>Ga0181363_1000326_pt1 | contig 13838 bp, 21 predicted proteins | sample Fa13NDMLBSN_FD_130109 | JGI IMG/M metagenome (GOLD analysis project Ga0181363, IMG submission 130109) | Freshwater viral communities from Lake Michigan, USA - Fa13.ND.MLB.S.N | ecosystem: Environmental > Aquatic > Freshwater > Lake | place: USA: Michigan | collected 2013-09-23
TTGTCAAGATTTCATTACATGTTTTGGCAGCAAATAGAAAAAAGTGCCAAAATATAGTCCCAAATATTGACTAAATCTGGGACGAATCTGTCTAGTTTTTTGAATAATAAACTGGACATTTTTTTCGCAAAAACCCACTAAATGTGCGACAAATCTGCATGAATTTTTACTAAATCTTCATGTAATGATACGTATGATTTATCATGCATTAATACGTAGTTTCTCATGCATTAATGCATAATGTAAAGCACAATGAATGATAAGTCATTCATTTGTAAAATATATTTTACATTATCCACTAATCTTTAGAAGCACCAAGTACCCAATAAGATCATTAACTACATCTTCATCATCCTTCTCAAGGCTACCATTCTTGATTCTCTTGAGCTTATCATCAATCCTAACCAGTAGTCCGTTTTTAGCGGACAACTGACTGAACACACCAAGAGGTTCTAATGCTGAGTTACCATACTTAGCATTCTTACTAATCAAGAGAGTCTCAATCTCATTGAGAACTTCTTTCACTTTCTCGTCAAAGTTATTCATATCAACTTGTACAAAGTCTTTCCATTTCAATACATCCTCTTCTCTAATACCCACCCAGCCTCCAAAGTTGTGCCTCATGAAGTTCATGTCCTTGACAGTATAAACACTGCCTACAACAGGCTTTGTCTTCCAACCATAAAGGTTAGGATCACCTTCAAACCTAAACTTCTTCATAATAGGATTTAAAGCTTTTAAACTTTTGATCCTTGAGGTAGTCGCTGGTTTTGAATTTGGTTCTCCCCTTTTTAACCAGGAGACCATCTGGGAAAAGAACGTAGAATTCATTTTCAATTTCAGGTTCATTGAGTGAGACATAATCTTTCCACCATTCGTTAGGCTTCTTGTTCTCGTCAATAACCTTCAACACTTCGTGGGTTCCAAAGGGGTTTAAAACATCAGTGTGTTCCATACATTTAATTAAATTTTGGTTTTATGAAAAATATACAAATTATTTTTAAATTTACTAAACATTCGACAATTCAAACAAAACATTTATAAATCATGAAAAAAATTGCAAAAGCCAAATCTGGCAAAAGTTTTGGAATGCTTTCTGTAAAAGCAGGTATTGATAAGAACCCTAAGCCTACAGCAGCTGACAGAATTGCTGGTGCTAAAATGAAAGCTGCTGGTAAAGCTAAATACGGTGCTAAGGTTGGTGCTAAGAAAGTAGTTGCTAAGAAGCCAATTAAAAAAGCTCAAGACGGAATTAAGGAATATGATCTTCCTGAAGTGACTAAAAAAGCTAAAAGCTTAAGACCAATGGAAATTGCTCTTGGTAAGGATAGAAAAATGTCTATTGACACTGTTGGTTACAAATCACCTGCTAGAATGCGTAATGAAACATTTAACTACACTATATCAGATAAGAGCGGAAAGGTTATTAGAAAAGATAAATTGCAAAGTGGTCCAAGTGAATCTAGAGTAGATATCGTAAGTCGGATGGCAAAAGATTTAGAGAGTGGTAAAATGAAAAGACCAACTTTCAAGAGTGGTGGAAAAATGACAGCTAAAAAAGGAATGGCTGTAAAGAAAATGATGGGTGGTGGCAAATGTAAAAACGGCTGCTAATGAAATCTGGAAAACCAAAGAAGGCACCAAAAGTTCCTAATCCAAAACCAAATTCAAACTATATGAGAGAGTATAGTAGCAATGATGTTAGGAGTAAGAAGCAACAAGGGAATGCTCAATGGCCCATGTCAAGAAAAAAGTTATCAAAATAATGTAAGAGCCCCCTTTTAGGGGGCTTTTATAGTTTAATTAAGGTTTTGTAAGAGGATGCACTTGTAGCATTGTCCATGTAGTACATGAACTCTTCACTATTCCTGGCTTCTTCTATTGATAACTCCCAAGGATAGTGTCTAGCTACGTAAGGAAATGGAGTGGAACCTCCTCCTATGAAATAATGATCTACATTGTACAGAGCAAATGTTGTATCAATCTGCACCTCTGTATACACACCATCTATCACAGGAGAATTACTCCATCTACTTTTTTCGTACAGATTTAATCTTTCGTAATACGGAGACTTCTTCTCAACAATCTGCCAGTCTAGTCCTAGTCCCACCTTATCAAGCTGTAAGCTATTGAGCTTATCAAATAAGTATAAGAGTGTGTCATCTGGCGTGTCTTCTAGTCCCATATCTGGATCAGTGAGCACATAAGGGGCACCATTCAATTTTTTAACCACTTCTGATACCCAAGGAGCACCCATACCTAAGTTATCGTTTAATCTTTCTATTCTACAAGGATTTGTAGCATACCACTCTAATAATGGCGGATATGTGGAATCATTGTCAACAATGATTATTTCTCCAACACCATCATATTCTTTTATTCTTTCCACCATCGCTTTGGGCCATGTTAGAAAGTTTCTGTTGTTTATGATGACAGGGATTTTCATTCCTTTTCAATGATTAGAAGCTTAGCATTAACTGTTAAGATCATGCAATATTGTTTATCGCTTAACCATTCTGTGATTATTTTAATTGTTTCTTGTCTATTAGCATGACCTGCGTGTAGATCTTCAATAAAATAATAACCTCCAGGTTTTACATGTTCCCACAAAAGTTTGAAGGACGATGTGATGTGATCACCAATATGACTTCCATCATCAATTATAAAATCAAATGGTCCACCACTCTTCACAATCTCATCTAGAATAATTGGATTTGTTTGGTCTCCAATATAAATGTGATATGAATTAGGATGTTCAATGTGATTAACAACATTAGCATCTATGTCGATTGCATGTATCTCAAGTTCAGGATTGTAAGCTTTCCACATTCTTAAAGAGTCACCATGCCATATTCCTATTTCTAGTAGTTTATATGCACCTGCTTCAGGAATATATTTATCGTAAACTTCTGTATATCCATGCTTCTCATAATGTTCTGTACCCTTATCAGTCTTCTGATGATTGGCAATCTCTGTGAGCTTTCCCATAGATTTAATTATGCACGAATAAAACTTTATTAATCTTGTGAATTCCTTGTAATGGAAATTTCTTTTTAAAAGTTTCTATAAACATCCCATCAGCAGAATACGCAACGCCAAGATATATTTCTTTGGCTAAATCTGTACGTGTAGCAAATGCTCCCATGTCGATTTGACCATCTCCTGGGGCACATTTGAAACATGTGTAATGGTAATGTGAATGCACCATATCCCAGTAAATCATACCAGCATCTACATCACATAAATACTTTATTTCTGATACAAAGTTAGGGGTGTAATAATTATCATCACCTGTCATAATCACATACTTTGCCTCACTCTGCTGCTTACCATACTCTCTTGGTGTATGACCCCAGTCATTGTATCTTTTGTCCATCTTTGACCATCTGATTCTATCATCCTGAAAGCTTTCTACAAGCTTTACATTATCTTCATCATCAGGATTGTCAATTACTACATGAGCTCCCCAATCTGCATTAGTTTGTGCAACTAATGAAGCTAGCATACATTTTAATGGAGCAGGTCGATTATACGTTGGAATTATGAAGTCCACTAACATATTCTTCTAATTGTTTTTGGTAATCAAGTTCCCAATGAGGATTCAAATTTACATCTCCTGTAGGGATTAATCCTTTTATTCTAAGAATCTCAATATGATTTGAATGTCTCTCAATAACATTAGCTCTGTCGCTAGTGTCTGTACCCATCCCACTCATGTGATAACCTCTTCCTCCCCACATGTAGAACCAGCTAGCTTTTTCATTAGGCATCTCAGCAAATTTTCTACCACCATAATGAGCAAGAGCATTTACAAATGTCATATCATAACCAGCATTCTCTACAGGATGCCCACCAATAGCTTTCCATGCAGACTTCCTAAACACAATACCTGAGTTGCCTATCCATCCAACATTTGTAATAGTTGAGTCGTTGTAATAAACACCAGTGGCCCAATGAAGAATATTAACATCATCTGTAAATTGTTCTGCAACATTCTTTAAGTGCCAAGGCATAGCAACATCATCATCGTCCCATTGGCAAATGATTTCTCCTCTACATAGTTCTGTAGCATAGTTTTCCTTATCCCCAATAGTTTTGAATGTTTCATCAAGATTGTATATTCTTACATCTGGATGATCAAACTTTAGCTTCTGTAAAGGATAATCATTAACGATCACTAGTTCCTTTTCTCCAGGATATTCCTGAAGAAGAAAAGAGTGGAGAGACTCCTCGAGAAACTCCACTCTTCCATAAGTGATCATCTTACAAGAGATCGATGGGTAATTCATGATTCAATATTCATTACTTTAACAAACCTTTCTGAATCTTCAGGAGACAGATAGATTTCAGTTTGATAGGTGTTTCTTTCACGCTTGTATCCTCTAATCTGTCCATTTTTTGGATTGGTATCAGGCACTTCTGTAGAACGCTCATGGATATCATCTAGCAACACTAGACGATTACCATTTTCTACGATGATGGTTCTAATCACCTTCTCAATATTGAAGCTGTCTAGATGTTCTTTGAATTCAAGAGGATCTGTTCCTTGAATTGGTTCCTTTCTTGTGTAAAAGAATTGATTCATAATGTAATTGGTTTTAGAATTTTTTAATTAAGATTTCAACACTGTCAGGAGAATGGGCATATTCTTCGCCCACTTCTCTTGTGGCCTTAAAGATAACGTCTTTCTCATCAAGAGCAAGGACATACCTTGGCTCAATGATCAATTCAGAGTCTATATACACTTTAACTCCTGACTCGTTAAGTCCATACTTGTGAAATATAACTGTATATTGGAATAATTGCTTCATGTTAAATCATATTTTTCTTTTAAATACTCACGTCTTTTGTTCACTTCTTCATAACGATAGATGTCATTCTCTACATTTGTATGCTCGTCTAGCGTCATAAGAATAATGTTCTCTTCATCAAGAGCTGCCTGCTTATACTTTTCCTTTGGAAGAATGTGATGAAAGAATATTGACAAAGGTTCTGTCCCTAGTCTTTCTCCACTAATCTCAGACTTGTGTGGTCTTTTCTTCCATATTCCCAAAAACATCTCACGCATAGAGGATTTCTCCTCTATGATGAGCTTGTTTGAATAGTTAGTTGTTATTCTTGCTAACATTGGTTTTCTTGGTTTGTGTCTAAAGCAATACTCTCCTTCACAGGATGCACCACATGTTTTACACTTTGGTTTAGGCATTTTTATAGTCCATCATCTTCTGGTGTAGGTTCTATGTTCTTAATACGATTGATGATTGTTTGCTTGATATCTTCTTCTAGCTCTGGGTTATCTTCTAGAAGCTTTTGGAATCCATCGTATTGATACTTCTCTTCTTTGTATGTCACTGTAGAGCCATACTTCCTAAGAACACCATACTCACTACCAAGCTCCATAAGCTCTGCAAACTTATCAATACCTTGACCATAGACAATATCAAAGCTAGTTAGTCGATATGGAGGAGACATCTTGTTCTTTACAGCCTTCACCTTAGTGATGTTACCATAAGTTACATCTCCCTCCTTTGCCAAAGATCTGCTCACTTCTATTCTACAATCTGAATAGAACTTCAATGCATGACCACCTTGAGTTGTTGTAGGGTTACCAAACATAACACCAATCTTCTCACGATACTGACTGATTACAATCACACATACATTGTGTGTAGATAGTGCAGTCTTTAGCTTTGGATAGGCATTACTGTTGAGCACAGCCTTCTTGCCAATAGAACTATCACCCACATCACCATCTAGCACCTTCTTTGGAATCAATGAACTGTCACTGTCGATAATTACAAGATCTATCTCTCCAGTGTTGATTAAGTCCATAGCAATCTGAAAACCTTCTTCGCCACAGCTTGGTTGAGCAATCAACATCTCATCAGTATTTACACCTAGAGCTTCGAAATAAATCTTATCAACAGCATGCTCGCCATCGATGTACAACACTCTACCACCTTTTGCTTGACATTCTGCCACAGTGTGACCACAGATCGTTGACTTACCTGTACCCTCCCATCCCATTAGTTCATAGAGTTTCCCTTTAACGAAACCTCCTACGCCTAGTGTGATGTGATCAAACCCAACAGAACCTGTGCTAATTAGCTCGTAGGTGTTCTGGTTCTTAGAATTCAGTGTAAGTACGCTACCTACACCATACGCTTTGTTCAGCTTGTCCAGAGCTGCTTGGAACTTGGTTTGTTCCTCTACATTTTCTTTTTTCTTTGCCATTATTGAATTGAATTTAGATAACGAATTTAGTTAAAATTTCTAACATTTTCAATTAAAAAACCCCACAACACATGTCATGGGGCTTTTTTATAAACAAAAACACACTAATTAATCAAATTTCCAAGCATAGGAATGCAGTCTGTAGCTTTCCATATTTCCATACTTTGCTCTATATGGCTCACTAATTTTTACAGGTTCTAAAAGCTCAATTGGTGTATATACACTTGTTCCAGGGAATGACCCACATGTAACTGTTACGCTTTTACCCTCATTAATTGCTCTATTGACAATGTAGTCTCTAATATCAATGTTTCCTCTAAAATCTTTTTTACAATGAACTTTTATTGTTTCCATCTTTTGTTATTCCTAATGTCGCATTTACATATATTCTAATCTGATCTGACACATAATGTCTAACATGTCCTCCATCACAGAGAACAACACACCATATATCATTCTCGAATGCCCCAGAGTCACTGACATAAAGAGCATACCCATCCCTATTGCCTTCTACAACAACAGGAATGGGATTTTTGAACTCGTGTATCAATTCAGTAGTTGGAAAGCCTTCTCTACAGCAGCTCTCTCGCAAGGAACTCTTCCTTCGAAGAATTGACCTGTTGTTTTACCATTGATTTTGTAATAGAATAAATCAGGGTTAATGTTCTCATCTCTAAGAATCTCAACCACTATTTTATTCTCATCCAAAACATCAAAGAAGTTTCTAGGACTCTGCTCAAACATAATTGCTAGAGTGATGTCTGATACTCCTCTTGATAACATTTGATTCTTGAAATCCTCTGGAGCATTGTCTTGCTCAAAGCTTTCAATCATCTTCTTTAAAAACCAATCCCTAGCAGTTTCTGTGGCTAGTGGATAATCATTTAGTATTTCAATTGCTAACTTGTTCGACATATTCTTTTATGTTATTAATGTTTAATGTTTCTCTTTCTTCGTGGAATCCTTCCCAAACTTCTTGATCGCTAGAGAATGTTATACCCAGTTTGTCTTCCCAAAAGTTGATGAGATCCTGTGTCTTATTGAAGATTCTGTATTGCAAAGATATCTCATCTCTGTGTTTACCATTCTTGACGATCTTCACCACTTTTGGAAAAACATTCTGAAAGTCTTTACTGGTTTTGGAATACAATCCCTGTCTAACAAGTTGATAATCCTTCTTAAACTTTGGATCTAGTTTGTAAACCACAACTACATAACCACCTTCGTAATCATAATCTTCTACAATGTTGTTAGTTCTTTCATATTCGCTGTCTATGAAATCTCTGAACAAATCCATATCAGTAGGTTTGAAAAGCAAATACACGCAATCTTGATATATACAGTCATGGCTTACATCTCTTATGAAACCATTAACAAAACCCACCTTATCAAGCTTTTCAATGCCTATACCAAGTGGTTTTACCATAAATAACGTTGTGATGCTTCTCGTCAATTTCATTTTATCCCCTAATGTTTACGATTCCCTTATTTTCATAATTTGTTCTGGAGATATTCCAGACACCATTGTACAAAGCCCATTTAAGATCTTCAATAGTTTCTTTAACACCAGGATAGTTTCTCCCTTTGTGAGTGAAGCCATTGTAACAATCTTCCAAATCTTCTTCTGTAAGAGTGTAGATGAGCGGGTTGTAATAGTTTGTACTGTCGCAGACAATGAATGCTGGGAATAGTGCTTTATATCCTTCCCATTTAGTTTCAACCAGATGAAGTGTTGCTCTGTAATAAAGATATGCTTGAATATACGCACGTCTGTACAAATAATACTCATCATAGAAATTTTCTACACTCCATGTACATTTTAAATCATACACCTGCACAGTTTGTTTGTCGTGATCAACAACAAGCTTGTCAAACATACTCTTGAATACGTGACCATCTACTGTGTATGAATCCACTTGATATTGATTCAGAATTGTATATCTAACATTACTCGTTAGATTGATGACATCTTTTGTGACAATGTTGTTTCTCAACTCTGTCACAATTCTTTCAGCATTTGTGACATCATTACTGTTAATCACTGTCAAGTTTTGTGATCTCACCTTTCTGATCTCGTTGTAATACACCTCAGCGTCAGTGCCTACAAACTTACTAATCACCTGCTCAATCTTAATCTTGAATCCTGATTCTAGATAAGCATCCTTTGTTAGTTCATCAAATGTTCTTGTCACTACACCAAACGCATCTGTTGCTTCCTTAGTAAATTTGTAGAGGGCTTCTACAAAGTCTAGCATTAGTCCTGTTGGCGTGCTTGCACAAGAAGACATGTAGAATCTTTGGTCGAACAATTCAGGCTCTAGAAGAAGCGTTTCAACAAGTCTGCCAATTGTTGCAGCCTGACTATCTTTATCTTCTACACGTTCTTCAAGAACATACTTCTTGTGGTACTTCTTCCTGTCCATTGAAAATTCTTTCAATGAACTGGAGCTATCAGTTTGAATAGCTCTATAATTAGCTTCTGTTTTACTTTGTCCTTGTATCATGTAGTTTTTGTTTAAATGCGTTAATAATTAATGGATACATTGCCCTCACTTCTCTAGGCACTCTCTGGAAAAACCATCTCACTTCTGTTTCATACTCATGTCCATTCAGATCAACTCCCTGTGGATATATAAGCCAGAATCTATGTATTTCTCCATCATGTTCCACATGTCCTTCATGCCACACTTCTGTGAATGATGGCTGCTTGTTAATTGATATCATAAAATAATCATTTTAGTTAGAAATTACAAATAAAAAACCTTCCCCCAATGAGGGAAGGCTTTTGTTAGAAATCAACCAATCTATGTACTATTTACTTAATCCTTTTATGTCATCAACTGTCTTGATATCGTGACAATCCTTGCAAAGAACTTGCAAATTGTCCACTTCACAAAACAATTTTTCAACAAATTCTGGAAGATCTTTAGCTCTCTGAAGACTTCCAGCAGGAACAATGTGATCAACATTTATAGATGTTGCAGGAAACCATCCTTTACAGCAGTTGCATTGATATTCATACTTCTGTCTTTTGTTTGGTCCATGATAGTTGCGCTTAGCATTCTCTTTGCAGAGTGTGATAGGCTTCCACCATCTAGACTTTTGTCTTAAAGCACTTCGTATGAATGACCAGAATGCACTCTCTGTCATTGTTCCAGCATTTCTTGGTTTAATTTTTACGCTAGTTTTCTTTTTAGTACTAGTTTGTTTTTTCTTCATGTTTCTTAATCCTTTTCCAACAAATCCATAGAGTTGATTGCAACTCGTTTGGGATAATATTGAGTTCGTTTGCTAATATAATAGTATTTTGCTTTATGAACTCATATTGTTTTGTTGTACAACTCTGAGCATCCCATCCAAGTGATAGATAGATGTGATGTCTATCTACTGTCACGTGGTCTTTTGAGAAGGGATTGTAAATATTATTGAAGAAGTTGACAGTCTTCAATCCACCAAGATAGTTTTCAATATCCTGCACTGTAGATGCTTGATTCAAAATCTTTCTTGCTTTCATTGTCTGTGTAGATGTGTGTTTTGAAATCACACCCTTTGTTCTGATGAATTCTTCAGCCATAGCTTTGTTGAGTGTCCATTCTTTAAGAGGGGACAATGCAGCTATAATACCAGCTGCTTTCATCTCTGACACTCCATACTTCTCAGACAAAGCTAAAGAGAAAAAGTTGGCACGATTGTACCAACCTTTTCCATACATCAAATCTTCTTCCACACATTTATTGTGAACACTTCTCATGTTCTCAATCAGTGTTGACGAAGAATTATACAACTTCTTTAACTCTACCACCAAGTTCATCTTTCATCTTCTTTAGAGAGTTGACAATCTTGCCTATCTCAGAAGAAGAAATGGCAGGGAGATTAAATTCATACTTCTTGACCTCTTCAGCAAATGCTGTTTCAGCTCTTTCAGATAGAGATTCAAGTTCGTTCTCTACATAGAATTCATCCAAATCAATTGTACTAAAGTCTAAGTCGTGAAGAATCTGTGTTGCCTCATCTCTAGATACAGTGGAGATTGGGAGATATTCATAGCATCTACCCTTTGCTGTACCAATACCAACAACCTTCATAGGATTGATGAGCATCAATACAGATTGATCACCGCATCCTACATAGTGAATTTGATCAGCAGTGAAGTGAAGACCAGCAGCAGCACAATCTTGTGTAGACCAATTACATTCTTCCATAGGCATCTTTACAATTTGACCAATGCGAATGTCAAATGTTTTAGTCCAGTCATCTGTAAATCTGTTCTCTGCTCTGTTTGGAAGATCTAAATACAGATCAGTAAGAACTCCTAGGTCTGTACCCCCATAGTTTCTATCAGTGTAAGTAACTTCTCCTTCTCCATCACACTCGTAACATGTCACATACTCATCATATTCCTCATCATACCAGTCTCCTGTACCACCACAAGTGTCACACTTATCAGTGTATTCCTTTGTCATTTCAGTGTAGTGCATGAACTTGTACTCTCCATCAGGAGAAAGAATAACATGATAGTGGTTAGGACTTTTCTTCCACACAGCTTTAATCTTTGTGTACACCTCACTAACAAACTTAACAAGTTCGTTTGAGCCATGCAGTGTAACAACATTTCTTAGAGCCACAAAGAAGCCCTGCTTAGTTATTCTGAAGCTGTTTTCTACAAGGAATCTGTACAACTCATCAGCCACCTCAGCACGAGGATTCAAGCAGCACCACATAAAGAATCTCTTCAATGAAAGATATTCTTCGTCATTGTAAACATCTTCATCTGGATCACCATCCTCAGTTTGATAAAGAGAAATCACTTCAATAAACTTCTCTACAAGAAGTTGTGGCATTGTTCTGTTAATGCCCTTCAGTTTTACAGATCCATCTTCAACATCAAAGTCTTGCATTCTGGATAGCATTTCTAGTTTTGAAGAAATGTCTGCAAGAACCTTTTGTTGCTTCACTTCCTTAACCATCTCATCAGTGGATAATTTCTTATTAAACAATGCAATGATTTCAGTTTCACTGTTAGCATTCTTTACATCATTGAAGTCATCAACTGTACATGATGGCTTAGACAGCACTTCTCCATCCTTCAAAACAACTGTGAGCACATCGTTAACGAGTTTGAGTTTCTCGTATGGTTTGAAAGGAGTTTCTAGTTCTCTTCTTAGTAAACTATTCTTCAATGCTTGTTCTTCTATCTTTAGATTATCAAGCATTCTTTTTGCGTTGGATTTGAACCAATCTAGTGTGAAAATTGACATAGTTTTTTTTGGTTTTAAATGAAAAAGGGAGGACTAAGCCTCCCTTAAGTTATTGATTTTTAATTAATTAACAAAATTGTTCTTCTAATTTATCTTCTTCAAGGCGAGTGTAATGTTTGAGATCTACTCTAAACTTGTGATACTTCATCAAGTCTACAATGGCTCTTTCAACACCTAAAGGAAGACTACTGTTGTAAGAATAAAGATTGAGTGATCCCAGAAGAGCATTTAGAAAATACAGCTTTTCAAGAGTTGCTTTCATTTGTATATACTCATGGTATATACTGTAATCGAAAAGGTTCTTCTCATTTGCTAATTCAAGCATAGCGTTATAAATCTCACTAGACCCATCTCTATAGTTTGTATTTCTATATCTCTCGAGCAAATCCATTTTATCTGATAATTCAGTCGATATGCTTTTCAAATAATCAGATTTTCTGAAAACATACGATTGATTAAGTATTAGCTTATTAATCAGATAAGCAGTAACAAGCTTCTTGAATGGTTTACTTTTACCTTCCATAAATTTTGAATAAGACATTACATTGTTCAACTCTAGTTTCTCAAGCACCTTTATTTCTTTGGTTGATAGCGAAATTATAGTGATGTTCATTTTACCACAAATGATGCTATACAACTTATCAAGATCTAGACTATCATCATGATGGCCATAAACTATTAGAGTTTTCTTCTTTGGCATATCCTTCAAAGACCATGTGTCAGGAACAAACTTACAGTTCTTACCATCAACAAACCTTTCTAGCTGTCTTGCTTCTTTGACGATGATGTCACCAGCTAGTTTCTCACGTCTATTCACTCCTGTTCTACCACTAATTTGCTTTCTAGACTGAATAAAGCTGTCTGGAACAACAACATCATCAAGGTTCTTGAATCCAGAAATCATAGAATTCACAATACCCTGAAACTCTATGATTGCCTCTCTCCAGTGTTCTTTCTTAATCTTAGAAAGCTCTAGCAGTTGATAGTAGTTATCACGCTTCAAGCTTTTCATATAATTAGAAGCAGCAGTCCTATTAAACAAAGAGAATGTTGCTATCTTCTTCACAAAATAGTAATTGTTGAATGTACCATTCTGTAAATGAGTTCTTAGATACGCCTTCTTCAACTCTGAGATCCTAGAAGAATACATGTATGTGTTGTTACCCATAACATTGTTTCTACTAACATTCGATTCCCAGCTTCCACTCTTCACTTCCTTGAACTTTCCTCTGTTGAGAGTGTATGTTACAGCATACTCATTTAGAATGTATTCACTCTTATCAACAAGCTTTCTTAGATCAAGATGTTTTACACCTTCCATTTTAGGCTCATTCATCACTATATCGCTGAAGATAGATAGGTAACCAACGTTCAAAGACTTGCCAGGAACAATCTCGACACTTCTTTTCTTGCTGGTGTAATACTCTATCACTTGATCAAACGTGGTGCAGTTTTGCATCTCACGATTGTATTTCTCAATGAAGAAGTCAGACATTTGTCCCAATCTTTTGAGAATAATGTCCTTAGCTTCTTGTGTATACCTAATAGCTTCTCTATTTGGTGTTGGAAAGATTCCATCAGTCAAACTAAATCTCAATGCTACAGGAAACTCTAAATGAGAAATACCAAGCTTACCAAAGTCTAGTGGATAGTACACATTGTCCAAACAAATGTGGAGGTAATCATCCTTTGACATTTCAGAATACTGAAAGTGCTCACCACGATAGATAGTGAACTTGTTATTAACACTGTTCCCATTTGCTGTAACATCAAAATAAACACTGTCAAAATAAGCTAGCTGTTCCTGAATCTTAATGTAGAAGCTACTTCTATCACTCCATTTAACTGGAACAATCACCTTAACACCATTTCTCTCTTCTGTAGGTCTTTCATATAGAAGATCAATAGTGTTTGTGTCCTCGCCTTCGTACATCATATACTTACGTTCCATACCATCTTTACGACAGATGAAATAGAAACTAGATGTATAAGCAAGAGGAGCCTTAAAGCCAAGCCCCATCATACCTAGTTCTGTATCAGAGTTACGTTTGGTAGACTTACCATACTTACTAATGATGTTCTTCACATCATCAGCATCTAGACCAATACCAAAGTCTTCTACAGAGAAGACATAGTTGTTATTGTCGTCTAGTTTAAAACTTACAACAATTGGATCTTCCACACCAGCTCTTCTGTGACTATCTAGTGCATTACTTGCACACTCTCTGATAGTTGAGCCTATTGAATCTGAATAGAGATTCTTACTTAACATCTGCATCAAAATCTGAGCAGAATCCAAGTCTAAAGACATTCCAATTGATTCGTTTATTTCGCCATCAGCGAAAA
>Ga0181363_1000329_pt1 | contig 13808 bp, 31 predicted proteins | sample Fa13NDMLBSN_FD_130109 | JGI IMG/M metagenome (GOLD analysis project Ga0181363, IMG submission 130109) | Freshwater viral communities from Lake Michigan, USA - Fa13.ND.MLB.S.N | ecosystem: Environmental > Aquatic > Freshwater > Lake | place: USA: Michigan | collected 2013-09-23
AGAACCAGGTGCTCTAGTCATACCGCCAATGGTTCCACCACGAACGCCTTTTGCAATTTCTAAACGTTCTTGAGTTTTTTTAGAACCTTTTGCGCCAGTAGGTTTTACTTTTTTTTCTTCAATTGTTTCTAAATCAATTGGTTCTGCTGGCATATCCAAAGGTCTATCCACACCAGTTTTGTAAAACTTAAATAAATCACGAGCAGGGTCGCTCTTTGTAAATACTTCACCAGTAGGGTTTGCAGGAATAGCACCTGGAATAGAAGAAGTAACTAAAGGTGGTCCGCCTTGAATGCCACCAGGAACTAATGGTCGTTGCTGAGGAGTATTTCCACCAGGAGCCTTAGGTAACTCCTTAATGACTTCTTTGACGTCCTTATTAATAGGCGAACCAGCACCCTCTCTAGAGTCAATCCAATATTTAACTGACTTTATAACCTTAGCCATTAATTCCTATCCATAAGTTTGTTGCCATTGCTCAGCAATTATCTCATCAAGATTTACACTATAACGTTTTTGTGACTGCGCTCTTGTAGCCCAACGATTATGGGCATACTTTTGGACTACAGAGTTCTGTTGCATAAACTCACGACATCTAAGAACACCAAACCACATAGCCATCACGCAGTCAGTCTTACCTTTAGTCTCAGGCTTCCAAGTAAGTAGTTGTTGTACTAAAGCCTTAAGTCCCTCAGAACCTTCAGTAGAAGGGAGTTCGATAATATTGTTCTTTTGGTGTTTACCATTGGCGACAGTTCCGAAGAGCGTTGACATAGATGCGACACCAAAGTTTGTGTCCCATTTGTTTTTTCCAGTGAAGTGAGCATTGAGGCGAACGCCATAAGTTGCCAGCCATTGCTGTAAATCTGTATCGAGGGCGTAGGCTTTTTGGTGGGCGTTGATTTCAACTCTGAGTTCTTGCGGTTTGTATTTCTGGACAAAGTCTTCTATTGCCTGCCTAATCTTCTGTGGGTTTGGCTCTGACATATTATGGCAGTCCAGTATATAAATCTTTCCATCCATCCTGTTATAAGTCATAGCCACGAAAGCAGCGTGCCCAGCACCCATAGCAGGGTCAAAGCCAACTACGGTATAACCTTCAACTTGGGTTGGATGTCCAGCAGCGCCAGGTCTTAACAGACCTCTCTTACGCATACCATTAACAGAACCCTGAACCAACTCAGGTGGGAAAATAGAATCTTCAGTTATATCTTCTTGCTGATATACAAGAGCCCACGTAGACGGAGTAACTTCGCCTCTGCGCCGTGCAAGGGTCGGACCATCCCACTTAGGATATAGTCCCTCCTCATCTGGGGTGTCCGCATCGCCATCCCAGGCAACATCCGATTTAGGCCAGAGCGTGGTCCAGTCTTTCGGCTTATCAGCATACTGTAAAACAGCAGGCATACCCATATACGTAAATGGGCTTTTGCCGCTTGACCAATGCTTCGGGTCACGGAGTTCTTTATAAAAATCATTTGCCGCAATTCGGGTTCCTACCACCAGCAACTTGCCGTTCTTACCCAGACGGGTAATAACTTCTTTCTGTAACCAGTTAATTTGCTTTTCGTGTTCGTGGGCATTGGCTGTAGTTATACAGTCATCAAGAATAATCAGGTCAGCACGGGCACCATAGATTTGACCCCCCATACCGAGTGCCTGAATAGTCGGGTCTTTTTCAGATGAATCACGAGCATCGTTACCCAGATAGACGGTATCAACACGCCAGGTATCAGAGTCTTCTTTCCATCCCCCTTCTGGTCCAAAAGTTGTTTGCAACTTCAACCAGCGCGGGTGGCTTAACCTTTGCTTTATCGCGTACACGAATTCCCGTGCTTTGACTAACGTCTTAGAAACTACGATGATTCTAACATTGGGGTTTAAAGCGATGCGGTAGGTAGAGTAATTCACCGTAATCACGGTGGACTTAGCGTGCTCAGGTGGCACGTTTACAAGGAGGCGATGTTTATCGCCAGGCTCGTAAATCATATTAGGGTGGAGCCAACTAGGGTCTTTACCCTCTAGTAGGTCAATCCAGTCCTGATGGTGTGGAAACACCTTTTGGTCAAGAAACATCTCAGAGAACTGTGGGAAGGATACATCCTCACGGGCTACCCCTAGCGCTTTTAGGGAGTTCTCTTTAGCGCTTTCTTTGGCGTCAGCCAAATCCTGAGCAAACTTCTTATCCCTAGATATCCAGATACGGACAGTGTCTGGCTTTTTGCCCAACTGTTCCATAGCCCTATGTACAGGCATACCCTCAGATACAAGGGCTAAAACTTTAGCCTTGGCCTCTGCCATAGCCTTTGTCCTAGGGTTATTACTAGTCTGAAAAGTCACAGTATTGTCCCATCTACATCCGTAAATACAGCCTGTCAGATACAGATAGAGATACAGTCTGTAACGCAAGCCCTCAAGGCTTGCTACTACCAGTGGGCACTTTGTGCCCCTACTATCTATTAATCCGTTCAAACAGCCATTCCGAACGGTTTATAACAAAATTGTTATACAGATAACAGTCTAATCAGGACAAAATAGGACAGAACAGGGGCACAGGCTCTGTACGGAAAAATCTTTGTTGGAGTAACAATACTTAAGTCTGCGCCGATTTAATCAGTCTGGGGTCTGAACTATACAGAACAGAACAAGACAAGTAGGCAGGCTGTCCTGTATCAGCAGGTGCCTGGCAGGATACTACCTCTGGCTCAGTCAGATGGGCTGACCTCGCCCTATAAATACATCTGTCGCTGGCTGATTAATAACGGAATCGCTGGCTGTAAGTATCAGGGGCATCAAGTCAGGAAAAGCGTCTGACTTGACACCCCTGATTATGAGGGAAGTATATATAAGAGATACTTATATATGGAAAGGTAGTTATGAAAGTATATAAAGTTGGTAAGGCTCCTGCCGATGCTACCTATATCGGTAGAGGCAGTAAGTATGGTAATCCGTTCATCATCGGTGCTGATGGTGATAGGAATCTGGTAATCGCTAAGTTCCGCACCTATGCGGAATGGCGGTTGAGTAAAGAACCGCACTGGCTGGATGAGTTGAAAGATAAAAACCTATCCTGCTATTGCGCCCCGCTCGCTTGCCACGGGGATGTTTTGGTAAGCCTGTTAAGTGAAGGAAAGTGACAATGAGTAACATCCAATACCTTCCACTTGATGTGGAAGCAATGCTACAGGCTAGACAATTCAGTGAGTCTGAGTGTCTAGCCTGCGTAGGGCAAACAGAATTGTGCCCTCCTTGTCAGGACTTGAAAGACAGTCGAGACATCAACATTGCCCATCAGATAGTTGATGAAGGCAACCTACACTACAAGCACATCTGGTCTAACGGTGACTCTGCCGTGTCTGGCCACGATTGGGTTGGAGCAGTTATCAAACTCTCCAACCGAACTAAACGCTACAAAGTCGGTGCCTCTATGACCGAGGACACCATCCGCGAGTATCTAATCATTGAAGAAATTGACGAAGATACTCGTAAAGAGTTCCTTGACCCTATCACTAACCTAGTTGACAGGCTTCCCAATGACCTAGAAACTTCAGTCACTGTTCTTGACTATGAAGTTCTCTGTCCATCCTGTCATCTATATCACCACAAATCACTATCAGATTGCCCAATCTGCTACTAAGTCCGAACGGCGAGCCCTGTCGCAAGCGACAGGGGCTTCGCCCACAAATAACTAAGGAGAATAAAATGGAGTACGCAAACAAGTTCAGTTTCAACAACGCACTGCTTAAGTCAATCAATGACCGTGGCAATTTCCTCACAGGTCAAGTTCAGTCACGCCAGACCGAGCGCACACCTGATGGCAATATCCGTTCACGCTTTATCGCATCACGCCAAGTGACCATCTATGACCCAGCACTTGTCACACTACTACGCCAAGCCATTACTGAGACCCAAGAAGTACCAGTTAATTGCTCAGGCTATATGACCACCACAGTCCGTGAGGACAAAGGACAGACGAAATGGTACGACAACCAAATCGTCACAGAGTTAGAACTAATCTAACTATTCAAACAACAGAGCAGAGGCTTCGGTCTCTGCTCTGTTTTGGCGGAGCCCAGGGTTCCCAACACAGACCAATGCGAGTCAATCAATTTTATACAGGAGGCTACTATGTATTTAGATAATATGACAACACTGGCAATCATCATAGCGCTGGTATCTACAATGACTATGACAGGTATTGCTGTATACAAAGCCCATCAATGGGAGCAGGCATACCACGATATATACAGAGTATTAAAAATGGAAAGGGCAAACAGATAATGAAATGCTGGAGTTGTGCCCGTCAAATAACAGGAGATAGCCAAGACCTAAGAGGCTTTTATAAATGCGAAAGTTGCGGATGGATATCTTCATATAGATACGAATCACCAATACAAAGTTTAGATATTCTAAAAGTAGAAAGAGAACTATTACAATGATGACCGTATATGCTACAAGGCGTTGTGCTGTATGCCATAAGACAGGAACTATTATGGTAGATGAACAGGAATTGCTACACTATCTGCGTGGCAATTATGTTCAGGATTCTTTCAAGTCTATGTCAGCACCACTGCGTGAACAGGTAATAACTGGCACGCATCCTGAATGCTGGCAACAAATGTTCGGAACAGAACTAGAGGAGACTATCAATGACTGAAGAAACAAAGAACTGGTTAGACCTATTGTCAAAATCTTTAGCACCAAATCGTCATAGTGAAGAAACAATCCTAGGTATACTTGCTAATGTATGGTTAGATGGATACCAAGAAAGACAAAAGGAGACTATCAATGACTAACCTAGAAGCAGAATGTTTTAAGTGTGGCACCGCTATATGGGTACCAAACTATGAGTATGTATCAGACAGAAACTTCTGTTACCCGTGCGCCAGTAGTTATATGGGACACACAAGAGGCGTCAGCCTTGAAGAACTAGATAAGTTACGCACAGATACGGAGATAGAAAATGCGTGATGAAAATATACTATTGAATCTATATGAGATAGGACAATGGTTAGATAAACTAGGCCAAGAAATACACGCTCTAAACCTAATAGTAACTGACCTTATAGCAACAGTTCCAGTATCAGTAGAAGCGTGGGATAAAGTAGGAGAAGACATATGGAAGTAGAACAAGCGTTACTACCATCACAAATGAAAGCCCAAGCCATATTGCTCAGAGAGTTCTATGGTTTTGGCAAGAACGAAATGGTTGTAGTTCTAAGACAGTTAGTAACAGAGTCTGATGACCTTGATGCTGACTCAACGTTAATAGTCCTTAATCTAATTAGAAAAGCACAGGAGATATGCCGTAGCACAAAGGAGATACAGAGTGTATGAAGTTATCTTTCCACACATCACAACAGGAATCACCTGGCTATACCTCATTGGCATTGGGTATTGCATATACAGATGGAGTACTAGATGAGACGCAAGTTAGCCGCGCTATTCAGTTGGGTATTGACAGTATCGTATGCAATCTTTCCGACTCAGTCGCACGCAATGCAAGCAGCAGAACAGTTCTCAGACAAAGACGAGTCGCAGAAGAATGTACAGAAGGAAATCATATGGACCAAATCATTGAGCAAATACTATGCGAAGGCGTTGATGTCAGCACAGTATGAACAATGGGATACCAAATCAGAATTCCGTGCGTTGTCAAAACTATGGGGTAAAGAATCAGCGTGGGACCACACTGCTGCTAACCCTAAGTCATCAGCGTATGGGATACCGCAGTTGCTAAAGATGAAACCAGAAACGCCTGCGCCCGAGCAGATTGCTCGGGGCTTGGCGTACATAGAACATAGGTACGGCAAACCATCAGTAGCGTGGGCGCACTGGCGCAAGCACGGCTGGTACTAAACAAAGGAGACAGTATGGCAAGGCAAGGTAAAGGAATAAAACTAAATGTTCCTAGACTCAAAGTAATTGAGGCTCTTGAAAAGAGTCTTACCAAACTAGAAACAGATTATCAAATAGGAAAGAAATTAGATGCTGACTTTGAAAAACAAAAGTCAGATTGGCACAAGAAAGTTCTTAAACTTACTTTGCCTCTAATCAATAAAGCAGAGTACTGCAATATAACCACTAGATACAATGGCACTATCAACGTAGACTTTAATCTACCTAGCGGTAGCATTGTATTGCCTCAAGAACCTAAGTTCGAGAGTGAAGGACAGATACCAGAATACCAGTATCAAGCACAGAAAGAAGAAATGGAAAGCGCATTAAGACTTCTTCGTATGTGCGAAGATGAGACTGTAAACACAGCGACTTATGCATCTATAAGTCAGTACCTATAAAGGAGACAGCAATGATAATCAAACACGTAATAGAACTAGAGACAGTAATCAATGAAGAAGTAAATGAAGTAAGTGTCTACAAAATCAAAGGTATGTCAGAGGCAACTCGTCAAGAGTTCTTTACTGAAGCAGCAAAAGAAATGATAGGCGCGGCACTAGTAAAAATGAATGAAGGAAATACTTGGGCAATACTTAGAGTAGCAGAGGAACAATCTGTATGACCACAGAGGTAGTTAATAGACCACAGATATCAGTAAGAAACGAATCAGCCTGGACTAAATCTGGTGTGGCAGTGACAGCCACATCAGCCAGTGATGTAGCCAGACAAGCAGGACTTGACTGGTCGGTATCACTACACGATGTGACCACTACTTATCAGATTCCAGGTAAAGGATTACCCTTCCACATACCAGTCAATAACAAGAAAGCAGTTGTTAAGACAACACCAGCAGGCGAGGTAATACCACTTGGTATTGTCGGCAACAAGTACAAGCCGCTACAAAATGCTGAAATATTCTCAGTGCTAGATACCCTGATTGATTCAGGAGATGCACGGTATGCAGCAGCAGGTGAGTATGCAGCAGGTGCCAAAGTATGGATGCTTATGCAGTTGCCTATTGAAATGGAAATCAAAGGTGACCCACACGCAGCATTCCTGCTAGCCAAAACTACACACGATGGTAGTGGCTCTGTTCTTATCCGCCCTATTATCGAACGGTTATTCTGTCACAATCAGATTAACAAAATCTATCGGGCTACTGATAAGAAGCGTACCTATATGCTACGTCATACAACTAACTCTAAGTTAGATGTTAATGATGTCCGTGGCATTCTTGATATTGCTTACACAACTATTGATGACTACACAACAATGTCAGAAGCAATGCTTGAGCGTCAAGTTACCCGCCAGCAAGCAGTGGATTACTTCAAGAAAGTATTCCCATTGCCTAGCAAGGTAGAAGATACACCTTTAGATTTACTATCTGCAGGTGAAAAGATGCAACGCACCAATGCGCTCAATCACAGAGCCAGAAGCCTAAACATATACGAGAACAGTCCTACTCAGGAGAACATCCGAGAGACTGCCTTCGGTCTATGGCAGGCAGTTATTGAGTATGCCGACCACGGCAAACCAGGTAGGTCAAAGTCACTAGGCGTTAGAACAATGTCAGGTGGTAGTGATAGCCTAAAGATAAGAGCACAAGAACTAGCACTAGCATAAGGAGACAGCAATGGAAATTATCTATACAGATAAAGATGGAACAACAATTAAGTTCACCGAAGAGATGGCTATCGCAGCCATCACTGAACGTGATGCACTACGTGTATCATTAAATGATTGCCAAGATAGGTCAACTAGATACTATGGCAAACTAGTAACAGCAAGAGAACAGGTCTTTGAATTCTTTAACTCTCGCTACAATGCTGATACAGATACAGCAATAGAGTGTGAGATAGATGATGTTAATGAACTGTTAAGAAATATTGGAGCCGAAGAACTAAAGAAACTATGGACAGTAATAGGTACCATTAACTATACAGTTACTAACATCTCTGCTTCTAATGAAGATGAAGCAAACGATTATGTGATGAATGAATTGACTGTTGAGGTAAGTGGTGATGCTGACCTAGATGACTGGACAATTGACATCTCAAGCACAGAAGAGCAGTAACTAAATGCCCAAGATAGCAGACCACACTTATGTGGAGGCACTGCCATCTGGTAAATGTATGGCAGGTAGGCACAAAGAATGCGGTGGTATCGTGGTCATCGGTATCCGTGCATTAAGGAGACAGTGTGCTTGCCAATGCCATCCCATATCAGAGCAATCAGATACCCGTTCTATCTGATACACTCTGCCTACTGAGATGGGCTGGAGTTTGATTAGTCTCCTTTTCCAGCCCGTCTCTTTTACAAGGAGACAAGGAAAGATTTATGCGAGTAGAAATAGAACGAGACAGGTATGGACGTCCGTTAATAATTCCTAAAGCAGGAGGCAAGCCAGTTGCTTACACAAGAGCAACAACAATTGCTAACAGTTTAGATGACGGCTCAGCACTAACAGCCTGGAAGATGCGTATGGCTGCAATAGGTTTAACAGTACGCAGTGATTTACTACTAGCCATCAGCGCAGCAGGCGATGACAAGATGGCTATTAACAAGTTGATAGAAGATGCTATGGAAATAGCAGGCGCTAGCCGTGCAGCCAGTATCGGCACAGCACTGCACGCAATAGCAGAGAAACTAGATTTGGGACAGTCACCTGGCCCAATACCAGACGAATGGGCAGGGGACATCCGAGCCTATGAACAAGCAACAGGACATCTCAAGAAGTTCTTTATAGAACAGTTCTGCGTGTTGGATAAGTACAAGATTGCTGGTACTCCCGACAGGATAATTGAATATAAAGGTGAGAAGTTCATTGCAGATATAAAGACTGGTCGCATTGACCATCCCAATAACATTGCTATTCAGTTAGCAATTTACGCCAACGGCTCCCCGTATGACGTTGCTACGGGTCGCCGTGGTAGTTGGGGTGATATCAATAAAGAGAAAGCAGTTATCATCCATCTTCCAGCAGGAACTGGTCTATGCAAATTAGTTTGGATAGACATTAAAGAGGGCTGGAAAGGAGTACAATTCGCAATGAAAGTAAGACAGTGGCGAGACAAAAAGGGTCTCGTTACTCCATTTGAAGAAGGAGATATCAGTGGCTAGCACTGAAGCACCAATCAGTATCACAGTAAAAACATCAGCAGGCTCATTAGTAACAGTCCGTGCAGAACACGGAGATGAACTAGACCAGTTGGTAGCAACAGCATTAGATGCTATCAAGTCAGCAGTAACAGAACTTGAATCAGCCATCAAAGCAACAGCACCAGCAGTAATGGCGCCAGCACAGGTAGCAGCAACTCTCGGCGCTTCTATCATTGACAGCCAGCCAGTAGCAGCACCAGTTGCTAACGGTGGTTGGGGTTCAGCACCATCAATCAATGGACGTAATTGTCCACACGGAAAGATGACAGCAATTCAAGGGACAGGCAAAGATGGTTCCACCTATCGTGGTTACTTCTGCCCAGCACCGAAGGGTGCAATTGACAAGTGCAGAAATGCATATGTCAAAGCAGGCTCACCAGAATGGAATACATTTGTTGCTGAACAAGTCAAGTAATGAGAACACTCAAGCGTAGTATCAACAAAGCAGAGGTAGGCGGAGAACCATTACCGCCTGCCTTTGCTGCATTTGAACGGGCAGGAATTATCCTGCGCCGTGCAGAAATTACAATGATTGCTGGCACTCCAGGTGCAGGTAAATCATCTATTGCACTGGCTATTGCAGCCAGAGCAAAGGTACCTACGCTGTACTTCAGCGCAGATACTAACGCTCACACTATGGCTATGAGATTACTTGCTATGTCTAGTCGCATTACACAGACAGCAGCAGAGCAGATGCTAAAGCGTGAACCGCAACAGGCAGAAGAAGTTCTTACCCTTAACAATCATTTGTTCTGGTCTTTTGAATCCACTCCCACTCTAAAAGATTTAGATGATGAGGTCAGTGCATTTGAAACAGTTTGGGGTAGAAGTCCTACGCTTATAGTTGTAGATAACCTAATGGATATTGCAATGGATGGACACGAAGAATTCCAAGGTATGCGTGCAGCAATGAAGGAGTTAAAGTATCTTGCAAGAGATACCAATTCCGCCGTGCTTGTTCTGCACCATACTAAGGAAGGCTTTGATGGCTATCCCTGTCAACCCCGTTCAGCAATACAAGGGTTAGTCAATCAGATACCAGCAATGGTTCTCACTATCGGTCAGATGAAACAAGGCGATGATACCTATCTATGTGTAGCCCCAGTCAAGAACAGATACGGGCGAGCAGACCAGACAGGTAACAACTATGTCAGCCTAGCCTTCAACCCTGACAGTATGTATCTAGAAGATGTACAAATCAAATACGCACAGGAGACAATGTAATGGAAATTAAAATATGGGATTGTTCATTTAGTAAAGAAGATGTAGAAGTATCAATAGGTAGAGCACTAACAGATGGTGAATGGAACATAGTAGTTGATGAGTTGTATAACAACGATACTCTTTACAATACGGTTCAAGCACAAGTAACTAAGATTGCATTGGCAGCAATTGAGTAGTGCAGCCAAACGCAAAGGCAGCGGAGCAGAACGAGATGTAGTTGCTTGGCTTAAAGCCAACGGCTATGTCTATGCAGACCGCAGATTAGCAGGTGCTACCCTTGATAAAGGTGACATCAGTGGCATACCAGGAGTAACAATAGAAATTAAAAACCACGCTAAGTTAGACCTTGCAGGCTGGATAGCAGAGTTAGAAGTAGAGATGAAGAATGATGGAGCGTGGACAGGAACTGTGCTTCACAAACGCAAAGGAAAAGGAGATGTAGGAGAATGGTACGCAACAATGCCAGCAAAAATATGGTTAGAATTAATAAAGAAAATCTTATGAAAGAATTAGAAGAACAAAAAGATTGGCATAATCATTTGTTTAATGTGTATAGTAAAAATAAAGAAACAAAAGTAGATGCAGAATGCCATATGATGGCTGCTTTTACATTGATACGTACAATGCAATCAATAGAAAAACATATAGAAGAAGCAAACAATTTACAAATTGTTAATTGAAATGGAGAAACATAGTATTGCTGCATACCTAGAGTATGTAGGCGCCGCCGTGCCGTCAAACGGGCACGGCTGGCGCAAGATAAAATGCCCATTCCACACAGATAAACACGCATCTGCTGGAGTTAACTTTGATGAAGGTAGATTCAAATGCCACGGATGCGGTGTCGGTGGAGATGTTTACGATTTAATTATGCACAAAGAAGGAGGTAACTATCGTGAGGCTGTCAAATTCGCAGAGGCAATTTCTCCTACAGGCAGCGACAGAATACGCCAAACATATAAACCAAGCAGCAGACTATCTAGCAACACGGGGTCTATCGGTAGAAGAAGCAAAGATGTTTCATCTAGGAGTAGTGGACAATCCATCTCCAGGACACGAAGGCTACAGGGGTAAACTAGTAATTCCATACATCACCCCATCAGGGGTGGTTGACCTACGCTTCCGCAGTATCAGAGGCGAAGACCCTAAATACATAGGACTGCCAGGAGCAAAGACAACTATGTTTAATGCTCAAACAGTTCTAACAGCCAACGGATATATTTGTGTCACCGAAGGTGAGATAGACTGCATAACACTAGTAACTAAGACAGGACACCCAACAGTAGGTATTCCAGGTGCTAATAATTGGAAGCCCTATTACACAAAAATACTTGACGACTTTGATACAGTTATCGTACTAGCAGATGGCGATAGCCCAGGGTTAGAGTTCGGCAAAAAGATTAGCCGAGAGTTGGGCAATGTAAATATTGTTCAGATGCCAGAAGGGCACGATGTAAACAGTATTGTTTTACAAGAAGGAACGGAGTGGCTAGATGAAAGAATCAGAAAGTGCTTCATACGATAACGAACCAGAAGTATGGGATTACATTAGAGATAACCCTAGGATTATGGGACTACCTCTATCGGATAGCAAAGCAATAGATATCTGCACAGCGCTACTAGATGTTTACGAGAGCCTCGTCAAAGACCCAGAAACAGCCAAGACTTTACTCAGTCTACTAGCCACAGTTCTGGTAGGTTCAGCAGAAGGACAGGGCAAGGAAGTAATAGAAGAAGTAATGGTTATAGAAGCAATGCAAGGTTTAGACCAAAGGCTGAAAGGAATATTAGATGAAGGACACTGAACATCTAGAAGAAATCCTAAGTCAACTAAGAATCATAATGATTAGGAAGCATCAGGACTACGGCCCATACAACATAGCCAATGCTCCAGGCGGGGCAATGAATGGGTTGATAGTCAGGATGCACGACAAGATGACACGGCTAGAGAACCTGCACTACAATCACAAGGGCAACACGCCGAACTATGAACCTATCGAAGATACCCTGCTTGACCTAGCAAACTATGCAATAATAGGACTAATGGTACAAAGAGGTTTTTGGGAAGGCTTGAATGGCACAGGAGTACATAACTGAGTATGACGCTTTAGTAGCGTCATTAGCAGTAGAGTATCACCGCAGGTACCCAATGCTTGAGGTATTAGATATACAACAGGTGTTATGGCTTTGGTTCCTGACCCATACCAGAAAGTATGCTGAGTGGTCTAAGTTAGACCAAAAAGATAAAGACAAGTTGATAGCCAAATCCCTACGCAATGCAGCACTAAAGTTCTGCGAAAAAGAAAAAGCCAACACAGTTGGCTATGAGTTGATAGATGTTTATTACTACGATGCCACAGTTATAGAAGCATTCCTGCCTAGCATTATCTCTGAAACATATGAGATGCCATCAAAGATTAAAGACCTAAACTTTAAATTTAATAAGTCAGAACCCAGCAATGATGGCAACAACTGGCTAGTACTACGTTCAGATATAGCAGCAGCCTACTACAGGTTATCGGAAGCCAAACAGAACATACTCAGGATTAAGTTCAGCACAGAGAACAGCGATTGGACAGAGATAGGTAAAGAATTAAAGACAACACCAGATGGTGCTCGTATGAAAGTACAGCGTGCTATCAATTCACTAATCAGAAACCTAGGCGGATGGCGCCCATTTACAGACAATGACTCTCCAGTTGTAGAGGAAGATGAAGATGAGCCAACCGAAACATATTAGAGACCTACTACATATCAAGGACTACAGCAAGGCTATGGACCTACGTGGTGAGCCGACAGAGGTATGTGTTTGTGGATGCGATGTCTTTATTATGTTAGGTGGATTTGTAGATTCAGAGTTAGCGTTTTACTTTACAGACGGGGAGTGCGCTAGTTGTGGCAGTATGGTAACTCTGCCAACCCCATCAGGAGAGGATGACGGCATTGCCACTTTATGATTTTCAATGCAAGGCTTGTGGTGCATTGATAGAACAAACAGACAACATACCCCCAGCCTGTCATCTTTGTGGAGAGATGATGGTTAGACTATGGACATCAACGCCAGTGCACTTCAAAGGCACAGGCTTCTATGTAACAGGAGGATAACAATGCCATATTATGGACGTGATTTAACAAAAAATACTTCATTACATATGGGATATTCAGTCAGGTTTGCACTTGGATTTACTATAACTAGATACGGGTTTGACTTAGATATAGGTCCTGCTTGGATATCTGTAGAGTTTAATAGATTATTTAAAAAACATTATGGGTTTGATTCGGATGACGAATGATAGTAGAACTCAGCCAGGAAGAAGTCAGAGTCTGCACACTACTAGCAGTAGAACGCTGGCTAACTAAGTTCGGCTCAATGGATAAACCTAACTACGCAGAAGGCAAACGGTTAGGTAAGTTAGAGCCAGAATTAAATGCCAACATCAGAGCCAATGTATCTGAGTGGGCAGTAGCCAAAGAGTTTGACCTGACTTGGTCTGTGCCGTGGTATCCAAACAGCCTACATAAACGGC
>Ga0181363_1000330_pt1 | contig 13799 bp, 17 predicted proteins | sample Fa13NDMLBSN_FD_130109 | JGI IMG/M metagenome (GOLD analysis project Ga0181363, IMG submission 130109) | Freshwater viral communities from Lake Michigan, USA - Fa13.ND.MLB.S.N | ecosystem: Environmental > Aquatic > Freshwater > Lake | place: USA: Michigan | collected 2013-09-23
CATGGAAGAATTGACCCGGCGTCGTCAGTCGCTGGTCAAAAAAGGCAAAGTTTCTGATGAGTCGGAGATCGAGCAGGTCGAAAAGATCATGCTTGAGCGCGGCATCACAAATCATGAAACCGCTGCGGACTTCCACAAGTGGATGAACGAGCAAGCGAAGCCGACGCCTTCTACGTTTAGCCGTAATGTGCTGGACGACACGGCGCGCAACACGCTTTCGTCGTTTTGGAAGAACCCGCAACACGCGGCAAGAGACGAGGCGAGCAAGGCTTTGATGGAGTTGAGGAGAAATCCTCGTCCTATCGGACTTTGATCGTTTCTACGGGGACGTAATTTTTGCTTCGGAGATAAGCCATGCCTATCGGTGGTGGTATTCTTCCGGCGACGGGTAGTACGCAGTACACCGAGTTGACTTATGTTACTCGGCGCGCATTTATCCCGAAGCTGGTTGTACAGATTTACAACAGCACGCCGCTTATGGCGGCGCTTATTGCCAATAGCCAACAGGCCACGGGTGGTGTGTCCTCCGTGACTGTGCCGGTTTAAGGCTCTCAGTTTGTGAACGCTCAGTGGTCTGACTACAGCGGCTCCTTCACGCAGCCGTCTGTGCAGCAGGGCGCTTACAACGCTGAGTTCAACCTCAAGCTGATGATTGCCCCCGTGCCGTTCCTCGGCATGGAAGGTGCGGTGCAGCAAGACCACGCCATTATCCCGCTGATTGAGGCTCGCATGAATGATGCGACCAACGTCATGATGGATGCGATGGCGACGGCGCTGTACACCAACACAACCAACACGCAGCAGTTCACTGGTCTGCCGGCGGCGGTTGATGATGGTACAGGCACTGCGACCTACGGCAACATCAATCGCTCGACCTACACGTGGTGGAAGTCGAAGCAGTATGCGGCTGGTTCGGTGAACCCGACCCGTCAGAACGTCCTCCAGTACATCTCCGGTACGGTAAAGAACGGCGCTGAAGTGCCGACCTTCGGCGTGTGCGGCTTTGGTACTTGGACCCTGCTTGCGCAGGATTATGTCGGCCAGGAACAGTACGTCATTACCCCGGGTTCGGGCTTTGACGGCGATGCCAATGGCCCGCAGTCCGGCTTCCGCGCCCTGATGGTCGCTGGTGTGCCGATCTACCCCGATCCGTACTGCCCAGAAGGCACGGTGTACTTCCTGAACACCAACTACCTGTCGTTGTATATCCACGACCAGGGTTCGTTCGTGTTCACGGGCTTCGAGTCCACCCTGCCCAACTGGCAGATTGGTTATGTTGGTGCCGTGCTCATGATTGCGGAATTGGTGAATACCAAGCCCAAAGCCATGACTAAGGTCACCGGCTACAACAGCCTGACGATTTAAGGAGGATTGACCTATGGCTCTCGGCCTTAACAAAATCCTCGTTGCGAACACCTCGGCCAATACGTCCGGTGGTTATCTTCAGCCGGTCAGCGTTGCAAACGTCGGGGCGGGTAACGCCACTGCGATGTCCAGCGCGCAGTTTATCCCGGCTGGTACCTACCTGATGCTGCCGGCGGCGAACGTGACGATTGAAGTCAATAACTACACGGGCACCGCAAATAGCTGGTCCACTCTTCTCGCCAACAACACTGGCGGGGTGCTGATTTCTGACGGGTTTAACGTGCGCGCTAATGCGGTCACGGGCACTCAGACGGTCACGCTCCTCACTGTGAACGGCGGGCAGGCGGCTTCCGGCACCTACAACTCGTAAGGAGGCGTAGGTATGGCAAACGGCAACGCTGTTGGAACCAATCTCCCGACTTCCTTTGGGCGTTATGTCCTGGGTGAAGTGCGCGGGGTGTCGGTTGCTGCCACTGGTAATGCCGTAGCGACCATTCCAATTCTGTTGGGTGGTCTTACGGCTAACACTGGCTGCTACATTATCCGTGAAGTCACGGTAATGAACGCCAACAAGAGCATCGCCACGGCCAACGTCATTGTCCTCACTTCAAGTGATGGCAATACGTCGAACAACGTGTCTAACGCGACTGTTTTGTCCAATGTGAGTGCTGCCACTACCAAGTGGCAAGACCTGACCTTGGGCACCGCAGCGGCGACGGATGCGTTTACGGCTGGTGCTTTGTTTGTAAAAGTCAACACGGCGGTTTCGGGTGGCACCTGTGACATCCGTGTTGTTGGGACTCCGGTGAACCTGTGACCGATACCGTTTATGTGACCAACGAAGGCGAAATGTCTCTCACTGATGGGTGGGATGGCGTTTCGTATGTCTTTCAGCCTGGGAAGACGGTGCAAATTCCGGCTTTTGTGGCGGGTCACATATTTGGGTATAATGTCGAGGATAAAACACCGCATGTGATTAGGCTTGGTTGGGCAAAAACCACCAATGACATCCCTAAGGCGATGGCGTGGTTGGAGAATTTTGTCATTACAACCGAGCCTCCCACGGTTCGTCGTTCTGTGTCCCCGGAAGCGACGGACTCCGCACAACCTCCTCCGGCGCCGCAACCGCGTCGGGGGAGGGGAGTGGAAGCATCAGCTACTATTCAATGAGGTGCGTGAATGGCTGTTACATTAGCGCAGTACATCACGCAGTGCCGGCGGTTACTGCATGACGCAAACGCTAATTTCTGGTCGGATCAGGAATTAACGGATTACATCAACGACGCGCGTAACAAGCTGGTGCGTGATACCGGGTGTTTGCGCACGATCCAGACGAGCGCCACGGTAACCAATCAAGAGACATACACGTTTGCATCACTGCCTCAGGGTGATCAAACGATGGATATTATTAACCTTAATCTCTATTGGGGTAGCACGCGTATTCCGCTTCGGTATTTGCCGTGGACGGACTTCAATGCGCAGTTGCGTTATTGGCAGAATTACTATGGTCGCCCTGTTGCTTACAGCATGTACGGGCCACAGACTTTTTATCTCGGCCCTGTGCCGGATGAAGTTTACACGATGGAATTAGACACGGTGATTGAGCCGACGGCGTTGGTAAACGCTACGGACACCGATACCATTCCTGATATTTGGACTTCGCCTGTTGCGTTTTATGCGTGTTATACGGCCAAGTTCAAAGAGCAGTCGTATGGCGAGGCGGAGATTTTCAATCAGCAATACATGAAGAAGGTGCAGAGCGTGCTTGTTGGCACGATGACGCGCCGGATGCCGACCCCGTATAGTCAGGCGTACTAATCATGGCGTCGCCGGAGCAGCGCAAACAGTATCATATCTCCAAGAATTTTAAGGGGATAAATACTCAAGCTAACCGCACGGCTATTGATTCGGACGAGTTCGCTTGGCTTGAGAACGCTCAACCGATTGGATACGGCAACGTCAAAACCGTGCCGGCGCAAACTACCGTTCAGGTGTCCAGCGCAAACTTAGTCTGGAGCGGTACTGTCGAGTCTTTGTACGACGCCAATGTGAATAACAAAGAGTACATCTTTGCGTTTTTCACCAATGGCGGCGCAGAGGCTTACAACGCAACCGACGGTACTAAGGTCACGGTTGCCAACTCGGGCAAGTTTTCTGCGGCTGGCGTGCGTATTGCGCAGTGGAAGAATGAGCGCATCCTCATTATTGATCCGGCCAAAGGGTTGTACAACTGGGATGGCACAAACGTAGTTAGCATTGGGTCGGTGTCGGACTATGGCATGACCAATGTGGGGTCGGGTTATACCTCAACGCCTTCGGTGTCTTTTAGTGCGCCCAACGAAACGGGCGGGGTACAGGCAACCGGGTCTGCGGTGGTGCTGGCTAATACGGTTGTCGGCATTAACATTACCGAAACGGGTTCGGGTTACACCTCTCCGCCGACTATCACGATCAGCGGCGGTGGTGGCGCTAACGCTGCGGCCATTGCGTCCAGCCTGACTTTTGCGACGGGTACCGTGAGTTGCATCGTGAAAAGCGGTGGCACTGGGTACACCAGTTCGTTCGCGGTGACGTTCTCGGGTGGCGGCGGGGCCAACGCGGCGGGCACGGCGATTGTGTCGGGCGGTTCCGTGACTAAGGTCATCATGACCAATAACGGGTCGGGCTACACCTCGGCGCCCACGGCTAACGTGTCGGCTGGCGCGGGTTCTGGGGCCATCGTTGAGGCGGTGGTTACGACTAACGCCAACACAGACGTTGCGACCTTTAGCGGGCGCACTTGGGTTTCTCAGGGCCGCACGGTCTTTTACTCGGCGGCGGACAGTTACACCGACTTTGCCTCGGTGAGCGCCGGCAATATCCTGATTACTGACTCGACGTTGCACACGAACATTGTGGCGCTGCTATCGGCCAACAACTTTCTGTACGTGTTTGGCGCCGACAGCATCAACGTGTTCTCGGATGTGCGCGTTGGGCAGGACGGGGTGACGGTCTTTACCAATACCAACGTGTCGGCGTCGGTAGGTACGAGTTTCAAGAAAGGCTTGTACGCGTACTTTCGATCCGTAGTATTCATGAACGAGTACGGGATTTATGCCCTAGTCGGCTCCACAACGAGTAAGTTGTCGGACGCCCTAGACGGCATTTTCCCGCTTATTGACTTTACGCAGCCAGTTTCGGGCGGTCAGGTGCTTATCAACAACATTCTGTGCGCGTGTTGGTCATTTACATATAATGATCCGGTGCAGGGTGCCCGTCCTGTGCAGGCGGTGTTTTTTAACAAACGTTGGTTTATGACCAGCCAAGGCACGTTGACCAACATTACTGGCGCCCAGGTGGGCGGTGTGACCACCATTTACGGCACGGGTGGCACGAACCTTATCAAGTTATACGCCACTACGGCGGCGGGCGTTGCGGTGACCTTCAAAAGCGCGTTGTGGCCTTTGGGTGATCCGATCAGGGACAAGCAAGCGTTGAAGTTTGGGGTTGAGGCGACGGTAAACACGCCTTCTAGCCTTTCGTTGACGGTTGATAGCGAATATCAATCGAGTCCGCCTTACACGTTGATTAACAATACAATTTGGTACAACAATTCAGGGTACGTTATCCCATGGACCAATAATTCTGCCGCAACAATTGGTTGGATTATTGGGGGGTATCAGTTGTATAAGTCAGATGCTCAACAGTATGGAAAATACCTAGGTTTCACAATTACCAGCACGGATGTGAACATGGTTTTGCACACGTTGGAGTTGGAACACGAAATGAGAGCGAGGTTCTAAGATGCCTGTACCCAATACGTTTGCGAACGCAACCACAGCCATTCCGCTATCGCAGTTGGACAACAACTTTGCGACAGCCATCACGATTGGCAATACGGCGGTTCAGCTAGGGAACACGGTCACCACGCTGAACAACATTACGCTTGCTAACGTCACCATTAGCAGTGTGTCCACGCCGGTCACGGTAGCGCAAGGCGGTACTGGCTCAACAACACTTACTGCCGAAAATGTTGTGCTCGGCAATGGAACGAACGCGGTCAAGTTTGTTGCTCCTGGTTCGTCAGGAAATGTCCTTACGAGCAACGGAACCACTTGGGTAAGTCAAGCTGCGGGGGCTGGTGGTAGTACTGCGAACATCCAAACATTTACTTCTTCCGGCACTTGGACAAAACCGGCCAATGCAACCACAGTAATTGTGGAATGTTGGGGCGCTGGCGGTGGTGGCGCCAGTGGCATGACGGGGGCTAACAGCAGCAGTAGGTATGGTGGTGGTGGTGGTGGTGGCGGGGCATTTACAACACGAATGTTTGCCGCATCATCACTAGGCGCTACTGAAACGGTCACTATTGGGGCGGGAGGCACTGGCGGCGCTGCTGCAACTGGCAATAGTAGTGTGGGTAATAATGGCACCGATGGAGGCAATTCTTCATTTGGGTCTTGGTTGAGTGCGTTCGGGGGGGGGTTTGGAAATAATAACACCGAATTAAATAGGGGCGGTTCTGGTGGCGGTGTTTTAACTGCGGCAAGCGGCGCTAATAGAGATGGTGGCCAACCACAGGTTGGGACTGCTACTGCCGGCCAAGCGTTTGGCGGGCCAAGTTCTCCGGCGACTGGTAATGAAGGCGTACCTAGTGGGTACGGCGGGGCTTCTGGTGGTTCTAGTTCCACGGTTTTTGGTGTCCCCGGGGGTTGTTCTTTCCAAGGCGGTCCTGGCGGCGGCGCTGGTGGGGCAATAGATTCTTCTGGCAATAGACGCGCTGGTGGGGCTGGTGGCTCTAATACTGGGGCCACAGGTGGTGGTGGCGCTGGTGGCGCTGCGTCAGCAACGGCGACGGGGAACGGAACAAATGGAACCGCTGGAACAGGTCGCCAGGGTGGCGGTGGCGGTGGTGCTGGTGCTTCTAGTGTAACATCTGGCGCTGTAGGCGGCAATGGCGCCGCTGGTGGGCAACCTGCTGGTGGGGGAGGCGGCGGTGGCGCCGTTTCTAACTCCGGCACATCAGGTGCCGGCGGTGCCGGCGGTGCCGGTCGAGTTATTGTTTATACTTGGTGAGGTGTGACATGACACAGAAATACGCAATCATCGAGAATGGCAAAGTCATCAACGTGGCTGTGTCAGAAAATGCTCTGGAACCAAATTGGATTCAAAGCGACGTTGCAAAACTCGGCGATGATTACGTTGACGGGCAATTTTTAACGCCGGCTCCTGATACTGAAGCAAGGGCAGCGGCGGTGCGCGCAACGCGAAATGTTTTGTTGGCGCAGACTGATTGGACGCAACTTGCAGACGCGCCGGTAGATGATCTTGCTTGGGCAACCTACCGACAAGCCTTGCGTGACATTCCGACGCAATCTGGCTTTCCGCTGAATGTCGTGTGGCCTGCGGCCCCTGGCGGTGCCTGATGCAGACAGATACGCCAGAGCACGCCAAAGCTGTTGTTGACGCCATAAGTATCGCTACCGTGGTTGGTACTCTAGCGCAGATTTTGCCTGCAATGGCTGCATTATTCAGTATAGTGTGGTCTCTTATCCGTATCTGGGAAACACAGACGGTCAAGCGTTTGGTGCGAAAGTGGCGGTCTAAGTCGGCCAAGAAAGGAAACTGAGATGGGCATTAACGCCTTCACGAAGATGGGCAATACGGTGACCTTCACCGCCAATACAACTGCGCCCACTCCGGTGCAGGCGGCGTCCACCAGCCTTGGCGGTAACCAATACCGCATTATCAACAACGGCACGGTCACGGTGTTCCTGGGATACGGATCAACGGCGGCGGAGGCGAGCAACAATGCGGTGGTCGTTACCTCCTCGCAGGCTGCATTTCCCCTACTTCCTGGCACCGACGAAATCCTTACCTTTGTGCCCAACGCCTACTTCACTGGCATTACGGGCGCGAACACGGCGGTTGTTTACATCACCCCAGGCGACGGACTGTGAACCATGCTGAAGGTCGCAAATACGATTGGTGGTGGTGGTGGCGGTAACGGAACAGTTACCAATGTTGCGACGGGCACAGGTTTAACCGGCGGGCCAATTACGACTACCGGGACGATCAGCCTTGGTAATACGGCTGTGACTGCCGGCACGTATGGTGATGCGAGTTCTGTCCCGCAGATCATTGTGGACGCCCAGGGCCGCATAACTAGTGCAAGCAATGTAAGCATTGTTGTTGCCGGCGGTGTAACCAACGTTGCTACAGGCACTGGCCTGACGGGTGGGCCGATCACCTCAACAGGCACAATCAGTCTTGCTAATACGGCTGTCACGGCTGGCAGTTATGGTAGCGCCAACACTGTTGCAACCTTTACAGTGGATGCGCAGGGGCGGCTAACGGCGGCTGCAAACGCCAGTATCAGCATTGCTAATGCTAATCTTGCTAACAGCACTATTGGCTTGGGAAACGCGACCCTTACCCTTGGTTCTACCACGACGAATGTGGGCAACCTTACTCTGTCGTATCCAAATCTCAGTGGTACCACCGCCGCTAATGCGACGTTTGCCACAAGCAGTTTGCCTTTAGTTCCAGAGGGTTACATCGTTATTCAGATAGGGGGTGTTGATAAAAAGATACCCTATTACGGTGTATGAGCCATGGATTTCGATTCCCTTAGCGATGTTAAGTTTGGCGACTTGGACGGTCTGGACGAGATGCTTTTTGCTAATTTTGTCCAGCACAAGACGTTCAGAGAAGTTTTTTACTCGCAAGGGATAGTAGTTCCGGCGTATCCTTTGGCTAATGCCGATCCCGCGAATTTGGACGATTGGTTGCAGGCGCATCAGGTAGAGCATCAGGCTTTTGCTTCGTTGTTGGACCTGACCAATCCGTTCAACCTTCAAGACGATGCGTGGGATAAGGAGGAGGAGTTTTACAACTGGCTATCGCTGCACCTGACTATTCACCAGCAGATAGCGGAGAGATTGGGGCTTACGTGATGTCACAAGCATTGGCACAACCGCGCGGGCGTAACCCCGTCAAAGGCAAAGACACGGTAACGGTGCTGCGCGAGGCGTTGATCAACCAAATTGGTGACTCAAAGAAGGTTGACGAGTTTTTTGATAACCTTGCCAAATTGATTAAATCCGGTGCCGCAAAACCCATTCAGATTGGCAATACGGTTTTTCTTGCGCTGCGGTATAACAGCCGCGCCGAAATGCTGCCTGAAGGCGTGGTTGAAATCCACATGTTTTCGGCGGAGCCGTTTAGCGAAACAGCAAAGCGTATGATGGTGCTGCCCAATACTCTCCGCGAGTTGGGCTATCGCGGTTTCACGACGTATCTTGAAGACAAAGCCATGGCCAATTTGCTGTTGCAAATGCAAAAACGCAACGGCATTCAGGGCGAAATACGTCAGGATATGGAGTTGATTAACCGCAAAATGAAACCTGTATATCGGGTGGAGGCGACGCTCTAATGTCAAAAGGTGGCGATATTGTAGAGGTTGCCGTTGTTGCTGTTGCGGTTGTTGCGACGGTAGCTACCGGCGGTTTAGCGGCTGCGGGCGCTGCGGGAGTTATCGGCGAATTTGTTCTTGGCGCCGCTGTTGCGAGTGAGGTCATTGTCGGAAGCGCCACAGTTGGCAGCGTTGTCGGCGGTTCCGTTATTGGTGCCGGGGTCGGCGCTGTTACTGGCGGGGTGCAAGCGGCTATTGTTGGTAACGACATTGCTGAAGGTGCATTGACCGGGGCTGGTGTCGGCGCCGTATCTGGTGGCGCCGGTATGTTGGGCGCTGGTGCTGGTGGTGCGCTGGCCGGCGAATTGGGTTTGAGTACTGCCGCTGGCACGGTTGATGCTGATTTAACAAAAGCGGTGGTTGAGGCATCAAAAGGCGGAACGGCGTTCGGCACGGGCGCAGCAATTCAAGATCAGAATATCGGTGAGTGGGCGGCGGTTGGCGCTATTACTGGCGCAGCTACGCCTTTGGTCACAGCCGGTTTGAATTATTCTGGTGTGGGGGCTGGTGAAACGCGCAACATCGTGGCCGGCACTGTTGGCGGTGCTTTGGCGGGTGGCGGTTCTGCGGCTGTTACTGGCGGTGATGTTGCCACTGGTGCGTTGACCGGGGCGGGTTCTGGTTTGGTTGGTTCCATTGCCAGACCGTATGTAACTGATCTTGCCAACACTCTTTTTGGTACTGGTGCTGCTGCGCCAACGGGTGCACAAGCGTTGAACGCACAAGAGCGCGGTCAACTCGCCGGCGCGTTGGCAGGCACTGCTACTGGGCAACCTGTTTCCAACGAGCAGTTCGTGGAAAACGCTTACCAAGCATTGTTTGGCCGCTCTGCCGAACCTGAGGGCATGGCGTATTGGACCCGCGAAATGGCGGCGGGTGCCTCGCCAGAGCAAACCTTGAACAATATGATTGCTGGCGCATTAGGTGGCGATGTTCAGGCCGCAGCGCAGTTTAACGCTCAACGATACCTCACTACGCCTTTGAGCGCCGAAATTGGCGGTGATGGCGGTCCGGGTCAAATTGATGAGGGTGCTGGCGAGTTTGGCGGCGACCAAGATGTTGAAGTCATTGGTGATTATGAGACTACGCCTAAGGGCGGAACATTTACGCAAGAAATTGTGCCGGATGAAGGTGCTGTTACGTCTGAATATGACCGTGGCGCTTCTGAGTCGGCAAATCTTTTGCGTGACTTGTTCACATTTGGCGCCGAGCAGGGTGTTGGCGGCAGCAAAACAGTTGTGCCTTTCGGTGCCGGTGGCGTTACCGAAGCTGACCGCGCGATATTAGAAACCACAGGTTTAATGCCGTACGGTGCCGACAAGGGTACAGTCGGTGGCGACACGACGCTAACTCAGTTTGGCGGTGGCGGTGGTAGTACTGGTACAGGTATGGCCGGCACAGGCTTCGGCGATACCACACTCATTGGCGCGACCTCTGGTCCTGGCACTACGCTGACTCCTTTTGGGCAGGGCGGTGGTTCTGGCGGCGGTGGTGGCGGAGGCGGCGGGGGTGCCGAAGCGGGCGGCGGAACATCAACCAGCACAAGCACGACAGGCGGTACTACTGGCGGTGGCGAGACTACAGGCAGGCGGGATGTTACCCAACCGCCCGGTAGGCGCCGCGAGGAGCAAGTGCGCATCAGCCCGATTGTCACCGATCCGCGCATTGCGCCCACGGTCCAGCGTCAGGCGGCGTCGCAGCCCGTATTGTCTGCCGGCCTCGACCCTGCGACTTCTGGCGTAATCCTGTCGAGGTTTGGTAATAAGAATCAAGTTTGGAACGAGGCAACGCTACGGCTTGCCGATGCTCTAGGATTGCTGTGATGGAAATTCTCTCCAAGGTTCTACGCACTGATGCCATGGGCGACCTTGACCTCAAGGCGATGGCTCAAATTCTGCGCTCTCGGGGCCGAGGGAGAGACACGGTGCTTGCGCACATTACGCCGCGTGAAGCGCGTATGCTCAAGCAGCAAGGTGGCAGCGGCACAACCAATCCTGACACGGGCTTGCCCGAGTTCGAGGAGTTGGATTTTGCGTCTTTTGCGGAAGCGCCGGCCCAGGCATTTGACGCAGGATCAAGTTATGATGCTTACACAAGCCCCGTGTATAGCGAAGGTGCCTTTACTCAGGAATTGGTTCCTGGCGGTGGTGGTGAAGCGTCATTTCAACCTGGGGTAGATTTTCTGTCGGCGCCTGCGGCTGGTCCTAGCGGTCAAATGCCGATTACCCCGGCGGAGTTCCGTGGGCCTGCCCCGGCTTATCCCGACCTGACTCCAGGCGAAATAGAGACTGCGCGGCAGGAAGCCGGCCCACAGCGCGGCTTTGTGGATCGTCTGACGACCAGCCTTGGTAAGCAGCTTCAAGACCCGGCAACGCTCGCACGTTTGGGCTTGGGCCTTGGTGGCGCCGGTCTTGGCGGTTTAATGCAAATGCGCGGTGCTGGCGCAGCAAAGCGTACCCGGCAAGATTTGGCGGCTATGGCGGCTCCGTATCAGCAAGAGGGCCGCAGCCTTATGGATCAAGCAAAGCGCGGTGAGTTGTCGCCCGCTTCTGCTCAAGCCTATCAAGCGGCGCAGGCTAGAATCGCTCAACAGGCGTCCCGCACGGGTGGCGTCGGGGTTGTGCAGGCAACGGCAACCCTGGAGCGGTTGCGCTCACAGCTTTTGACTAACCAGATGAACCTTGGCTTGCGTGTTGCCAACATTGGTGACCAGTACATGCGTGGCGCTATCCAGACCGGGATGCAGGCGGATCAGGCGCTGAATCAGGCGAGCACAAACTTTTTCACTAACCTTGCCAACACTTTAGCTGGCCCGGTTGTTTCAAGCATGTCGGCGGCGACACAAGCGAGGTAAGTCATGGGTGGAACCTTAAACGCTCCGGTTGAAGACAACCCCGATTTAGACCCTTATTACGTAGAACGGGGCCGTCAGCAGTTAATTGAAAGGGAACGCGCGGAAAGGCGCGACGCCGGTGTTCCACCTGAGGTTCGCGTGCCTGCGTCTGAACGCGTGCCGTCAGCGCCAACGCCAAGGCCCCCGCGTCAGTCACGCATTAGCGACCCAACCATTGCGGCTGCGGTAGAGCAGTTGCCCGAGAGTATGCGGGCAGGGGCCGAGGCGCAGTATGACTTGTTGCAGCGTATGCAGCGTGACGGCACGGGCGGAGCAGCCGCGCAACGCGACCTTGCTCTAGCGCGCGGTGAGCGTGAGGCGCGTGAGGGTTATGCCGCAACGCAGCGGCAAGAATTGGCGCGTATGCGCGAGCGTTATGTGCAGACGCCTGACTTTGTGCCGACGCAAGAAAACGCCCTGTCTATCGGCACCCTGTTTGGTTTGTTGGGTGTGACGGCGGCGATGACCGGCACTGCGGGCAAGCGGTCTGCCGTTGGCGCGATGAACGCCATGAGCGGCATGTTGCAGGGTTGGCGCCAGGGTAGGTCGGACCTCTACAACCGTGAGAGGCAGAATTTCGATGTCGAAATGCGGCGTGTGCAGGCGCAGAACCAAGCGTTAGAGCGTGAATTCAAGGACGCGCTGGATCTAGCTAAGACTGACATGGATGCTGGCATTGCGCGTGCGCGTGAGGTTGCCGCGCGTTATGGTGTTTCTATCGCTGGTGCGGCGGCTTCGCGCCAGGGTATGCAAGGCATGTTGAGTTTCTTGCAGAGCCTCCAGAACACCAACATGCAGCTTGAGCGTTATCGCGGCCAAGTTACTGGTCAGGCGCCAATTGCTCGCATGGTGCGCGGCGAAGATGGAGAGCCTAGGTTTTATGCGGCCAATCGCGCAACTGGCGAATTGCTGCGCGACCCAAGTGGGCAGTTGGTGGAAATGGCGCCGCCGCGTGGTCAAGGAAGTGCAAGTGGCCCAGGCGGCGCAGTTCAATTCCGATACAATAGTGCCGTGTCTAACGCCGTGTCTCAGGCCGCTTTAGAATTGAAGAATGTTTCTACTTTGCCGGCTATGGCCGCACCGCCAGCATTGGCAAATTACGTTGCTGATCCAAACAAAACAGTAACTGAGGGTTTGTTGCGCCTTGCCTCACAAAGAATTACCACTACGGAAGAACGCGCTACGCAACAAATTCTAGCCGGTATTACGCGCGCAATTACAACAATTCAGGCTTCTGGTCGTCCAGGCGGCGTGACCGAATCATCGTTGCGTGAGTTCTCGCGTATTGCGCCGCAGCCCGGAGATACGCGCCTCAACTGGTACTTGTTCTTGGCTCTTGCCAAACAAGAGTTGGACTTGGGCCTTATTGAATTGCGCAACTCTGGTGCAAACCGTGAGCAAATTGAAAGCGCCACGAAGTCGCGCGATGAAGTAGCGGCCTTGATACCGTACAATGTCGCTGACATTAATCGCATACTTGTGGGGCCGCGTGGCAGACCATTAATCAACGAACGCGCACTTGATCTTTTGCAACACTCGGGCAGCGTAAGGGAAGCCGAGCGCGGATTGCGTAGAGAATCGCGGGATCGTAGTGCGCCGCAGCAAACTTACAACAGCGCAGAGGATGTTGCCGATGCGTACCGCAACGGGCGGTTGACGCGTGAGCAGGCGGCAGAAATTCTCCGCAATCAATTCGGAGCGCAATGATGCGAGTTGATGATGTACTCGGCCCTCCGAGGGTTGATGACCTTTTGGGGCCGGCACGCGAGCCGTCGCAACCAAGACAGGAACGCGCAGCACCCCAACGTGAGGCAGACTTTCCTACCAACCCGTATGCCGCTTTTGCACGCACTCGCGTAGGGCGCACTCAAGACCTTCCGTCCGTCGTTGAGGCAGCGCCGGAACTCCCACGCGGTATGGCAGCAGGCATACCGGGATTTATAGGCGATATTGAGACTTTGGGACGGGCCGGCCTTCGCTACGCCGGTGCTGACGTTGATCCACGTTCAACGTTCCCAACAACGGAACGGGTGGGTGAAGCGCTTTTTGGGCCAGCCGAAACCGGAGCCGGGCGAATTGGGCGAGAGG
>Ga0181363_1000332_pt1 | contig 13773 bp, 4 predicted proteins | sample Fa13NDMLBSN_FD_130109 | JGI IMG/M metagenome (GOLD analysis project Ga0181363, IMG submission 130109) | Freshwater viral communities from Lake Michigan, USA - Fa13.ND.MLB.S.N | ecosystem: Environmental > Aquatic > Freshwater > Lake | place: USA: Michigan | collected 2013-09-23
CTCGGCGGTGTTGTTGCGGAACTGCTCCTCGGGCAACAACTCCTTCTCCCGCGCAGACAGGATGTCGCGCCCTGTGTAGAACGACTTGCCCAACCCCGCCTCGATGGCGGGCTTCATGGCCTGTGGGATGCCGTAGCTGGAGCCGCCAGGGATAGTCTGCAGAACGATCTGCTTGAACGCCTTGACCGCCTGCTCGCCGCCATGATCGTCAAGCATGGAGTTGACCAACGCCTCGGGCAGCGCCTTGAAGATGTAGCCAATCTCAAACGGGATGGGCACACGGATCGGCTCATCAATGCCAGGGATGCGCACAAACCACTTGCCGTACTTCTGGTCAGCCTCAGCGTTCTTGTACGCCTCGTCGTCCTGCATCATGATCGCGTAGACGATGGATGCCGCCGCCATCATGCCGCCTCGCTGCAACAGCTTCTGGCGAATCTTGAGCTTGTCGTTGAAAATCATCTGCCCCGTCATCGCCTTGTACAGCACGTTCAAGCCCTGAATCTGGGCGTTGAAGAACGGGATCAGCGCGTTGGCAATGTGGATGCTGGGGCTGGCACCGCGCTTGTTGAAGTTCATGGACTCCAGCGCCAGGAGCGTGGCCTCCATCTCCGACATGCCCTGCTCGATGTAGCTGTTGTACTGGGCCCGGCGAGTCAGGGAGTCCGCCGACATTGCAAACGCTTCTGCTTTGGCCAGCAGGTTCATCCAGCCGGGCTTGCCGTCCGCAATACCACGCAGGATCATGGCCATGTCGTCTGCGCCGCCAGTAAACTGCTGGCCCCCGGTGATGCCCCGGCGCTCCAGGGTTTCTGCAGCCGGTTTGCCAATCTGCCGGAGCGCACCCAACACAGGCGTGAAGTTGGCACCAGCGGCTATGGGCGCGGCCAAGGAGTCGCGAAACAACTGGTTGGCCATGTACATCGGAGACAGTGTCACGCCCTTGCGCAAGAGCTGCGCAGGGATAGCCAGCGCCCGGAAAATGAAAGGCATCTGTGTCGGGATGCCCTCCATGCCCTTTACCAGAATATCGGCTGGAACGCCAGTATCAAATTCCTTATTGCCGATTTTGACCTTCTCCGTGGCCAGCACGGCGTAGCGGTCCTCACCGTCCACCTTGAACTGAACAACGTCCGGGCCCTCTGCTTTGCGCACCAACTTGGCGGCGCTCAGGTCGATCAGCTCAAACACCGCGTTCTTGGTGGCAAGGTTGCGCATGCCCATGTCGATGAGCATGTTGGTGTTCTGCACCGAGCTGGTCATGAAGTCCAAAATCGGTTGATCGCCGCCAACTAACTCTTGCAAGTAGGGCTGAGACTTGATGGAGCCAATCCTGATCGGCGCTTCGTTGCCAATCAAAAGCTCGGCCATGCCGTTGCGCTCCCGGTAGAACGGGATGTAGTCGTTCTCAGCCAGCAGCCGGGCAGCAGTCTTTTTAGACAGCGCCCCGGTCTCCACAACGAAGTTGATCAGATTGCGGTTGTACTCGTTGTACTCGCCGCGTGCCTTGTCGAATATAGCTTTGAGCTCGGGGTTGCCGTTGACCACGCTAAGCGCACTGTCCAGATCAGCGCGGGTGACGCCCTCGCCAAAGTTGAGTGACTCAAACCCTTTGTTATCAGCACGGATCGCAGCCATGTAGGCAGTGAACAGGCGGTTGACAGCTTCGCCGTTGCCAACCATTGGGTTGGCGTCTTTGAGCGTCTCCACCACACCCTTGATGCTCGGCCCTTCCTGGGCCTCGATCACACGCTCGACCTTGCCGTCCTTGCGCGTCTTCTCCGCAATAACGGGCGCTCCGGTGCCCACGGCTTGGGACACCATGTTCATGCGCTGGTCGTACATGCGCAGGTAGTAGATCATCTGCGAGCCTTGCAGCTCTGGCATGTACTTGCGCAGCCGCTCATACCCAGCGAAACGGTCCACCAGTTGAGTCTCAAGGCCGAGGAATCCGCCAGAGGCTGCACGCACACGCTCGTTGACGCTGCGCTGTTTGGACACAAACGGGTCAAGCTTGCCAACAGCCTCCTCCATCTCGGGAGAAGCGTATGCAGCCGGGCGGCGGAACAGCCTCAAATTCTCAGGGCTGCCAACAATGCTTGGCACATTACGCCCAAAAGCACCTGTGTTGCCAATAGCAGACTTAATTTGCTCGCGGTCAAAAACAACAAACTCAGTGTCGTCGTGCGTGAGTGGGTCTTCTTTAAACGTTTTTACGATGCGGCCATCGTATCCCGCAGCTTTGAGCGCGGTCTGAATAAAGTTGTTGCGATCTCCTGACAACACGCCCAAACGCTCAATGCTTGGTTTTGCCGCTGGAGAATCTTTGTTTTCCTCAAGCCACGCCTTGTAGACTTTTTCAAACCCAGGCATGCGCCGCAACATCCGATTAATATCGGTTTGCGATAGCGTGCTGCCGTAAAACGGGTTTTCCATTCGCAGATAGACCGGCATCACGTTGCCGTTCTCAAGGTCGGCGTACCCCGATGCGTGCGCAGCGTTGGCAAAGTAAAAGCCTTTGCCGTGCATGGCCCCGCTGGCGGGTTTCACGCTTTCATTAAACGTATCAAAAGATTTGTCCGTGCCGTGATACACAACCAAAGGCCGGTCATCTTCGTCAACGACCTGACTGTTGCCAAACCACTTCTTAAACGCTGGAGATGAAATCCCACGTTCGGCAGCTCTTGTTGCTGCCATAGCGCGATCCGTTGCTTCCAGCGCGTCTTCCAAAAGCGATCTCTGCCCGTCGGAACGCAACGCAAAAAACTTTGCAAACGTGTCAACAAGCGACTGCCAAACGGACCTGCGCGGTGTGCTGGACGGTATCTGCCGCAACAGCTTTTGAAACGACTGATTGCTAAAGACTTCTGCCAGGAACTCAGCGTTGTCTGTCAGACCGTACGCAGCAAAACCGTCGCCCGCACCTTTGCTAATTTCTTCTTTGTTGGCGTTGTAGTAAGCCGAGCCTTCCGGTGTCTTCAACCATGCCTCAACGCGATCACGCAAAGATGTAACAGTGTCGTTAAGCGTCTTGTTGGTTTTCAAACCTTCTAACGTAGCGGCGTGCGAAAGTTCGTGCAGCAAAACCATCTCCGCGTCTGCGGACACTGCTTCGTTGGGAGCCAAGACAAAACGCATAGTCGGGTCAAACAAACCCGTAACACGCGACCAGCCCGCTTCTTCGTTAAATCCGGCTTTGCTTGTGATAAACACCCGCCCGTGCATGTCATGCACTGGATGCGAAGCCAAAGACTTGGCAAGCGCCTGGAACAACTCTTTTGTCAGCGGGTCTTTTGCATTTTTTGCAGCCAGCTCCGCAGCTTCAGCGTATGTCTTGCCGTGGTACGGGCTTGTGTAATCTGCCTTGACATTAAACACACGCTCGACCCGTGTGTCACGCGCTTGTATGTCTTCCGTGGGTGCGACTTCAGGCCGCTCAACCGCTTTGCCTGCCTGCGTGTATGCCGGAGCCAAACTGGGCTCTTCCCCCTGTCCCCTGCGGAGCATGCGCCCGGTTTCTTTGCGCAGCTCTTTCTCTGCCTGCCGCTCCGTGCGGGCCTCGGCAATCGTTTCTCTCTGCGCGGCTTTCAGTGTTTTGATCTGCGCCTCGATCTCTTTGCGCTTGGCCACAGCGGTGGCACGGGCTTCGTCTTGGCGCTTGCGTGCAGGCGTGCGTGGCTCGGCGCGGTTGGCGTCGATGTAGTTGATCTGGCGCTGAGTTTCTTGAAGGTCTGCGTTGGCTTTGGCCAACTTCTCCAGGGTGCTGGCGGCGTACTCCCCGGTCTCTTGCTCCTGTTTGAACCGGCGCTCCTGCTGGGCAACCGACTCTTTCTTAACCTGCGGTTCAATACGCCCGGTCTGTACATTGCGCACAGACGCAATAGTGCGCCGTGCTGTCATCTTAAGCGGAGCGATGCCTGCTGTTTCTTCAAACAGCTTCAGTGTCTTGTCCAGCTCCGCTGCCTGAGCTTCGTCAAACTTCTTCTGCGCCGCCACGCTTGTGTCCGACATCCGCTCCTGCTTGAGAGGTGCGTTGTTCAGTAGCTCGTACACCTTGTCGTACGAAGCCTCAATGTCTTTAATGGCCGCCGCACGTTCTGCCGCAGTGGTGGCAGTGGTGTGTGCTTCTTCTGCTTTGGCAATATTCTTGCGCTCTTTGGCAACGTCCGCTTGAACCTTGGCGTCGGCGGTGTCGCGGTAGACGCGCACAATATCTACAGCACCGGCCGCAGGCGTAGTTTGCTTAGACTCCAGCAGCTTAACCCGCGCATCAGACGCCGCCTGCTCTGCGTCTTGCAACGCCTTCAAGGCTTTGTCAATTTTCTGGCGTTCAGCTTCACCCTTGCGAATGATGCTGTTCTCAATCGTGTCCGTGGCGTGCTTCTCAAGCAACTGCTTGTATGCGGTATCGGCTTCATCCAACGCCTTCTTGGCGTCTGCCAGCGCCGTTTCAGTGGCACCAATCTGCGACTCAACGCGGCGTACAGCCTCCCGTGTGCTTTGATAGCGTGGGCCTATCGCCAACTGCTGTGTGATAAACGCGTAGTCTTTTCCAAGCTGGTCAAGGTCTTTTTCTGACGCCTTCACCTCGGCTTTGATCTCGTCAATGGTCTCGGTTATGTCGCGCAGCGCACGGCGGCGAACTTCTTGAACGCGATCTGCGGCTTCTACTGCCGGTTGCCCGCGAGTCAGTGCTGCCTTCAGATTTTGGGCAGCTTTGCCGATCTCAGTCTTGGGCTTGGCTTTTTCAATGTTGCTCAGGATTTTGTCCGTCTGAGCAATTTTTACTTGCAGTGCCTGAGACTGCGCCGTGACTTTGTCTGCCTGTTTTTTGGCCCGCGCTTGCTGAGTTTGCAGTGCAGCAATTTTCTTTTGCACCTCCGCACTACCCAGGTATTTTTGAAATTTCTCAGGCGTGGTACGGAACGTGCCTCGCTCAGACGTACCTGCAAACAACTCCTCTTGCCCCATGTCGCTCTCGCCTGCCCGGCGAGAAGTCTCCAACGACTGCTGCAACTGTGGCGACAGATCAAGCGCCCGGCCCGTGGCCACACGACGCACCTGCTCAAGCACTTCTGCCTGCAACTCCGGCGACATGTTCTTCATGCGGCGCTGCAGCTCTTTAAGCGTGCGGTAGTCCTCGTCTGTCTTGGCGCGATCAAACGCGGCTTCAAACTGTTTCTCAATAGAACGCTCACGGCCTTCCGGCTCACGGCGCAGTCCTTCCGTGACAATCCGTGCTTTGCCCGGTGCCTTTGGTGCTGCAGCGGCGGGGGCCTTGATGCCGCCCACACTGTCCATGATGCTGCGCATCTGCGCACGCAACGAGCTGGCGGCTGCCGTGAAGTTGGGAAAGACTTGCCGCCCTCTGGGCGGACGGCGCGTCTCAGCACTGCGCAGAGTAAGCGTGCCGCGAGTAACGGCGGGGGTTTCTGTTTTGTTAAACAGTGGCGCTCCACGGAACACCAGTTCATCGAGCAGGTTGTTCACACGCCCAACAAGCTCAGTTTGTTTCTCTATAGACAGCGCCTCTTGCTTGGCTTGTGCGCGTCGTGAATTGACCTCCAGCAGGGCCTGTCCTGCCACCACATCTTTGAGCCGCTCAGCAGCGTCCGCAAGAGCGCGTTCTTCTCCGGCAGTGCGTTTCATCTGCGGATCAGATTCCCGGACGGACTGCACAAAGGCCGCAAGCTTGTCGTATGCCCGCAGTTGTGTCTGCGACATCCGCGTTACGCGGTTGGCCGCCATAGCCTCCGGGGTCAGCCGCCCTTCAACACCTGCCAGTCTGCTGCGCTCACCAAAGTCCAAATCGTCCACCGAAAGCACTTCATCCGGCGTGCGCAAATCCTCAAGCTGCTTGCGCAGCTCTTGTTCCCTCTGCCGGTTGTTTGTGGCTTTGGCAAACGCAAGCTGTGCTCGCAATTCCTCGATCTCAGACAGGTCGGTCTCGACACCACCAGAAACCACGCGTCCGGCAACAGGGGCTTTGCCACCGCGAAGCGCCTCCCCAAGCTGGTCCACAAGCCCAGAAATCTGGCCTTGACGTTGCACACCTTCTGCCAAAGCAGGGCGCTCCGCAGCCTGAATCCGCCGAAGCGCCAACACTTCCGGAGCGAGTTTTTGTTCGCGCTCTGCTTCGCGCATGGCTTCTTGGCGCTGCCGCTCCGCCTCTTCCAGATACGCCTGTTCTTGAGACTCAATGTCCGCAGCACCCGGCTTGTAATCGACGGCGCTGTACTCGGCTTTCGTAGACACCTTTGTCTTGAAAGGCTGCATCGGAATTTCAGCCTGCGCAGGGGCCGAGATCGGTGCCGCAAGATCGGTGACGCCAAGCTCCTGAAGTTTCAGCGCCAGCTTGGCTTGTTTTGCAACATCCCCCTCCGTCTCGGCGGCAGCCATCTCTTTGCGCAGACGGTTGATTTTGGCGTCTGGTGATGTAGGAGCCGCAGCTTTCTGCTGCGCAAGCAGTTGCTCCGCTTGCTGCAAAGCGGTCTGCGTCTGGTTGTACAAGCGGCCAAGCTCGATCTTGGCATCAAGGGCTGGCGTCTGCTGCGCCTGGATGCGCAATTCATCAAGCCGGTCGCGTAGCAACCGAACCTGCTGATTATAGTCCACCTCTTCTTGGGGAGCCTCCTCCGGCTGGGCCTGCGGTACAGCGCCGCCAAGCCCCGGCAGCGTTTGCTGGGGCTCGTAAAAGAATGGTGCGGTCTGGGCCTCGCCCATCCCTGCTGCGGCGGCTTCGACTTCTGCTGCGCGTTGTTGATCGGCGGTTGCGCGGGCTTGCTGTAACTGGGACGACAGCCTGTTGTACTCTTTGGCGTCGTCCTTGAGCGTGTCATTTAGCGCATCAAGTTCTTTCTTCCGGTCTTTGTACGCCTGCCAAATGTCCGGTGTGTCGCCTTTGCCGGGCTTTTTAAGTTCTGCACGTTGTTGGAGCAGCGCAGCCTTACGCGCCTCATAGTCCGCAACAAACTGCTGTGCGTAGGCGGGGTCGGCTTTGCGTGCTTCTTCAGCAGCGCGGGCGGCTTCTGCTTCCGCACGGGCCTGGGCAATCTCGTCGGTTGTGCCTGCTTTTGAGGCGCGTCGTCCCAGCGCCAAGTCCAGCAACCCCTGCGCCATAGCGCCCACAGCACCACCGTATGCAGCAGACTCGCCCACCTGCTCAATGATGGCCTGTTCAGGTTTGTAGATGCCCTTGGCGATCAGGTTCTGGGCAATCTGTGCTGCGGCTTCCTGCGCCGCCTCCTCCCCGCCTGCTGCCGCAATGCGTTTGATCTGGGCGGCTGCGCCCGCTTTGATGGGATCGCTCAAACGTCCCAGGATGCGCAGGGGCGCAAACATCTCGGAGACGCCCACCACAGCGCCCAGCGCAGTGGCTGTGCCACGCTGATCAGCAGTGGCGCTGTCTTCTTCAGCCCTTGTCCGGGCTTCACCCGCTCCAGCACCCGTACCGAGCGCGGCCATGCCTGCGCGACCTGCCAGACCCAACGGGCCCAGAGCAAGGAAAGGCCCAATCGAGCCTGCGGCTTCACCGAATTTGCGGGGGATCGTCTCTTCGTAACCGGGGGCAGCAGCAAACGGTGCTTTGGCAGCACCGGCAATCTCCGCAATCCGCTTGCGGGCACTCTCTTCGGTGTCTTTGGGCAGCAGTGCAGATGCACCGACCGCTGCGCTTTCTACCAGCCCGATGGCGCCGGGGGCCAACCCCTTGAAGAACTCACGGACGTTGCCGCCAAACGTGGTCTCGGGCTTGGGTGCTTGAGGTTTTGCCCGCGCCCCCAGCTTGTACTGGATGGCGTCAATTATCTGCTCGCGTGTGGCACCTTCTGGCCCCTCAATCTGATAAGTGTTTCCGTCAGGGCCTTTGATGCTGTACAGCGGCATGATTTACCTCAATTGTTACTGACCTACCTTCGTGGGGTTCCCCCACTTGGAGTAGTCGGTCCCGGTACCGCCACCAGCGGTACCTTTCATTATTCTAAGATATTCGTTCACATCAGGGAAGCGTTGTTGCAACAACACGCTCTTTGCGTAGATTTCGCGCAGCTCTTGGTCTGATTTGGCGGCTCCTTGAGCACGCAGCTCTGCCAACCGCGCAGCCGCGTCTGATTGCTTTGCCGCCGCTTCCATCCTGGCAATCCGCTCTTGCGCCGTGAGTTGCGCTGCAGTGCGCAGGCCCGCTCCCTCCTGCTCCCTGGCTGCGCGTATATTGGCCGCTTCAATCTGCGCGAGGCCGAGTCTTTCAGCAGACCCTGCCGCTGCTTTATCCGTAAGCATTTTTATGCCTGCATTTGATAGTGCAGTGGCTTCAGCGCGTTTGACGCCCAGCTCAGTGGACAGTGCGTTGATGGTTTCTTTTTTGCCATCACGAACAATAGCGTTGCCTTCGCGGCGAAGCGCACTGCGCTGCTGGTCATTCAAAATACCTTCGCTACGACGCGCCGTCTCGATGCGCTCAAGGCCGTCTTCAATGCGCTCACGAGCAACCTGCAGCTTCTCAAGTCCTTCGGAGTATCCGCGCAGACCAACCTGCGCCCCAGCGCCGATGTTCTGCAACGCGGAACGGGACGAGCCGCTTATGATGGCAAAGCCTGCTTGTAGCATCGCCAGCGGGCCGAGGTCTTTCTCTTGTTTGCCAAGCTTTTCTTCCCGCGCCTTGAGTCGCGCCTCTTGTTTCTCGCCAAGTTGCCCGCGCTCTTTGACCCGGCGCTCAAAATCTGCTTGCTCTTGTGCGTTTTGAAACACTGCCAGATTGGTCAGTTCTTGTCGCTGCTCCGCAAAGGGGTCAACAACATCCTCGGGCCTGACTCTGTTGTCGGCGTAGAGTTTTTGAATTTGCTCAAGCGTTGGGAATGTCGCTTGGCTGGGCTCAAAGTTGACGGGTACTGCCGTGACCCGCTGCATCAACCTATCAATCAAAGGGTCTCGCACAGCGGCGGGTGCCGCTGCGGCGGCAGGAGGTGTACCAGCGCCCGGGTTCCGACGCCCAGCCGTGTTTTGACGCGGTCCGCCAGCACTCGCATCGGGAGCGGCGGCGGCAGGCGCACCAGAAGCCGTGGGGGGAGCAGCACCGGCAGGAGCAGCACTTTGTGCGCGTTGCGCGGCTTCCCTTCCTGCGGGCGAAGATGCACCGCCAGCCATTGCTAAGTTTACGTCTGCCGTACCAAACTTGCGCAACCGATCTTCCCTCGACATGGCGGAAATAGCTCTCCGACGGCGGTCTTCATCAAACGTAAGCTGTGCAGCCGTGGCCTCTCCGGTACCAAACTCACCCATTGGGTCTGCTGTGTACCCCTGATCTCGCATCTCTTGCATTTGATCTACCAGTGCAGCCGCCCCAAGTAGAGGAAGGCCCGCAATATCAAAAGCTATCCCTCCACTCAATACTCTTGGAAGAGGTTTACCCCCTAAAAATCTCCGGTACCAACCTTCTGGATTTGATGCAGCAGGCGCTGCCCCAGCAGGAGCCGCCGCAGCAGGAGCCGCCGCAGCAGGAGCCGCCGCAGCAGGAGCCGCCCCAGGCGCTGCCCCGGCGGGTGGTACAAACGGTCCTTGCACTGCTGTACGAAACGCTGCTTCAATTGCCGCCTTCTGTGCTGGCGTTCCGTTTGCATACGCCGAAACTTGGCCAGTATTTTTCAAAAAAGTAGAAAACGCAGAACCCAACTGCCCGCCACTTTGATACCGCTCAACCGGGCCGCCCTCGTCAAACGCGACGATGCCGCCGTCGGCAAACTCCATGTCGCCTGCTGGGAGTTGTGCGATGCCGACATCCTCGGGCATGGGGGCGGCCATGCTTTGGATTGCTTGGTCCACAACTTTGGGCTGCTCAGGGGCGTTGGCCTGAGCAGCGATCTTCATTTTTTCCCGGCGTTTGGCCTCCGACAAGGCCAGCGCCATGATGTAGGGGTTGTCCTTGTTTGCCTTTGCGTACTCCTGCAACGCCGTGTCCGGCTGCAGCCGACGAAGCATCGAAGTGATTTGATTGACGTTGAGCATCTCAGACCCCCATCTTCATCAGCGCCAGCTCGTTCAGACCGGCGCGTGTCTTCTTGTCTTCATCTTTGATCGCCCCGCCTTTGGCCCTGCGGTTCATCAGGCCGTACGCACCTGCGCCTGCCAGACCAAGACCTGCGATCTGCGAGCCAATGCTTGGCGGTGCTTGGTACATGGTTTGCACAGTGCCCATCGGCGTGCCGCGCAGGATGTTCGACATGAACTCCAACTGCTGGTACGGGTATCGCTGCTGGTCGAGGAAGTCTTGGTAGCCTTGGCCAAGGCGCTGCTGCTCTAGGCCCTGCCGCATACCACCATACTGCATTTGGAGACCCTGAGCCATACGGGCTTGTTCCGCGCCCTGCTCAAACGCTCGCTGCGACCCCATAGCTTGGATGTCGCCCATCTGGCGCATGAGGTTGCGGTTGTCTTCTGCCCGCTGGATGCCTTCACGATACCCGCCAAACGCCCCCGCACCGGTAGCTTTTGCCTGTTGCTGCGCACCAAGAATACCGGCGCTGCGCATGGCTTCACGCTTTTGAACGTCCACCACGTTCTGCATGTAGGGCGACATGTAGCCCTGAACCTGTTTGCCAAACTCCTCTGGGCTTGAAGCAGTGCGCATGGCCTGCTCTTGCATGGGATCAAACCCGGCAATACGCTCACCCGTGTACTGCTGATACGGGTTCTGGTTGATGTCTGTCAGCGCAGCAGCTTTGCCAAGGGTTTCTTTGGCGTACGGCTTGGCCCAATCTGGCAAATCAGAAATTTGTGTTTGAGAAGCTGGCGGAGACGACGGATTACCACCACCGCCATAGATGATGCGGCCGCCTTCTTTGCGGGTAACGCATTCGCCAATGGGCTCACCAAAGGCTTCAAGCTGTCTGCGCGAGTAGTTCATATCTTTACTCCAACAATCCGATACTTTTCTTCAAGGCCGTAGCGATGCCACAGTCTGGCCGCTGACTCCCGTGCCGCACCCTCAATGCAGGTCGCGCCCAGCAGGCGCAGCAAATTCTTTAGCTGCTCAAACGTGTCGTCGCTAGTAATCAGCTTGCCGCCCATCAGAGTAATAAACGCCACCCTGTCATGCGGCCTGCTTGAGAAAGACACCGCCGCCGCACCCTGCACGCCCTCATCGTTTACTGCGACGATCAATACCCATTGGCCCGTTGCCAGCAAAACTTTGACCGATTCCAACGTGTAATCGTCTTTGGCATGCTCAAGCGCCGAAGCCATGTACCCCTCTACAAGGGGCCACACTTGGTGAATATGCCCAACATCGACGCGCTGGATGTTCATGCTGGCAGGTATTTGTCAGAGCGAGTGTTCTTGGCCACCTTGCCTTTGCCGGTGGTTTTACCCCGAGCCCGTTGAACACGGTCCATCATGGCGTACAGCTTACGCGCACCAGCCTCGGTCGATCCGTTGCCCAGTTCAGAGACGATGCGGGCCGGGATTACAAACTCACCGTCTGCAAGACGAGCAGGGCGCTTGTTGCCAATTGTCGCTGGGATGGAGTCAGACACCCCATCACCAGGGCCGCGCAGCAGCCTGCCGCCGTCAGAGTAGTCGCCAAGGTGGGAGTATCCGCCGCGAGCCATAGCTGCAAGACCGCCCGCCGCGTAATAACCGCCGCTTCCGTCGCCGCTATACCCCCCGCTGTCAACTCCCCCATATCCGCCGGAAACGTCTCCACTTGGACCGGCAGCAGTAGAGTCGGCGCTTCCAAAAGCGGCACTTATGCCCGCTTCATTTGCTGCTGCGTTGGCGGCATGATCAGCAGAGGCTTGTGCCGCAGCAGCTTCTGCCATACCAAGTGCATTAATCCCGGGGCCCGCTATAGCATTACCCAAGCCAGTCAAACCCAGACCAGCCAAGCCTTGTCCAAACCCAATCGCCCCCATACCAAAATCGTTGGAACTGGGGCCCGCAGCCGCCAAATCACCACCCGCGCCGCCAGAATCCATTGTGCGGTCAGAACCCATTCCAGTAGCTGTTGTTGGTTTTGGAGGCTCAACCTTTTTGTATGACTGCGTCAGCGGGTCATAGGTGTATTTGTTGTCATCGGTACTGCCGCCCGTACCGCGATCAAGAAGGCCACCCCCGGCGGCCAGACGGGTGTATTGAGGCCGGAAATATGCATACTCCCCGCGATAGTCCGCCGGATATCCCGCCATAGGATTTTCAACACGACCAGGGTTGTAAGCAAAGCGCATCTGCTCCCGATCCACCGGGGCCGGTGCGCTGTCCTCTTCCTCACCAAGCAGCAAAGGCAGCCCTGCCGCAGCGCCATACTTAAACAACCCCTTGCCGCCGCCAACCCCGGCCTCGGACATGAACGCTTCGCGCCCACCGGCTTCGGTAAGATTTGTCAGTCCGCGTCCCATCCGAGACAGGTTTTGTCCAAATGCCGAAGGCGTTGTCGGTGGAGCAACCGGCGCAGAAACGGGCATGCTGGGCGCTCCCAACGCATTTACCTGTGTGCCAGCGTTAATTGCAGGGTATTGGCTGAAAAACTCAGGCATCGGTGCAACGGGTGAAACACCAAAAGCTCCTGTACCCAACCCGCTAGGCAATGCAGCGGCAGCAGCTTGATCCCGCGCCAGAGCCGACCCCATAGATTCCATAGCGGCGGTATTTGCAGCCTCTGCTGCTCCAGCACCAGCAGCCCCAGCACCGCCAGCAGCCATCAAACCGCCTGCAAGACCGGCACCACCATACGCACCAAGACCGGCCATCAAGCCCTTACCCAGATCGCCTGTACGAGCCGTTTGTAGTGCCCCGACCCCAAGGCCGATGGTTGCGGGCATGCCCAACCCAAAGAGCCCGGTCATCGCGGGGGCAGCCGCACCGCCCGTAAGGGCCATCGCCCCAACCCCCAAGATCATTGGCAGCAAGTTATCCAAAACTCCCGCCTCGGGCAAGCCGGTCTCAGGGTTAATACTTAGAGACCCGCCGTGGGCCATTGCCAGCGCCTGAAGCCCTGCGACTTCGCGAGGGCTCATATGGACAAGCTGTTTGTCGGGTCCGCGCCCCTGCGCGGCTAGGTGCTGGGCGGCATGCTGTAGGCTCATTTTTGCCTCACGGAAAAGGGGTTGATCGAGTCTATCATGGGGGGTTTATTTGTTCAATTACCGGCTGATCTCTTCCCAGTCCACAGAACCGAGAACTTGATTGCCGTTGGACGCCCCCGTGCAGGCGAGCGTAATCTCATAGGCCGTCGGGGTAAAAGGGTCGCGCTCAAGTTGAGTAGTGAACAACGCCTCTTTAAGAATGTCCACGCTGTTGGACCCTTGATTGGAGCCTTGGAAAAAGCCCGTCGCCAAGATGCGTCCGGTGCCGACAGTAAACGCTGTGCCGGTAATGTTGTATTCCACCGCCGAGTTAGTGCCTGCGCTCACCCAAGTGCCGCCGGTTGTGGTGCCAGAGGCGACAACTTCCCACTTGTAGTTTGCGTTGTTGGTAATGCCCAAGATTGAGAGGGCCGTCAGGATGACGATTGCATCCAGCCTCGTTGTCTTCAGGCGAATCGACACAATGGGGTAGAACGTCCCGGCTGTTGTCAGTGTGGTAGGGGCTGTGATTGTGTTCCCGGCTGATAGCTGTGCGCCGCGCAGTTCATATCCACCCTCAGAGATCACCGTCGAGCAAACCTGTTTAAGGGTGCTGGCCCCGGTCGTTGCAGCCACGTTGGTCATCTCGTACCGCAGCGGAAGTGAAGCGGTGGTAATGTAGGTCGTGTTGACCAGATTGGCGTGGTCAAAGTTGTGGCAC
>Ga0181363_1000333_pt1 | contig 13714 bp, 19 predicted proteins | sample Fa13NDMLBSN_FD_130109 | JGI IMG/M metagenome (GOLD analysis project Ga0181363, IMG submission 130109) | Freshwater viral communities from Lake Michigan, USA - Fa13.ND.MLB.S.N | ecosystem: Environmental > Aquatic > Freshwater > Lake | place: USA: Michigan | collected 2013-09-23
CCCCAGTTGTCCTCTCGCTATGCAGCGGCATCGGGATGCTCGATGAAGCCGTGCGGCTCGTCTTCCCCGGAGCTGTCACTGCGGCCTATTGTGAATGGGAAGCCTACGCTGCGAGCGTCCTCCTGGCCCGCATGGAAGACGCGACCCTGGAGCCAGCGCCTGTTTGGAACGGCGATTTGCGGGACTTCAACGCGCAACCCTTTCGTGGTGTGGTGGACCTCCTCGTTGCGGGACTCCCGTGCCAGCCTTACAGCCTCGCCGGCAAGCAGCGGGGTAATGAAGACCCAAGAAGCTGGGGAACCCCTCACCCCGGCCCTCTCCCCTCATCCGATGAAGGGCGAGGGAGAAGACGCGGCGACGGACCAATCCCCGCCTTCCTCGACATCGTGGAAGCCTGTCGCCCCGCCGTGGTCTTCCTTGAGAACGTGCCAGCTTGGGTTATGGGGGGATGGTTTCGGCCAGTTGGAGAAGAACTATGCCGACTGGGTTACGAAATCGAGGAACCGGTGTTCCTCGCGGCGGGCGACGTGGGCGCAAGCCATGAGCGCGAGCGGGTCTTTGTGCTGGCCCACCTGCCGGGCCAACGAGGAGAAGGGTGGCGACTACCAGAACCAGGTGGACGGCAGCACGCAGCCGACGTTGACGGGGAGTGTGCGCAACTGGGCAACACCGACCAGCAGCGAGAACAGCAACCGCACCACGCAAATGGCTCCCAGCCACGGCCTGACGCACGGCTTGGTGCTCGCGGGACAAGCGGCGAGCTGGCCCAGCCCGCGCGCGGAGGACTCGGAGAGCTGCGGGAACCATCCGCAGGCGACGGACAGCCTGACGGGAGCGGTGAAGGGCTTTGCGCTGAAGGAGTCGGCCTGGCCGACTCCTTCAGCGCGGGACCAGAAGGGGGAGAATGGCGCGGAGCATTTGGAGAACGGGAGCGGCCGGCTGCATTTGGACCAACTGCCCAACTTTGTGAAGTTCCGCTTTTCGCTCCCGGCCCCGGAGACTCCGGAGAATGGCAGCGCATCCTCGGAGCCGCCACCCACCTTGCGCCCGCGATTGAACCCGGCCTTTGTGTGCTGGCTGATGGGGTGGCCTTGGTGGTGGACCAGAGCCGAGCCGATCAGCTTCGGTGCGCGGGCAATGGCGTCGTGGCGCTCCAGGCAGCGGTCGCGCTTGTGGAGCTGCTTTCCCGAATTGAACGCAAAGTGACATGAGCAAACCGAAATTCACTCGGGAATGGTTTGAGGCGCTGAAGCGCAAGGACGCAAAGCGGGCGCTCAAGCGGCGGCTGGCCATAACCCCCGCGCAGTTGCTCGCCGCGGTGGATTTGGTGAAGGCGAGGCGGGAGGCGCTTCAGAACACAGACCACAGAACACAGACCAAGCGGCGCGGGGATGCGGAGCATCGGGCGCAGGTGGCGGTGGTAAGGTTCGCCACGCTCGCGCGGCAGGAGTTCCCCGAGCTGGAGCTGTTGTTTGCCATCCCCAACGGCGGGCACCGGAACGTGGTGGTGGCCAAGAAGCTCAAGGCGGAGGGCGTGCGCGCAGGGGTGCCGGACTTGTTTCTACCAGTGGCGCGCGGAAGGTTTCACGGCCTGTTCATCGAGATGAAGGTGAAGCCGAACCGGCCCAGCCCGGAGCAGACGGAACTGATGGCGCAGTTGGAAAAGCAGGGGTTCGGCGTCGGCGTCTGCTACACCAGCGCGGAGGCGGAGGCGGTCTTGCGGGAGTATTTGGCAATGGATGCAACGCCAAGGCGCAAAGACGCCAGGGGAGGGATGGAACGCGAATGAAAACCCGTTGGAAAATAACGCTGGCCGCGGCGCTGGTGCCGCCGCTGATGTTCTGGCTGGCCGGCTTTAATTTCGACCAGCGCGGCGCTGGGGCTTTGACATGCGCAATGATAACGCTGTGGCTGGCCTTGGGGGTGTATCATGTGCCACCACCTTACAAGGACGAGCGATGAACGAAACCTTTGAACTGACTGCGGTGCGTGACCCGCTGGGCGCGTTTGACCAAGTGGCTTTTCGGCTTTTCCAGAAGCGGCCATCCGGCCGCGTGGTGCTTGTGGAAGGGTTTAATCTGGGGGAATACAAGCCGGAAGATGAAGCCTTGCACTCGTGGCGGCCGCCGGACTTCTCCATTTCTCCGGAGACGGCGCAGAAGCTGGTGGACCGGCTCTGGGAGTATGGCTACCGCCCAAGCGCAGCCAAGGGCAGTGCCGGCCAGCTCGACGCCGTGCAGCAGCATCTCGCCGACATGCGCAAACTCGTGGGGGCCAAACTCAAGGTGACGCTGTGAGCCCGACGCTTCAGACCGCAGACCGCAGACCGCAGACCACCGACTGGCGGCGGGTGGCGGGGCGGATGCGCGCGGAGCTGGACCGCGCGGGCTCGGCGCTGGTGAGCCGCACGGACACCGCGGGCGCTCGGTATTGGGAGCCGGTGAAGCTGGCTGGTCGCCCGAAGGAGCTGGCCGAGCTGGTGGTGAAGGCCACCTTGGCGCGCGGTCGCTGGCAGGTGGTGATCGGCAAGCTGGAGGAGTTTGGGGAGCAGATCGGCATTGGAAAGAACCACATTCGCGGCGTGTTCCACGTTTTGGAGTGCGCGCGGATGGTGGAGCTGGTGCGGGGTGCGGAGGGTTGGACGTTGACGGTGTTCCCGCACTCGGCGGAGTGGCAGGGGGTGACGTGGCGCTATGAGGAACGGTCCCTGTTGGACTATCTCGCGGCGCTGGACCGCGCCCCGGGCCAGGTGCAGGGCGAGCTGCTGCCGCTGGAGGACGTGGAGACGACGGCCAAGCCGGCGTTCACGCGGGCCGAGGCGGAGCGGAGTGTGGCGGCGGTCGCCGAGGACCGCAGACCGCAGACCGCAGACCGCAGACCAGGGGAGCGGTTCCCATTTCGGGAACCGGAGGCGCGGCCAGTTCCCGTTTTGGGAACTGCTCGGGCGACTAACAGTAACAGTGAAACGGTTTTACTGTCTTCACAGCTTTCCCCGTCTTCACGGCTCTCTAAAGAGGCTGTTAAACCGGGAAAGCCGTTAAACAGTGAACCCCGGCGCGGCGTGCCGTTCACGCCGGCGCAGCGCGAACTGCTCGACCGCTTGAAAGCAGAGCTGGGCGACGAGCAGATGCGGCAATGGGGCGGCGACTGGGTGGCAAATTACGTCCGCCCGATGCCTCGGGCTTTGGCGGTGGCGTTGGATGAAATGGCCTTGAAGCGTAAGGAGGGCACACGCTTTGAGCGCCCGGCACACTGGCTGAAGGCGACGGCCAAACACATCCACGCGGCGCAGATGGTGCATGTGGGCAACGGTCTGCATGAGCCACCACGCCAGGAACAACCCTGATGTATGGAAAACACTGTGACATCCGAACTGCCGAAGCCCGGCGTGGTTGCGCTCCATGCAGTTGTTGGGAGTTCGCGTCAAATCGCTATCGAATACTTCCGCGAAAATCCAGAGGCGCGTGATGGCGTGATGAAGGCGTATCACGCCTACAACGTTCCGCACTTCCGCTGCGACCCGAAGGCGCACAACTTTGGAAGCTCGCTGCGTGAATCTGCCTGCCGATGGTGCGGACGAACCCGCGAGCAAGTGCGATGGGATGAACTGCCGCCGGAATGTGCGAAGCGTCCGCCAGTGCCGGAAATCGAGGACGTGATACTGGGCGAGGAACGCAAGGCATTCGCGCTGCTCGCCCGCGCCGAAAAGGACGTGCCGAAGCTGGTGGCGAAACTCGGCATGAATGGTGAAACGCTCGCCGTGCTGCATCACACGCACGGCTACGACCCCGAAACGGTCGCAAGCATCGTGGACGTCCCGCCGAAAATTCTGGTGGACTATCACGGCGCGATGGAAACGGAACGTCATCGCTCGCGTGCCTCGCAAGTGAAGGAAGTGATAACCGTGCTGAGTCCGCTGGAGGCGTTGGCTTGAACTTATGGAGCAAACAACTGGCGGGGTGGGGCGGGTGGCGGGGGAGCAGGGGCGGTTCCTCGTGGCCAGCCGGAAGGGGCCGGTGCTGGTGGACATCTGCGCGTGCCGGGGCAATGGCTGGTGCGGGTGCGAGGATTTTGCGTTTCGGCATCTGCCGGCCTGGGAGCGGGGGGAGCCGGGAACGCATCGGTGCAAACACATTCTGGCGGCGCGGGACTTCGAGCTGGATGAGGGCATCCGGCTGTGGAACCTGGCGCATCCGCAGAAGGAAGACTGACCGCAGACATCAGACCGCAGACCACAGACTATGAAGAGCGACACAGAGATGCGGGAAGTTTTGAGTCGGCAACTGCATTTGAAGCTCAAGCAATGGGGCATTCGCGCGAAGGTGGACGCCGCGCTGGCAATGCAAACAGAACAAGCAACTCCAGTGTTTGACTACTTGCTGGCGGAGTTGCGCGCCTTTGTGGTGGTGGAGGAGCAGGTGCCGCTGCGCCTGGAGGTGCCGGCGGACTGGTGGGAGCATTTCAAGCAGCGATGGTTTCCCGCCTGGGCGCTGGCCCGCTGGCCGGTGCGCACGCTCGAAATTCGGCTGCCGGTGGAAACCATCTACCCGACCTTGCAAACGGAGATTCCGCCGAATCTGGTCGGGCCGACGTTCACGGTGCTGGTGAAAGGCAACGCGATGGCGTCGTTTGACACCAATACAGGGAGGGAATTGAGCGCGCACCGGCGGCTGCTTCGCAAGCTGGAACGTGACCAACGGGACAGTTGCCCGACGTGCGGAAGGGATTGGCGCGCATGAGCGAGCTGCTGCAATTACAGATGCGGGTGGCCGGGCTGGCGCGGCAGGTGGAGCTGTTGCGCGAGGAGCAGGCGGAGCAGCGGCGCGCGGGGCTCGGGGACCGGCTGGTGCTGGTGGAGCTGTGCCGGCTTCAGGGCTGGACGATGGCGGAGGCGCTGGGGAAGCATCGCAACCAGGCCGTGCGGGCGCTGCGGGACAGCTTGAGCGCGGCGCGGGTGGGGAGGGTGTTCGGGCTGACGCCCCGGCAGGTGCGGAGAATTTGCGGAGTGTCCTAGCAATGTCCTAGGTTTGCGAAGATGGCGGTGGAATTGGTGCGGGCAAATGACGTAACGGGCGAGGCGTGAACCGCCCGCCAGCCTCAACACCTTCCGAACTTCCCAGCGAGGGGGCTGCTGGGGGCGGACCGCAGACCGCAGACCACGGACCGCAGACCAAGCGGAAGCACGCGGGGGGACGGCCGCCGAAATACTCGGCGGCGCAGTGGGCGCAGGTGGCTTTGGACATCGGGCTGGGGATGCCGGTGAAATATGCGTGCGTCCGGGCCGGGGTGCCGCTGGAGAGCTACCAGAAGAAGCAGCAGAATGACCCCAAGTTTTTCCAGTCAGTAGAGAAGGCCAAGGCAGACCATCTCCACAACGCGCTGCAAATCATCTCTACGGACTTGCCGGGGCATGTCGGGATGCGTTGGCTGCTGGAGCGGCGGCACGCGGCGGATTTCCACAAGCCGGCGGAGGTGCAGTTGAACGTCCAGACGGATGTTCACAACCATGGATTCCTGCTCACGCCGTCCCTTCAGGCGGAGCTCGCGGGCATCGCGCGGAAACACTTCACCAAGGCGGGAGGGCGGAACTGATGAACGCCAGCGTTCCAGCCGTCAGCCGTCAGCCGTCAGTCGAAGACAAGCGCGTGCAGGTGCGGGCGGTGCCCAAGACCGGGCGCAAGGGGCAGCGCAAGCTGGCGGACATGAGCGACAAGCAGCGCATGGCCTTGGCCACGCCGGAGGGCTTCGCCATGTGCGTGCTGGGCTTCGACGGGCAGGCGGGCAGGCCGGCGCTTTACCCCGAGCAGCAGGCCGTCCTGCGCGACTTGACGCCCGAGGGTGCAAAGGTGGTTTGGCGGTGCGGCAACGAGGTGGGCAAGACCAGCATCGGCGTGACCAGCTTTGTGCTGTGGCATCTGACGGTGTTCCCGACGGGCACGGTGATTTCGACGGCGGGCGCTTGGCGGCAGGTGACTCAGCAGCTCGTGCCCAACCTGAAGAAGCACTCGCACAAGTTCCCGAAAGATTGGCAGTTCAACGCGGACAACATCACGGTGAAGGGCGTTCCCCGCTACGCCGGATTCTCGACGACCAACCAGCAGCGCAGCCAGGGCTATCACGGCGACAGTCTGAACCCACTTGCGGCCATCATTGACGAGGCGGCAGCGGTGGCGGATGACATCTTTTTCAGCTTCGAGGAGCGGTGCAATCCCCAGCGGTTCTTTGTGACCGGCTCGACGCTGGACCCGGTGGGCATGTTCTACCGTTCGAGCACGGACCTGGCGAAGTTCTACTCGCAGCACAAGCTCTCGCAGCCGGAATGCCCGCACATCCCGCGCGAGGCCATCTTCCGCACCATCGAGAAATACGACCCGCAGGCCCTGGCCGGCATGGACCGGGAGCGGCCGGACTGGGGAGCCATCGAGGCGCTGTGCAAGCATCCCGTCGTGCTCTCGCGCGTGTTCGGCGCGTTCTACCACGACGTGGAGGGTGCGCTGCTGAGTCTGCGGGACTTGGAACTGTGCCTAGAGAACCCGCCGCAGGCCAAGCCCGGGGACCGCAAGGCATTCTGTGACTTTGCGATGGGCGGCGATGAGAACGTGTTGGCCGTGCGCGTGGGCAATCGGGTGTGGATTGAGAAAGCCTGGCGCGACCGGGAGACCATGAGCGCGGTGGGCGAGTTTGCGCGGCTGTTCGAGAAGCTGAAGCGGGAACATGGGTTCCGCGCCGAGGACATCGAGGGCGACGCGGACGGTGCAGGCAAGGTGATGATTGACCGGCTGCGGGAAGTGGGCTGGCCCATCGAGGAATTCCACGGCGGCAGCAAGCCGCGCGAAGACAGCCGTTACTTCAACCGGATTTCCGAGGTGTGGATTGAAGGCGCGGACCTGATCCGCAAGCGGCAGGTGATTCTGGAGCGCGACCCGGAACTGCTTGAGCAGTTGGTGAGCCGCAAGTGGCACCGCAAGAGCGAGGGGCACGCGCGCATTGAGGGCAAGGACGAGCTGAAGGGGCCGAAGCGCAACCTGCCCAGTCCCGACCGCGCGGACGCGGTGCTGGGTGCGTTGCAGCCCGGGCGCTTGCGCTACTCGACCAACCCGCTGGAGACGATGGAGCCGGTGCTGGCGAGCAAGGGCATCCCGTTTGAAAGCGCCGACGGCCCGCAAGGCATGGCGGTGGAGGAGAGCGTGCTGGAAAGCATCGGGGCAAATGCGGGGTGGTGAACCATGAGCGCCAACAACCGACTTTTCATTTACTGGCGAAGGAAGGGGGTTCACCTGCGCGAAGTGCCGGGCGGCATTTTGGCGTGGCGCTGTCACGACGGCGTAGCTGCGGAACTGCTGCTGCCGAGCGGGCCGGAAGACTTGCGCACATGGTGGGAAAAGCTGGAAAAGTTTGAGGTGGGAGCTTGAGTAACCACGTTCACAACCAGATTCTGGACGCGCTGCGGAACCGTCAGCCTTGGGACGACAAGCAGCGGCAGTTCTACGCCATCCGCAACGGCGGGATGCGGCGCGGACACAAGCCTTTCCCCGGCGCGGCGGACACGTCTTGCCAGCTTTCGGACGGGAAGATTGAGAAGGCCAAGCCGTTTTACTTCAACCAACTTTTCAGCGGCGAACGCATCGCGGAGTTCACCGGGATGAACGAGGAGACGGCGGCGGTGCAGGACATGGCGGCGGACCTGCTCGACCACATTTGCAAGGAGGAGGTTCCATTTGCATCCAAGGTAATGAGCGCCGTGGACACCATGCTGGTGCGGCAGCGGGGAATCCTGAAAATCTTTTGGGACGCGGAGAAGGCGGAGATCAAGGTGGAGACGGTGGACCCGCAGTTCTTCGTGGTGCCGTCGCGCGGCGTTGGCCCGGATGAAGACGATTGGTTCTGCCAGATTCGGCAGGTGAGCGTCGCGTGGTATCAGCGGCAGCGGGCTTACTTGCAGGGCGACCAAGTGATCACCCGGATTCGCGGCGGCACGCGGGACGAGGAGACGGCCAGCAACGCCGAGGAAGAGAAGTTCGATCGCGAAGGCATTACCTGGACGCGGGACAAGGACACCATTGTGCTGTTCGAGGTGTGGCAGAAGACCCCGGGCGGTTGGATCATCTTCGAGTATTCCCCGCAGGCCCCGGACCTGATGCTGCGACGGCCGCGCGGGTGCGCGACGAAGTGGCGCGGCAAGCCTTGGCAGCCGTTTGTCGGCTTGGAGGCGGAGATCAAAGACGAGGGTTGGTATGCGCCGCGCGGCATCGTGGAGCGGCTGGCCCCGTTCGAGGCGGTGCTGAACAAGCTCCAGAATTCCAAGCTGGACGCGATGACGTTTTTCAACACGCCGCTCTTCCAGCGTGACGAAAGCGCGGGGACGAACGTAGTGAGCTTCCGTTTCCGGCCGGGTGAAGTGCTGCCGCGCGGTGTGGCTCCGGTGCAAATGCCAAGCCCGCCGGTGAGCTTTGACCAGGAGATGCTACATCAGCGGCAACTGGCGGATGACTACATCGCCTTGCCCGATGCCGGCACCGCGGCGGACCCGCTTATGGGCGGCGGCGGCAAGGACAAGACCGCGCGGCAGGTGAGCTACGAGGCCGAGGTGCAGGGCGCGACCACGAACATGCGCGGTTGGGTGTTTCGGCAGGGCTTGCAGGGCGCGCTGTGGCGGATTTGGGCGCTCAATGTCCAGTATCGGCCCGACCGGCTGACGTGGTTCGCCAAGGGGCGCAGCTATCGCCTGCCGCAGGCGGCGGTGTCCGACCAGTTCACCATCTATCCGGCTGGCCCGATTGACGGGTGGGACAAGTCCCGGCGCATCCAGCGCGCGGGTGTGCGGCTCCAGCTCTTCCGGGGCGACCCGATGATCAATCAGGAGCAGCTTTACCGCGACGTGTTGGCCGCTGAAGACGCGCGCCTGCCCGAGCAGTTGCTGCTACCGCAGGGCATGAAGGCCGCCACCGAGGCGGAGGACGAGGCGCAGGAAATCGTGCTGATGATGAACGGCTGGCCGGTGGTGGCGTTGCCCAACGAGGACCACGCGCTGCGTATCAAGATGCTGCTGGGCAAGCTCCATCAGCTCGGCGTCACGGGCGAGCCGGTGAACCCGCAAGCGCAGCAGCTTATACAGCAGCACCTGCAACAGCATTTGCAGATGCTCCAGCAGAGCGACCCGAAGCAGGCGCAGGGAGCCATGGCAGCCATTGAGGAACTGGCGGCGGACCCGGTGCAGTCGCCCGACGGCGTGGTTGCCATGCCGCAACCGGGACCGATGCCCGAAGAGCTGCCGATGGCAGTGGGAGGTGACGTGTGAAGTGGTTCAAGAAATTGTTCGGGACCGCAGACCGCAGACCGCAGACCGCAGACCGGGCTGGCCGGGATTTCTTCGCTCCTGAAATGGCGGTGGCGTGGACGGAGAGCGACCGCGATGCGTTGCGGAGATTTCTAAACACCGTCCACGGGGAGGCATTGAAGTCCGCGCTCAATGCCAAGCTGGCCGACGTTCAGGGCGCGGCTGTGGATTCAGGTGTTCCATACAAGTGCGGCGTGGCCAGAGGCTGGGGCGAAGCCGCCTCCATGTTGATTTTGCTTTCGGTGCATCCGACACCGCCAAAAACGGAAACCCCCGAGTTCGTCGTCGCCGGTGACGAGGACGTGCTCGAACAACCGAATTCACCGTAGCGCGCGCACTAAATGACCGCACTCATGCCGGAAGCCAATGTTGACGACCTCGCCCTGCCTGGGGCCGACAGCGCCGAGTTCAGCCGCGAGCTGGACCGGGCGTTGGCGGAGCTGGGCGACGAGGCGCAGCCCGAACCCAGCGCAGACCAACGGGCATCTGCGGCAATGGCCGAGGACCCGGCGGCAGTAGAACCAGCCAGCGACCCAACCACCAGTCAACCAGTTGAGGCCACCAGCGAGGCCGCCCCGAGCGACCCGCCCAAGGCCGAGGAAGCCAAACCAGCCGAGCAGCCGGAGCAGCCGGCCGCCGAGGACAAGCGCAGCAAGTATGCCAAGGAAGCCGAGCGACGGGACCGTTCCTGGAAGGCGTTGAACGAGCAGAAGGCCGCCCACGAGGCGGAGTTTGCCAAGTTCAAGGCCGAGCAAGAAGCGTTTGCGCGGCAGCAGGCGGAGTTCACCGAGCGCGTCCAGAAGGAGCGCACGCCGGACTACACGCCGGAGCAGTGCGAGGCCGCCGCCAAGGCCCACGAGGCGGCGGGCAAGTTCGACCTTGCGGACCTGTTGCGCGCGGAAGCCAAGCGGTTGCGGGAGAACCCGCGGCCCAAGGTGAATCCGGCGGGGCCGCGCGCCTTGAGCGAGGCGGCCAAGCAGAGCCTGACGCGCGTGCGCACGGAGTTCCCGGAGTTCACGCACAAGGACAGCCCGCACTTCAAGGCGTTCTCCCAGCTCGCGCAGGAGCGGCCGGACCTCATGCACATCCCGGACGGCCCTTACCTGGCCGCGCAACACATCCGGCTGGCAACGGAACACGCAACCCTGAAGCAGGCGGCTTCGCGGGTGCCCTCACTGGAAAAGCAGGTGGCGGAGTTGCAGGCAAAACTCAAGGAACAGGAATCCCTTTTGTCCATCAGCGGCGGCGCAGGCCCGGCGGCCATGCCGACCGGCCAGCGTGGTTTCGACGACCTCTCGGAGGAAGAAATGCGCGCGGCGGTGCTGGCGGACTTCAGGCGGTGACTGATCCGGAAAGAACCACATGGCAACCCAAACGACCACCAACCCGGCAAGCAACAGCACGCGGCTTCAGACGTATCTGAGCCGCACGTTGCTCAAGCCGCTCGAATACGCACTTGTCCTGTCCAACCTGCCCGGCGTCGTGCAGCAGGGGGTGGACGTGCCCGGCAGCTCGGGCGCGCTCACCATCCGCTTTCACAAGCCCCGGCGCGCGGACGCGGCCAACGTGAGCACGCTCACGGAAGGCACGCCGATCAGCTCCTTCTCGGAGGTGAACTTCGGCTACGTGGACGCCACGCTGGTGCAAAAGGGTATCGCGGGGAAAATCTCCGACATCCTCCAGGCCGTGGACATCTTCAACATCATGGAGGTGAACAAGGACCGGCTGGGCGCGGACATCGCCAAGAGCGTGGACGACGACACCCGCGCGGCCATTGTGTCCGGACTGCTCAACAGTGACTCGCTCTTTGAGCAGTTCGCCAGCGTGCCCGCCGATGCGGACGGCAACCAGGACGGCAGCGACCAGTTTCCGCTCCTCGCGGCCAAGACCAACGCGCAGGCCAAGGCCACGCGCTTGGAGTTCCTGAAGGCAATCACCACCCTGCGCTCCAACAGCGTGCCGCAGCTTCCGGGCGGCGGCTACCTGTGCGTCACCTCGCCGGAGTCCATGTTCGACCTGCGCCAGGATGATGCCTGGCTGAAGGCCGCGCAGTATTCGGCGGCGGACAAGCTCTGGAAGTGGGCCAACTACCAGATCGACGGCTGCCGCTTCATCGAGACGGACAATCCGTTCAAGGAGGCCGCCGTTTATGGCACCTACAACAGCGCCGGCACCATTTACAGCAACTTTGTCTGCGGTGCGGGTGCGTGGGGCTGCCCGAGCTTGAAGGGCTCCAGTCGTGCGGGGGGCAAGGCGGTTGCGCCCCAGGTGTTCATCCACGACAAGGCGGACAAGAGCGACCCTGCCAACCAATACACACTTCTGGCGATGAAGATACTATGGGTGGCCAAGCTGCTCAAGACGGACCTCAGCGGCGACGTGCCGTATGTGGTGAACGTGCGCACCAAGAGCACCTATAACGGCTAAACCGGGACAACCACAACCTGAACCGAAAGGACCAAGACCATGAAAACAATCCTGAACCTCCTCGCGGCCGTGGCGCTCTTTGCGCTCACCGCCATTCCCGCCAGCGCGCAGCTTCCGCCGCGCCTGGTGTTCGCGGGCACTGGGACTGCCATTGGCAGCACCAACAGCCATTACATCGTTCCGGCCAACGGCGCAGGTGCGCCGCTCATTACGAGCTGGGACGTGACCGGCGACACGGGCAGCACGCTGACGTTTTACACCGCCAGCTCGCCAACCATTCTCACCGCGGCGTCCAGCTCCACGACCATTCCGTGCATTGGCACCGGGTTTAGTGCCAACAACACGCTGGTGCTGTGGCATCGAGCTACGGACACCTACGAGCGGCTGGTGGTGTCCAGCGCCACGGCGACCAACATCGTGAGCACCGTGGCCCCAGTGGTGGCGGGCGCTGCCAATGACATTATCTTCAAAATGAGCATTGCCGGCACCGCGAGCGGAGTCACCAACACCGCCGGCGTGCAACGGTATAGCGCCGGAGGTTTGTTCGCCTCCGACGTGAACAAGCCGATTCTGGTGCAGTTCACCGGCACCTCGTCAGCCTCGGTGAACAGTGTGAGCGGTGTGTATGTGAAGTAAGCAGTGAGCAACTGGGCCGGCGGGAGTGTGTGCCCGCCGGCCCTCCTTAACCCCTGACAAATTTATGATGACCCCAGCCCCCAGCCCGATGAGTGCCGCCGCCATGCCGTGGGACAAAGAGCCCGAGGTAGAGGTGGAGATCAACGCCGAAGCCAAGCCTGCCGCCGAGGTGTGCGTGCCCAGCAGCGCCGTGGCCATTGCCGACGGCGACCAGAACACCGGGCCGGAAGTCGGCGACCAGGTGGCCGTCACGCTGGAGGGCAAGGTGAGCCGCGTCGAAGGCGGCCACGTTTATTTCACCCCGGACACCGCCAACGGCGAGCCGATGGGCCAACCCAAGACCGAGGAACAAGAACTGGAGCAGGAAGGCGCGGAGCTGCGCGGCCTGCTCACCAACGCCTAAACCACTATGAAGACGAAACCCTTCTTCCCCACCGATTCAACCCGATGGCCTGGGCGCTTTATGGCGCTGGTGCTGGCCTTGGTGGCCTGTGCTGGTCTGGCCGTAGCCGATGGCCTGCTCACGCTTCAAGAGCTGACCAAAACCAACGCCGATACTTCCGTGCCCGTGCGGCTGGTGACTGTGCGCGGGCAAAGCCCGTTCAAGAGCGCCACGTTCTACGGCAAGAAGAGCGCTCGCGTGAACAACACCAGCAGCGTGTGGCTGGGCGTGAACTCCACCAACCAGACGCAGCTCATCGAGGTGCCGGCGGGTGGCGCGGTGGTGATGAGCGCCCCAGTCAACTCATTCATGGACCTCTACGATCTTTATCTGGACGTGGAGACGGCCAACGACGGCGTGACGGTGGTTTTCGAATACTGACCTATGAAGTTGAACCTTCGCCAATTCTGGAGCGCGTTCCTGATCTGTGCCGTCGCTTTTTTGGGCACGGGCGCGGTGGTGCGCGTGGTGAACAACCTGCAAGACCTGACCAACGTGCGGCTGGCCAGCAGCCCGAGCAATGGGGACGCGCTGGTGTATAACACCACGCTGGGCAGGTGGACCAACGGCACCGCCAGCGGCCTTTCAGCCCTCAATCAAAACCAGTTCGACGCCACCAGCACCAACATCAAGAGCGGGGTGACGCTCACAAATGTAAGCGCCAGCGTGGTGACCAACTCGGGAGCATTCCTTGGACCCGCGGGCAGTGCGAGCGCGCCGACCTACTCGTTTTCCGCGACTCCCAATTACGGCATGTATTACGCAGGTTTTGGGCAATTGGCCTGGACGATTGCCGGCAGTCCGCAGATTGGGCTGGAGTCCTCGGTGCTCAATCTGTGGACCAGCCATTTGGGCTACGGCACAGGATTCGG
>Ga0181363_1000334_pt1 | contig 13712 bp, 27 predicted proteins | sample Fa13NDMLBSN_FD_130109 | JGI IMG/M metagenome (GOLD analysis project Ga0181363, IMG submission 130109) | Freshwater viral communities from Lake Michigan, USA - Fa13.ND.MLB.S.N | ecosystem: Environmental > Aquatic > Freshwater > Lake | place: USA: Michigan | collected 2013-09-23
AGGCAGCTCATCGCCGTTAGTGATAGCTTCAAGATGCTCGCAAATAAAATCGATATGCCAGCCGTGGATGTAAGGCGATCCCGGCTCGATCACATGCCAAGCCTGCCGAATAAACTCAGCAAGAGATGCCTCCGCATCAGCGCGATCCAGATCGAAGAGCTGTTGCTCTATCGAAATGCGCTTGCCTTCCAGCTCCAGCATCTTCATTTGCTGGCCCTTGCCCATCGCCTGATAGGAAGCCGCGTGAAGGCTAAATAACGCTCGCCTGTCGCCTCGTCCTCAAGGCAGTCAAGGTAAAGCCTGACAGAGTGCCCTGCCTTCGTCGTGAAGATAAGATCGCCATCAGGAGCCTCGTAGCAATAGCCATTCGCGTCGTCTAGCTCCGGGCGACGAAGCCAGCCAAACGAGTAATGCCATCCGCTTTTAATCAGGCGATGTGTCATGATGTCAGTCTACCACGGAATCCGGTGTCATACAAAAGCGTGTCATGTGCGCTTGCGGCCCATGGTGATGTTCTCATCTGCGCGGATGTCTTGGTTTCTCCAAGTCCAGCATTCCTTGTCGTCTTGGAAGCACACCCAGAGAAGATCGTATTCCGCGCCATAGTCCACCAGCACATGTGCAAGAGCCTTGCCCTTTGGTGTCTCTACAGGGATCGGAGGATTAAGTTGAAGCATCATTCGCTGTCTCCGCTATTGCTGCTCGTATCATTGAAAGCAGAAGAAACAGCATCTCCAAATGCCTCGCCTGCTTTGTAAGCGGAATACCCGACAACCGCCGCTGTCATTACGTCGTTGCTAGTTTCACGAGACTTGCGTTCTTGGTCTTGCTTTTCCCAGCGTTCTGCCCGTGTCATCGGGGAGGGTGGAGCGTAATTAAAAACGGCTCCCATTATTTCTTCTCCCCTAGTGCAAAAGGCGGGACAAAACAGTATTTGCCTTGATCATCAATCGCGCCTGTCAAACAAGCCTTAGCGATCATCTTCATCAGCATTGGGTCATCCAAAGTAAGAATGTCGCTGAAGCCTTTCTCCAGTTGCTCAATGCGGTCGGCGGCTTCCCAACACAAACGATCTCTCGCTGGTTGCGGGGGGTCCGTCAAAAGCATTTGCGTTGGATCAGTTCGTTTGCGTAGCTGTTTTACAAGATCGTCGGTCATTTCATACCTCGCAGTGCTTTGCGGGCGATTTCCTGCGGGCTTCCAAAAGGCGGCGTGTCTGTGATCTGAAGCAATGCTGATTCCAAATGCTCAATGCGCTTGGCGGCCTCGTAACATTTTTCTATGGTCGGAGCGCCAATACGCAGCCGCGTCACAATGTCTTTGGTCGCGGCATCTTTCTCCGACATATAGACATTTTCCATCGGCACATGCTTGCCATCGCGCATGAAGCCCGTGCCATACGTGAACGCATCACGCGCAACTTTTGATATTTCGTCATCGGTCATTTGCGTTTGCCCTTCTTTGCTGGCGCTGTCTTCTTCACAAGACGCGTTGTCTTTGCGAACGGCTGGCCGCGCGTTGCTGTCTCAAACTTCAGCCCATCTTGTTCTTCAGGGAATGTCCATTCAAACCACTGCACTGTGCCGTTTTGATGCTTCAGCATCTGCGCAGCATTCATTGCGTGGCGAGCTTCTTTGCTGATCGGCGTTTGACCACCAGCAAGCTCCTCATAGGCGAGGATCACACTCTCAACTGCAGACTGCATTGCGTTGATGCAACCCAGCAGCGCATTTAATTCTGGCTGCTGCCTGTACGCCTGCAGAAGGAACGAAACCTTATTGTGCGTTTCGGCTACCAACTGCTCTAAATTGTCGAAGCCAGTGATTCTAATCTCAGCCATGCTAACCCCCTCTGGTCTGCAAAGACTGTAAATGTGCGGCTTTACAAGAGCAACGCTGCATCCACAGTCTTCAGCATGTCAGCATGACATAATATTCACATGCTATTCTTCATCCGCGTATTCCAATGCTTCTTCAGCAAACCTCTGCGCAAGGTGCAGGCTGGTGATCTTATCGCCTAGCGATGTCCTGCCAGACAGGATCAGCAAGGCCATGCGCATGCGGGAATAGGCTTTAACGTACCTAAACGTCACATCGCCAATGTCTTTGAAATAAGCGATCTGCTCTTCCAAGTCCTCGACGTAGACAGCAATGCGCTTCAGCTCATCGTCCTTGTACTTGCTCGCCATCGCCAGCAAGATCTGGGAGATCGATAGCTTCATCCTGCCTTTTCTCTGCTTGGTCATTGTCGGCCCTCACAATGCGCCAGAAGCCACGCTCTTCTGGATGGGGTTGCTCGATATAGCCATCAGGCGGGGATAGCTTGTAGGCCCGTATAACCACCGAAGGAAGCCACAGGCCTTGCTGCCAGCGTTTCTTCCATTGCCGGCGGGATATCTGCTTGCGCATGGCCCTATACGTCTTCCTCGCCGTCCTCCTCGCCTTCCTCGCGGCTCTGGGCGGCCAATAGAACCTGTCTGAGCATCTCCCGCTCGTCCTGCGTCAGGTTGCGGCTGTCGATGATGCTGTGCTGCTGCACTTGGATCGGATTGCCATCCCTGCCGGTGATCTCAGTTCTGTTCTTCTGCCCATACAGGCGAGGCGCGATCCGCTCTGCGTTCCACTGCTCAAAGCTCAACTTGATCTTCAGATAAGTCGGATCAGTTTTTTTCGTTTCGTATTCGTTGATCGAAGTGCGGAGATCGCTGATCCGCTTCTCCATCATGGCCTCGCGTGCGCGTGCGCATAATGAATCAAACTCAGGATATTGATCCTTCCACCGATAAACTGTCCCTCGATTTAGACCAAGTTCATTACAAGCCTGAACCATGTCTTTTCCCTCGACCATGAGATCATAGATCGAGTTCGTCAGTTCCTCTGAATAGATGTACTTGGCTGGCCTTCCAACCTTGCGCACAGTCAGCGCCTTGTCAGGCTCTTCCTTTACAACTTCTTGCTCTATTTTCTTTTTAGGCATCGAAGTCTTCCAGATGTTCGAGGATTGAAGGAGGCTTTGCTGCTATTCCTGACAGTTCTTTTCTTTTGCGCTTTCTTTCAGCCCTGAACTCACGCATGAGCTTTTTTCTCTCATATTCTGCCCATACCGGAGCAGCTCTGTGATATTCCATGCCTGTGACGCTTGCGATCTCTGCGTAGGTTTTGTTTGCCTGACGCATGCGGATGATCCTGCTCTTGATAGACGGTGTCATCGGCTTTGGCGGCTCAGGCCTCTTTTCTAGCCCCATGCTGTACAGCAATTCCCTGATCTGTTGCTGTCTCAGCCCATAAAGCAAACCAAGCTCTTCTACGCTTTTGCCTTCCGCGTGATGTTCCTTCAGCCGCTTGTTGCGGTACTTGATACCCGCTTGCAACGTGTAGCACCGTGCAACACGCCTGCAATACTCTTTCGCCGGCTCTCTCTCACCACGCGGCACTTCCCTCACATGCAGATAGCCAAAGCGATCCACATATGAGGAAAATGGCTTCCAGAGGCCATCGGCCTTGGGTGTCTTACCCTTCGTCATCTGGAGCCTCATTGCCCATGCTGTCCCAGCCTACGCGGCCCATACGCGCGAAGATCTCGACCTTTGGTGTCGTGGGATAAAGCGATTGGATCATGTCTGCAAAGAAGTCTGGCTTCTCGCTGTGTTTGCCTACTGGCAGCTCTATCACTGATGGCGGCTGCATTCCCATGGCCGGCGCAGGCACATTACCCTTCGTAGCTATCAGCAGCAGCTCGTGCTTGTTGCGTGTCCAGTAGCCTGTGCCAATGCGATCCTTCACCCATGCGATGTGCGACTTGTAGGTGAAGCCCCAATCGGTGAGGAGATCGATTGCTTCAGGCATCATCGGTACAGTCGCCCACATGAACATGATGCAGTCTTTTCCCGCCGGCATTTGCAGCTCTGACAAGCTTTGGGCTGACATTGTGGGATAATGATTGTCTGCGCTGCGATCCATTCCGTTTTCAGAATAGGTCTGAAACTGCCACGGTGGATCGATGTAAATGACCCCATAGACCTTGTCGGCCTGCAATGACTGTTCGATGGTCTTCGCAGCCAATGCTTGCTCTTTCTCCTCCCGCGCTACCTTCTTGATGGCCTGATCGGGCCGGGGCTGCGCAACAATCCTGTCCTGCTGTTCCTGTGGCAACTCTGCGATCTTGGCAGCCACCGACACCGCAACCTTTCCCTCTTCCACCGCTTGCTGCAGATCTGCAGTGCCCGTGTCGAGAACCTTCTTTGCGCGGTCAATCGAACTTGTGCCGACGTTCATGCGCTTGGCAGCATCTTTCTTGCTGACGGAGGGTGCACCAATTGATGCACCCTGCGTGTGCTGGTTTGACCCAAGCTTCATATTCGCGATCTTCGCGGCGATCATGGCCCTCTGCGATTCATCCAAGTGCCTGCGAGCAAGATTGTGCGAGATGACGAACGCAAGTGCATCAGCGCCTTCGAACTCCTCGAAGTCCGGGTCAATTCCGAGGTTGACGCAAGCCTTGTAGCGATGCCTTCCGTCGAGGATCTTGTCCTCAAACAGAATGATCGGTGACTGCAATCCGTTGTCACGGATGTCTTCCACCAATGCATCGAACTGGGCCGCCGGCATGACCGGAAAAAGTTTGCAGAGATCGTGAATGTCGTAATCGTTCGTCATCTCGCTTACCCCTCTCAGCGAATTACCGGAAAGTCTTCAGACCAATCCCACTTCATCAATTGCTTGCTGACGCGCCCGCCTTCGCGGAATGCATTCCATGCTTGTACCAGCAATGCATTACGAACCACCTCGTGTATGCGGCCAGAATTCGCGTCCATGCGATCCCTGATTGCCTTGATGTACACGCGGCCATGACGCTGCATGTGCACCAACTCACCAACGAACTGCGATGCCTGTTTGCGGTTCTTCATCATGAAGAAATACAAATACGCAGCCATCGGGCCAGCCGGGCAATAGTTGCGACGCTGGCCTGCCGGTGACAATGCGCGGGTTGACGCTTCGATCTCGACAGCATGCGTCACGCACTCGTGGAACAAAGCATTGTCGAGGTTCTTTTTGTAAAAGCTATACATCTCATCGTTGGTGAACGTCAGATGCCGGAACGTCGGGTCTTGCTCGTGGATCATGATCCAGCGTGTTGCAGCCGCAGCCACATTGCTGTTCGCGATCTTCGCAACGAAGAATGCATCAGTGTTCGTGCGCTTGCGACCGATGTCGATCATTGCGAAAGCGCCATCAGGAATGTTGAACACGACGAACGTCGTCAGCGGCATGTTTGCCTGAATGCATGCAAGCAGACGATGCTGACCATCCAGCAGATATCCCGTTTTGCTGAACACCAGCGTCGCGCCAGTGACCGGCCACCGCTTTGTCTGCATGGCGTGAACATATTCCGCGACCTTTGGCTTCGACGGTTTGCGGTTCGATCCATTCAGATTGTTGATGATGTGCTCTGCAAGCGCAGGCGAGATCGTGTAGACACGCGCAACGTCGGGCGTCGCACTTGCGATCAGATCACGCAGGATTTCGATTTGATCTTTCAGCTCCATCGCCGGCGTAAAAAAACGCACTGGCTTGATTGCCGGAGCGATTAAGGCGGTGGGTATTTCTTGACCCACCTTGCCCGTTGCGATCTCGCTAATCCGGCCCGGATTGACCCCAAAATGGGCAGCGATGTCGTGGTGTTTGTGCCCTTTGGCAAGCAAGGCCTTGACCTCTGTGACTTGCGTAAATGTCAACATTTCACTCTCCTCAAAACAGGGTTTAGACCGGCCCTGCGCCCGGTTTTCGCTGTATTATCAGCCATTTCACTATAACAGACCCATCCGGGCCTGTCAGACGCCCGGTTGACATATCCACAGGCAGCCAATCTTTTCTGTAAATGCCGGGGTTGACACGTTTTGGGTTGGGTCTTAAATTCGACCTACGCACTGAGGATTCGGTGCGATTAAGGAGACTGACATGACCAATATCGACCTCAAGATTGCACTTCGCATCGTCCTCAACCGCTTTGGCGCGACCATCACAGACGAGGCGCTTTCCTCTAAAGCAGTCCTGATCTTTGACGACGTTTTCTCCGCTGACGAGATCGCCTCTGCGATCCAGCAAGTTCGTCGCGAATGGGCGAGCTGCCAGAACTGATCCGATGGGGGCTCCGGCCCCCACCTACCACTCCCACCCCAAGGAATCCGCAATGATCGAAGTCACAATCACATTCCGCGCCAGCCGCGAGACGGTCAAACAGCACGGTTTGTCAGGCGCTCCGGTGCGTTTATCTGACGACAGGCGTTTTTTCGTGGCCCCGGAGGCCATGAGCGACCTGATCCAGCTCTGCAAGCAGCGGGGCTGGGAGGTCAAAACAAGGCCTGTCTTTACCTCCTCGCTCGAACAGATATGCAGCGAGGTTTTAGAGAATGAATGGAACGATCAAGCAGCGTGATTTAAAGGGGGTTCCGGCCCCCACCTACCACCCCCACCCCAAGGAACCCACATGACCCTCGCATATTATACCGCCCGCGCCCGCGCCCTCTCCATCGCAGAGCTGATCCACGCCCTACGCGACCTCAAGGCGACCCTGCAAATCCACCGGGACCGGCCCCTGAGCGATCCCTACGTCGCCAAGCTCTATGCGGAGTTCGACGCGTACTCTGTCGAAGTCCACAAGCGCCAGAGGGCTTGCGCCTGACACGCCGGCAGCGACCGCCAGAAGGGGGGCTCCGGCTCCCCTTTTTTGTGCCTGTTGACATGACATGCTGACATGTTTAAAGATGGACCCATGCGCTGGATGGCGCACTGATTCTGGAGACCCGACATGACCCGCACCGACATTCACCGCCCTTCAGCAATTCAGCCTGAAGACTACGTCTTTGTCGCCATCAAATACGATGGCCCGTCTGAGGCTGGCGAACAGGCCACCCTCGCCTCGCGCCAGATCATTCGCGAGCACATCGCAAGCACCGGCGGACGCTATTCCTCACATGAGCACGGCGGTTCCTGCTACATCTGCGGCGCGAATGCTCTCTATCTCGCGGTGTTCCACCACCCCAAGACCAACACCTACATTTGCTGCGGCGAAGACTGCGCTGACACGCTCGATTTCTCGACAAACGAATTCAACTATTTCCGCAAGAAAGTGCGTGCGGCTGAAGGCTTCGCCACCGGCAAAGCACGCGCCAAAGCGATCCTCGCAGAGCGCGGCCTCGAAGCAGCATGGCCTATTTATATCGCCACTGACCATTCTGATTTCGGTTTCGAAGAACGCACCCTTGCTGATCTTGTCGGCAAGCTGGTGTCCTATGGCAACCTCTCAGACAAGCAGTGGGCGTTCGCAGAACGCTTGCTGACCGGCTTGCCTGCAGTCCATGCCAAACGTGCCGCGATCCTCGCAGAACGCGCTGCAGACGCTGAACAGAGCCAGTGGATCGGCACTGTCAGCGACCGCATCGAATTCATCGCCACTGTCGTGTTCGTGACAACCTTTGACAGCAACTTTGGCCGTGTTACCGTGACCGGCCTGAAGGATGATGCAGGCAACGTGATCATCCAAAAGGGCAAAGGCATTGCCGAGAAGGGCGAGCGCGTTGCCATCAAGGCGACGGTGAAAGATCAGATCGTGCGCGACGGTGTGAAGCAAACAATCATCACGCGCCCCAAGGTCACCGACTGGCTCTAAGCGCCAGCGTAAGCGATCTCCTCTGCTTCTTTAAGGGCGGCTGCATCAAGTGCGAGCCGCCTTTTCTCTGCGTATAGTTCTTTCAGTTTTTGGTCGAGCATTGCATACATCGGCAGCGTCACGCCTTGTCTCACACCGTGCAGCACTGTTGTGTGATCGCGGTCGCCAGAACGTTTTGCAATCTGCGGGAAACTGAGATGGTGGCAATGTTTTTTTGCAAGCGCCCATAGCAAGAACCGCGCATGCACGATCCACTTTTCTCGCCGTTGCGCAAAAATTTCCCGATGATCGAGCCCGGTGTGATGACAAACGAGAGCGAGAATTTCATCCCAGACAATCTTAACCTGATCCGGCGGCACGTCTGTTTTCGTCAGGATCTTTGGCGCTGGCAGCCGCATGATTTCCTCGACCGATGGCACAGCCATCTTCGCAGTCGGAGGCTCTGCCGGGGCGACCGGCTTGATCGTCACCACAGCCGGCGGGCGTGGCCCGTACAACCGTGCACGGACACCAGCATAGTGTTGCAACAATTCGTCGGGTGTTTTAAATTTCATGGTTTCCTCCTGTCGTAATCCTGCGAGCCCCAATCCTGAGGCCGGTATAACGGTTCTGACGGGGGCGGTTCCCGGCCCCACTGCGTCCACAGACCCCAAAGAACAATCAGGGCTGGGATACCCAAAAAGAGCACCAAGGCTATTAGAAGCTCACTGACGGGCATCGGACGCCTCCCGGTGGTTTCCATCGGACGGGTCGCGCCATTGCCGTCCTTGGCCCGTTTTTGGGGCTTGGCGGCCATCCTGAGAGGCCGGGACGTACTTGAGATCGAAAACGGCAGGGTTTTCCGCCGGCACGGTCACCGCTTTGCTTTGAGACCAGATGTAGCGCCACACTTGAGCTGTGCGGGCGAGCCCGTTCTGATCGAGATAATCCAGCCACCGCTCTTTGGCCTGAGCCTGCCGGCCAGAGCCTTCCGAATTGATGCCCTCGATCACGAAAACCAAATCGACATTGTTTTTCATAAACGCTCTGACTTTTTGATAAAATTCTGCGCTGGTCATTGCTGGTTCCCTTCGTATGTTGCCCAGAATCTTCTGGACCGCTCGAGTTGCTCTTCGTGTGTCAGTTCTTTACGCGGCTCGTCCGCATTGCTCGACGCTGTCTCGTCTGCCCACCGATGTTGGTTCAGCCATGTCGCCGGGTGCGGGACAAATTGCGGATCGCTCGAGAACGAATATCGCGCCAAGCCAGACATGATCTCAGCAACAGGCACTCGCTTGGTCGCAGCGACCCAAGCTTTACGCGCCGATTCTTTTGCAGTCTTTCGCGGGTAGGCTTCCCAAAAGGCGAGAAAGTCTTCGCTGTCGATCTGCCACCGCTTTTGCTGTTTCGATGAAGATATAGATTCTTTGATAGGTTCTATAATAGGTTTGGGGTCATCTGCTGACCCACCCCCGGTCATCTGCTGACCCACCCCCTGTACCGATTTTGACCCCCCCCGGTCATTTCCTGACCCCTCCCCTTGGTCGCTGTCAGCGACTACCGCGCCAAGATTGAGGTGGTACATGTTCGACAGGCTGACGCCCTCGATGCTGCGATGTTGGATGCGCAGGAGCCCGCGCGTTTCCAATTCCTTGAACGCGGCGGTGATCGTATTTTTGGTGAGACCCGTATCTTGCATCATGCGGGCATTCGACGGCCAGCACTTGCCATATTCGTCGGCATAGTTGGCGGCCATCAGAAGGACGAGTTTTTCGCGTGATGGAAGCACTTGCTTCACGGCCCACGCCATAGCTTGGAAAGACATAACTGACTCCTTGTCATGCGATGAATTTGCACGAGGAGCCACACCGTGATAGAACACGGTCTAGTTCCAACGCGCGGGGCATTCGCAAGTTGGTTTCTGAGGCCCGGCAGCTCGGTAACCTGTCGGGCCTCAATCTTTCTATCCTACGCCTCGACTTGCCTTTTGCGCAACTCAAAAGTGAGCTGCAGCGTCTGCAAAACGGAAAACGGGATCGGCGTGTCGCCGGACAGATAACGATACATTGTTCGTTCACTGACGCCCACCAAAGCAGCCGCCTCCGCATTCAAGAGGTTCAGGTTCCATAGCGCGAGGTTTAAATCTTCAATCGTTGGTTGCGACGGCTGCGCAAGATCACGCTTTCTCATTGTCGAACATCCCATCGATTGCCTGAACAACATCGGCCTCAGTCCAGACATATGATGTGCTGTTGGGCCTGTTCTTGAGAGCGCAGTACATCGCCCACAGTTTTGGGTTCACTTCGCTGCACAGTTCAAAGCGAGGCTCTTCTGGCAGTTCGCATATCTGCGAAAGCAAATGGATGATCGCTGCTTCGCGAGTCCGTCCATGCCCAAGTGTCTGCCGGCTGCTAGAGCCAATCTCCGTTTCATCCAGCGCATACCAATCGAACTTGTCTGTCGTCAGCATCGGCGGATTGTAGAATGCTATGATTTTCATAACCCCCTCCTGTCTATTGATTACCTGTTGAGAATGCTTTGAAACCAGCTCACCAAACGCAGAGCCTCATTTGGCTCATCACCGTCAGGCGTTAAAACCATATCGCAGTCGCGCTCGATATATTCGATGGCTGCTTCGAGCGCCTCTTCCAGCTCTGCAAGATGCGGATCAACACGCGGCGCAGAAAGGCCTGCACCGAATGCAGCGGCCAGCAGTTTTACATTCTGAAGATTTGTCATATCAAAAGCTCCCTTTGAAAGCGTCCCAGCATTCTTCGCCAATATAATCGTTGCGATTTTTGACGATCTCGTCAAAGAACATGCCGCCATTCGTGATGACCAAGTGAGTTAAGTTATCATCGCCGTCGTTCAACGTGACGTTGATGCAAGTAACGGTGAATTCCAGCTCGCCGCAGGAGACTTCATATTCAACCTCTGCATAGCCGCTGGCGATGTGGCCGTTGGACAGTTCAATTTCATCGAAGTGATAATCGAGATAATCAGTGCGGGTCATGACAGACTCCTGAGATGAAAGAGTGAGAGGCCGGAGCCCCTCACTTCTTGTCCACGATCTTAACGACACGGAAATCGTCGCCGTCTTTTTTACAGGCGTTAAATGCCTTGAGCTGTTCCGCAGTGATCGCGAAGATGCGCTGAAGCTTGTCTTCATCGATCACCTTGCGCTGGGACAGGTAGACCTGAACGTCAGAGAGATCACCGGAGAGGCGGTCGCAGCCGGTCTGGATGATCAGATCGCGCAGGATGTCCTGCTGCGCCTTGATTGCCTTAGCTTGCTCATCGAGAGCGATGTAGGCATTGGCGATCTGGGTGCGAACATTGGCATCGGAGAGATCGAGGCCAGAAACCTGAGAAACGTCAAACATGAGAACCTCCTATTTGCGGGGCCATCCAACCCCATGCACAGACCATAAAACGAATCGGGGCGGCATGTCAAGCTGTCATGTCCGCCCCTGAATGGGGACTCTTTTGGGTTTTCCACAATTCTCCCCCCATTAATGTGGGGTGTTATGCCGCTTCCGCGATTTCCTCCACATTCCCCCGCTTGTGGAGGAAATCGACCGCCTTTTCGGCCAGCGCCGCCGCTTTGAAGATCGCCCGACTGTCGGACTTCAGAGCCTTGATCCAGCAACTGATGTAGGCGGCATGGTCCTCGCGGGGCTCCGCAGAGATGCCCAGATCGGCGCAGAGATAAGCGGCAGCCAGTTCAGCAACCAGCTCTTCGAAGGCATAAGCGGTGTCGCCAAATACCTTGCCCTTGGTGCGGTCGAGGCGGCTGGCCGCGCCGGTCCAGTGAGCGAGCTCATGAAACGCCGTTGAATAGTAGCTGTCCGATGTGAAGAAGGCCTCAAAATCGGGGAGCTGGATAAAATCAGCCTTGCCGGCGTAGAAAGCCCGATCGCCACCGTGCCGGATGTCCGCGCCAGAAGCCTGCAGGAAGGCCTCAGAGGCCTCGTGCCGGGTCGAGTGCTGGACAGTCACGATAGGCTGATTGGACGGGTAAAAGTGCGCCGGCAGACCCTCGATCTCATCGGCGTTGAACACCGCGCTCGCTTTCAAGAAAGGGATCACGCGGTCATCGCCGCTGTCCTCTGTCTTTGTAAAAGTCGAGGTGTAGAAAACGGACTCGGACTTTGCGCCCTTGATGACCTGTGCGCCCAAGGCCTGAGCGGCTTTGTAGGTCAGCCAGTAGGGGGAACGGAAACCGCGCTCCTGAGCAGCAACCCACAGGTTCAGGGCATTGACGCCGCGATAGGCCTCGCCGGTCGAGCGGAGCTGGCGGGTGAGAGCCCCGTTGCCCTTCCACTCCTTGGTCCAAGGACGGACGCCCTGTTCCAGAGCGGCGATGATGCGGTTTGTGAGAACTTCATACTTAACAGACATTCTGGCCTCCACCAGTTGAGTGATGAAGGCCAGTGTAAGGGTATTTATTTACATGTCAAGCTGACATGTGGATAACTTTCAGGCCTGTCGGGCTATGGCTGCCCGGCCCAAGGGGGTGTCGGCAAGTTGGCCCAGCGCGGCAAGGTAGGTGTCTACAATGGCCTCGCGCAGGCTGCGCTTGTCAGCGTCCTCGCGCCGGCGCTTCACGATCTCTTTGATCGCAGCGACCTCAAAGCCTCTGCCCTTGGCTTCTGAGTACACGTCTTTGATGTCTTCACTGATCGCCTTTTTGTCTGCTTCCATTGCTTCAATTCGTTCGATCAAGCTTTGAAGGTCTTTCGCAGTATTATTCCCCACCTCTGCCATTGTTCTCTCCGATTTCTTCAATGATGATTGTGCAGGCTGGTCCTGCATCAACCCATCGGGCCTCTATCCACCGGCAGTGCCGGTCATCTTCGACAATCTTTGCTTCAACGAGAACGTCGAGCGCCGCTTTGAAAAGATTGTCGAGATCACGATGCCTGCGATCCGGTGGGACCGCGTGCAATGTCAGTTTGAATTCGCCCTTGATCTGCTGGCGCTTCGCTTGTCCCGCGATCTGCCAAACAGCCAGCGTCCTCCACGCTTTGTATTGAGGTGAGCGGTACATCCCGCCGGTCTTTGTTGTGCGCCAGAGTCTGTTCACTGACGGCGGTAACGGCAGAATTATTTTGAGCATTCATTTTTCTTTCGTTGTCGCGGGCTGCGTGCAAGAGGCGATACGCATCCGCTTCACGAATACAAAACATCGATGCAATCTCAAGCGTTCCATGACCACGTCGGAAGAGACGCAAAACCTCTTCAGCCGGCGGCAATGGGCCTCTAGAAATCGGCATAGATGTCTGGCCTCAGTTCAGCAGGCGTTAAGCCTGTCAGACGGGATATCAAACGCACATGCTTCAAAGGCACTTGGTTCCATTGCGACACGCTTTGGCGCGTCACATTGAGTTGGTGCGCAAGCTTGGCTGCTCCACCAAAGGCTTTGAAAACGTCGAAGAGGATCGGGTCGCGAAGTTTTTTGCTCATGAAACCTCGATACGGACACCTGTGGACGCAGTCAAGGGGGCAGTTGACGGGCGTCAACAAATCACTTACCCGTGGATCGTCATCGGATGATGAGGTAACCATGAAAATAGATATCGACGCATTGAAAATGCAGATCAGTCTGCTTTTTGACCAGAACCCAGAACTTGCAGAGGATGAAGACCTACGGGCAGACATGCTCGAAGGCAGCACCGATCTGCATGACATCCTGTCAAAACTCGTTGGTAGAGAGCGAGAAGCCGCAGAGATTGTCGAGGCGATCAAGTCGCGCATAGACAAGATCGCAGAGCGGCGTAATCGCTTCAAGGACCGGCAACAGGCTTTGCGATCCGTGATCCTGTCGATCATGCAGCGAGCAGAGCTCCGCAAGCTTGAACTGGCAGAAGCCACAATCAGCGTGGCAAAGACCGGCAGAGCCGTTCAGGTGTTGGATGAAGATCAAATCCCTGACGGGTTCTTCAAGACCAAAAGAGAACTATCAAAGACGCTTTTGAAGGAGGCGTTGAATGCCGGCGAAACAGTACCGGGAGCGGTACTCGATAATGGCGACGTTACAGTGAGGATTAGCTGATGTTTACAGA
>Ga0181363_1000335_pt1 | contig 13586 bp, 29 predicted proteins | sample Fa13NDMLBSN_FD_130109 | JGI IMG/M metagenome (GOLD analysis project Ga0181363, IMG submission 130109) | Freshwater viral communities from Lake Michigan, USA - Fa13.ND.MLB.S.N | ecosystem: Environmental > Aquatic > Freshwater > Lake | place: USA: Michigan | collected 2013-09-23
CAATGCCTTTTCTGCCCGATCTTCGCTGATCATTCGCTGTCTGCCGCCGATTCTTCAAGATCGAGCGCCCATTGTTCAAGAGCGAGAATAAAACAATCTATTGCATTGTTAACACAAATCTCACCGCTTGAATAATTCCAAGGCGGGTCTTTTTCAAAAGACCGTTGAGCGCAATGCAGCCAATACACTCCTTCGCTTAAGTACCCCACGAGTCGTTCAATCGGAATTTCTGGGAAAAGACTTATTACTTTTTTGAATTCAACATTGTCTTTTGTCACGGCAAGCCGAGCCCAATGCCCGCCATACCCGCCCTGGTTTGCAATTTTTTGGCATTCCTTGAACAAGGCCCAAGCCTTTTCAATTTTTTGACGCGTTTGTGCTGAAAGCTTAATTTCCATAATGCACCTCAAAACGGCGGCAGTTCGTCGTTCAGGTCTGCCGTCCCCCAATTGTCCTCGGTGACCTTCTGTGCGGGCTTGGGCGCTTGCCCTTCCTTCTTCTGGAAGGATATGGACAGATACCCCATGCCGCCCTTGGACTGCTTCTTCCACGCGGACAGGCGAAACTCCACCCCGTCTACGTTGCAGTCGCCGGTGTAATCAGGACGGGCAGGATTGCCCTTCTTGTCGTTGGCGAACAATGCGCCCCTGTTAGTCGGATCAAATGGCATTTTTCATCTCCTCAAGTGCTTTGACTTTCACATCCAATTCGCCAAGGAACTTCTCGACCTCGGCTTCCAACATCGCAATGCACTCGTCGTCACGCGGGATGCGGACAATGAGCAACTGCAAACCTTCCGGCATACGCGGGTCGTAGGACACCCAATCTGCCCACGCCGCCCCGGTGCAGGCTATCTGCCATTGCATCTGGTAGTAGTACTTCTGCGGCGGCTCCCGAGTCATCAGGTACTCGATATGCTGGGCCGTCTGCGGACACTTGATCTCGATGCAACCCCCGCCCACCAGCCCGTCAGGGCTGGCCCCTGTCATCGAAATACGCGGGTGTGGGATAAACCCCACCTCGGTTACGAGTTCGCCGGTACGGGCAGAATACGCAGCCCGTGCGGCGGGTTCCTGGTCAATCCCCCATTGCATCGCCGCATTGGTAAACGACTCTGCCCGTGTGCCGGTGAGACGCTCGCAAACGAGTTCGGCCATGTAGTTGGCACGAGATGCGCCATACCCGGTCTTGGTCTTGGCGACGACATCGGCAATCCGACTGGCCGTGACCTTGCCGCAACGGGAGGCAAACCATTCGTCTGTGCGTTGAAGGTCGGTCATGCAAGCACCTTCGCCCATACTTGAATAACCACAGGAATCAAAAGCAAAATGACCAAAATCGCTAGCGTCAGAACACAACTAAAGAAAATTTTATCTATTTTGTTCCATTCATTTTTCATCATTCCTTCTCCATTAAGGTTTTGAGTTCACGCACTTCGCGTTCCAGTCTGCGGACACGTTCCTGCGCCAGTCCCTCACGCATTTCGGCGTCAAGGCGCAGCTTAGTCTGTGTCCGTAGGCGCTGTGCGAGAACCTGCGACAGTTCCGAAGCGTCGTCAGCAAGGGCCATAACGTGGCCGACGAGTTCGCCTTCGGTCATTGACTCGTAGTAGTGGAGGCTCATTTGCCATCCCTCCAAAGCGCACGGACGCGCTCCCATTGCCGCCGATCCATGTCCATGCCAAGTGCTCCGTATTTTCGCCCGTCTGCCCGGTCTTGATTATCTTGAGCAAATGCTTCTTCCAAGTCGCGCTTAATGATTTCACGGGTCTTTTCGCCAAACACCTCCCAATTCCCAATCAGCCAGTCAGCACAGTCACCGACGATGTATGTCATTCTTCCAAGGCAGTATCGAAAAGAAGCAATCGCCATCAACTCATCGCGCCCCCACTCAGAATCCATTGTGATTTTTACTTTCTTGCTCATTTGCCCTCCGCTTTGGTGATGGCTGCGCGGATGCCTTGTCGGATTACGCTACTCTCGTGCAGCACCTGCGCGGGCGTAACAGTTGGCAACTTCAGCGCCAACTCAATCGCCTTCAACGCCGCCAACAGTTCTGCATTTACTTGATCCAGTCGGATCATCTCGTCAGACAGATCAAGAGCGGCTTGCGCGGTGCTGCGAAAATAAATGCCTTGATCGTCCGAAATGGTGTATGAATAGAGCATTGACTCCCAAAGGGCGTTGACCATCGGGGTGAGTTGGCCATCAATGTCTTTGTGAAATTTGCTCATTTGCCCTCCGCTCGGTCAAGCCATTCAATGGCTCGCATTGCGGCAAGTTCGGCGTCCTGCTCTGCCCGCTTGATGGTTTGCTGTGCGCGCAGAACAGCGCGAACCCACTCGGTCGCATCTGTTGCGGCTAACGAATCGGCACGGCATTTGGCCCATGACGCAGCACTCGCAAGGTCGTTGACCTTCATAAACCGCCGCCATTCGCCAGCCTGATGGTTCGCTGCCGCTCCCGCTAGGATTGCATAGGTTTCGTTGCGTTCAGACCACATTGCCCGCCATTCCTTGCCATACCCGCGAACGTCGGCAAAGTCTTGGTGCGTCTCCAGTCGCTTCCACATTGCGTCAATCATGACAGCACCTTCTTGCGGGCCGAGAACTGGTCAACGTGGGCCTCGCGAACCTCGGGAGCCAACGACTTAAACAGCGCCGTCAGGTCAGCCTGTGTCGCTGCTGCGGCGATCTTCGCCAGCACCTCGGCGTCCTGCTTGGGCTTGTTGCGGCCCTGTGCGGCTTCGGCGTCGTCGTCGATCTGGGCAAGTCCGACCATGGCTGCGAGGGCATAACGACGAGCGTAGGTAATGCCGCTGCCCTGGCCCTGCGGGCTGTCGTCCTTCGTGAGAATAGGACAGTACGACCGCACCCACTCCCCCGACGCGTGCGCCAAGATCGTGACCAACATGGCACGATGCTCGGTCGGCTCAATCGTCTGGATGACGGCCAGCCCGTTGTCCGTGAGAGGTTTGCGGCACGCGTCCCAACACGCTGCAAGATCGGCGTATTTGGACTTAAAGAACGGGTTAGCCGAATCCTTGAGTGCGCCCGTGATGGACGCCTGTGCCTTTGAAAGTGCCGCTGCGAGGGCGGCGATGGATTCTGACTGGTTCACTTGATTCTCCCGAGTTCTGCCCGAGCCTTGTCGATGGCGTCGATGATGTCGCGGAGGCCGCTGCTCCACGCGGTGGCGGTCTCGCGTTCAATGCGGTTCACTTCTTCAAGGGAAGCAAGGCAGTTCCATGCTGCCTGTTCGGTGCGGACGGCTGCGTCTTGGTACGCCTCGGCCATCTCCAGCAAGTCTCGATCTTCTTGGCGTTCGGTCATGTCAATCTCCTGTGAGGCCAATCCTCAAGGCCCATCATACCCGCATCTTTGGGCTTGTCAACTAGGGTTGCGTGAGTTATTGTGGCGACATGGACATCAAGACATTGCTCAAAGCATTTGGGTCGCAGTCAGAAGTGGCGCGGAAACTCGGCGTTAGCCGTCAGGCCGTGGCGAAGTGGGTGCGGGCGGGGGAAATCCCTGCGCTGCGGAAGTACCAGGTTCAGGTACTTTTGCGAGGGAAACGGCGGTGAAAGTGCTTGTTGCTTGCGAATACAGCGGCAGGGTGCGAGACGCTTTTCTTGCGATTGGTCACGATGCGATGTCGTGCGACTTGCTGCCGACCGATGCGCTAGGGCCGCATTACCAAGGTGATGTGCAGGACGTTCTGGGGCAAGGGTGGGACTTGATGATTGCGCACCCGCCCTGCACTTACCTTGCTTCCAGCGGGCTGCATTGGAACAAGCGGCAACCCGACCGTGCCGTGAAAACTGAGGCGGCGTTGCAGTTCGTTATGGCATTGTTAAACGCGCCCATTGAACGAATTGCGTTAGAGAACCCTATTGGCTGCATAAGCACGAGAGTGCGCAAGCCAGAGCAGGTGATCCAGCCATGGCAGTTTGGCGACGATGCAAGCAAGGCCACGTGTCTGTGGTTAAAGAATCTGCCGCCGCTGAAGCCTACGAAATTGATTCCCGGTAGGCTGGTCAATGGCAAGCGTCGGTGGGCGAATCAAACTGATAGCGGACAGAACCGGCTTTCCCCATCAGCAGACAGATGGAAAAAGCGTAGCGAAACGTATCAAGGCATTGCCGTAGCCATGGCAGACCAATGGGGAAGCCTATGATCAACCAAGCCATCACTAGCAGCGACATCACATGGGCGTCGCAAGCCAACATGAAAATGTGGGAAGAACTACGCGGCACCCCGTTAGGACGACTGAAGTTGGCCGAAGCCTATCTGGCCCGCATCATCGTAGGCGACTTCTCACAGCGCGCCGAACGCATGGACTGGTTGAAGTCCTATATAGGCCCGCTTATCCGCGAGGTTGAGCCGAAGGCTATCCTTGGCGACTCGCATCTCTGCGGCATGGTGCGCCAGCTTTGGGGTGAGCGTGGGATACAGAAGTTGAGGGACAAGGCATGAACCTGCGGAAAGAGGCTTGCGGGCGAGAGTGCATGATCCGGCTTCCTGGCATCTGCAACCACGACCCTGACACGACCGTTCTCGCGCACGTTCGATTGATCGGCGTGAGCGGTATGGGCATGAAGTCGCCCGACCTGCTCGGCGCTTGGGCCTGTTCAGCGTGTCACGACGTTGTGGATCGCAGGGTCAAGACGAACATTGACATTGGCGAGATTCGATTGGCGCACCTTGAAGGCATGGTGCGAACGATAAACCAACTCATTAAGGAGGATAAGGTATGACCGACCGTGAACTGTTGGAACTCGCTGCGAAGGCAGCGGGGATTTTGCCGCTACCTGATGAGAAGGAACTGGACTTTGCGGTTGATGGTAGCCTGATGATTTGCGGCGGGGGCGATCTTGAGTATTGGAACCCCCTCGTGGACGACGGCGATGCGCTGCGGCTGGCGGTACGGCTGCGGCTTGATATCTTGTTTTTTGACACGGATGAACCGTGGGTTGAGATTTTTGGTATTGATGCGAATGCAGAGGAGTTATTTGGGGACGACCCCAAAGCCGCCACGCGCCGAGCGATTGTCAGGGCCGCTGCCGAGATCGGGAGGGCAAAGCGCCCGCTCGACGTGGTGCATCAGGCGTTGCAGGACGAAGCAGAGGAGGTAAAGCCATGAGCAATCTTGCAGAGATGTGGTCGCGGCTGGAGGCGCATCAGTCGTTCGCTGACGAACGAGGGTACGGCAAAGAATGGAGACTGATGTGCGAGCAACGCACCGAAGAGGCAACGGAGGCGGCAAGGGCTGCGGCGTGCGCTGCGGCAGAGGCGGCGGAGGAGGCGGCGGAGGCGTGGGCAATGGCTGCGACCGAGCACATCGCTAGAGCCGAGGAGGCGACATGACCGACCTTGACCTGAAAAAACTGATCGGTGCCGCGCTCATGGTGCCGCCGACAGACAACTGGCACTACCCGTTGAGCGAAAACCAACTGCGCCATCTCATCACGCAAGCGGTGGAGGCCGAGCGGGAGGCGTGTGCGCGGGTGTGTGATGACAAGCACTACACATGGCGATGGGATAACGAATCTGATTCAGCGAGTGGCCCAAGAGACTGTGCCGTCGCCATCCGTGCGAGAGGAGAGAGTAAATGACCCGCGACGAGATCATTGAACGCATGAACTGGTTACCCAGCGCATCGCACACCATGAGCGACGTGCTCGACCGCATCGAAAAGACCGTGCGGGCGGCGGAGCGGGAGGCGCGGGATCAGGCGGTAACTGCCGAGCGGGAGGCGTGCATCAAAATCATTGAGGCGTATCAAATCCCGGTCGGCAATAGCGCGGCGGGCGAGATGGCGCGAGATTGGACTTACGACGCTTTGATGGAAATCAGAGACGAAATTCGTGCGAGGGGCTAAAAAAAGCCCCGGTCAGGGGTACTGCCGGGGCAACATCGATCTCTAGGGTGAACAAAAGGACGATAATGCAATCATGACCAATTCACAAGACATTTCGCTGCTTCAGCCAGCCGACTGGTTTAAGCGATTCGCCTACATCATTTCGGATGATTCGTTTTTCGACATTGAGACGCAGCGGGAGTATTCGCGCAAGGCATTTAATGCCATCTTCCGGGGCGTCCCCTGCTTCAGCGTCCACAACAAGCAGCGGCGCATCGAGGCCGCGACGAGTTTTGACGAGAACCGTGCGGCGTTAGGATCAAGGGTGCTGGAAGGACTGACTTTTGCGCCGGGTGAGTCCATGTTGGTTGAGAAAAGCGACGGCGGGGTCTATGCCAACCGCTGGCGAGATGCCCGTCCTAGGGCGATACCTGGCGACGTTACGCCATGGCTCGCTCACGCAGAGCGGATGCTGCCCGATCCTATTGAACGCACCCATGTCCTAAACGTGCTGGCGTATAAAGTCCAGCACCCCAATAGAAAAATAAATCACGCCATCTTGCATTGCGGCTTACCGGGGGCGGGAAAGGATAGCTTGTACGCTCCCTTTTTGTGGTCGATCGGTGGGCAGAGCCTGACCAATGTTACTACCGCAAGGGCTGACGACGTAATTGGCCAATGGGGCTACTCGTTGGAATCCGAAGTGTTGGTCCTCAACGAACTGCGCCAGCCGAACGTGTCCGACCGTAGTGCCCTTGAAAATCAGCTCAAACCGTTAATTGCCGCCCCGCCAGAGTTCCTGTTGGTCAATCGAAAGGGCTTGCATCCTTACCCTGCCCTAAATCGAATGCTCGTCCTGGCGTTCAGCAACGAGCGAATGCCGATAGCCCTATCAAGTGAGGATCGACGTTGGTTTGTGGTTTGGTCAACGGCGCCCCGGATGACGGACAACGAAGGGGAAAACCTCTGGGCTTGGTATCACTCCGGTGGGTTTGCCGCCGTGTCGGCCTATTTGCACCAGCGCGACGTTAGCCGGTTCAATCCTGGCGCAACGCCGCCGATGACCCCGGCGAAGGCTTCCCTGATCGACCTTTCACAAAGTCCCTCAGAGGTGCATTTTTTGCGGATGATCCAGCACCGGGAAGGGCCATTTGCTCGTGGCGTTGTGGCTAGCCCTTGGGTGGACGTAATTACGGCGTGCGGAGGTGCGACCAAATCGGCCGGCCGGGAGATGCGTGAGACGCTGTATCAGGCTTTCTCAACAGCCGGATGGTTTGATAGGGGTCGATGCGTTAGCCGCCACCATACGACCCCTAGAGCGATCTGGTGCGCCCCAGAGCATGCCAGCAAGACGGCCACCGAACTCCGACTGATGGTCGAGGAACCGCCCGCCCTGGCGCTCGTGAAATGAAAACCCCGGCACTAGGCCGGGGTAGGTTAGTCGGTCAGCAGTTCGATGATTATTGTGATTAGAACTGCCGCTAGGATTACCATTGCACCCTTCGACGGATGACGGTCGATGGGTCAGGGTTTGGCACGTGCCGCCACGTGTCGTCCTCGAAACGATGGATATGCCAGCGCCACCCCAACCAGACCAATAGCCTAGTAAACGGCCTCACGGCTCCCTCCCCAGCCACGTTCCGGCCTCGACAATACGCGCCACAAACTCGGTCAACTGTTCGCTGGTAAAAATAATCTCGCTGCCGTCCTCGTCAACAATGACAAGGGCGCCGACCTGTTCGGCCAGTTTTTCAAATTCCATAAACTTCCCCTGCTACGTCCCATTCGTGGCAGGTGTCAATTTCCTCTCCGTCCTCAAACTCTTGAAAGTGTTCATGCCCGCATATGGGGCAGCATGGGCCTTCCCAGACGACAATCCAGACTGAGCCTATGCCGTAGTCGGCCAGTTCACGGTCAACCTTGTGGCCTGGCTCGTCAAAGTGTTCGTCACAATCTAGGCATTGATAGGTCATGCGGCCACCGATTGCGCAGATTTGATTGACGCCACAGGCGACCAAGCGGAATCGGAGACCCAGTAATGGTCATTGGCGTAAACGCCACCGTAATAGACGCCCGGCCAGCCGAATTTAGCCACCAGCAAACGTGCTGCGGCAGCATGGTTGCCTTCAATGCTCAAGGCATAGTCATACCCCATGGACACGCGCCCCGCCTCGCACGATGCGACAATGCGTGAGCCGCGAGTGTTTGTTGGACCGTAATAACGTGTTCTGATTGCTTGCATAAATCACCCTTTGATTGGCGCCCCATTGGCACCCCGTGACGCACCCCGAAAGCAGATGCGTCAAAGGTTGGCAACGGATTAGTTCATCGAAAGAATGCGTGCTTGTTTCGCCCTATCGTGGACCCACTGAAAGTAATTGTCATACGGCACGTTACTTCGCAATCCTTCCCCGGTAACCAGCTTACAACCATAAGGGTTAGGCGCTGAGTCGCGCACCAAAAACAAAGCGCCGGGTTTCCCCGGCTGGCTCTCGCGGCAGTAAAGATACAACGGTTCAATCGCGCCATTGTTCGCCATGGAGCGGGAAAGCGCTTTACCCTGTTCGGCACACTCGGAAACAAGTTTTTTGTATTCGTCTGACATAGTTCACCTATAGAGTTATCGGACAGGAACAGAATGATTGACGGTCAATCGGCAGACAAGGCCGACATACTGGCGCGTTCGCCAGGCGGACAGCTATGACCATCGCAAGGGTCAATGAGAGCCGCTAACAAATAGATGGCGACTAGAGCCGCCGACAAGATCGCAAAACGGGTGCGGTCACGCATAGGTCACCTCCGCAATCATGTCCACGTGGACAGTCTGCATCGGCCAAATTGTCAGCGATTGAAGCTCCAAGGCGGACACGTCAATCCGGCCCTTTTCCTCATCGCAGCGTGCGACAAAGGTTAGCCCCTCATCACCCGCATCCATGTATTCGGGCTTAAACGTGATTCGGTCGTTTTTCTTAATCACTGGTCACCTATCAAACAGGGATGGATTCCAACGAATCCATGAAATCGGAAACGCAGGTGTAGCCGCCGGACAAGTCCAAAATGATCTGGGCCTGCCGTTCGGTCAAGTCTGTCGGCCATGCAGCATGCACCGCACTTGACAGTTCATCCGCCAATTCCAAATGGTCTCGGATAACCGTTTCAATGAATGCCATGAGCTTGGATTGGTCGGGGTAAGCGCGAAGCACATCAGCGTAGGTCATATGTCACCCTGTTGGTTGTGTTCAACAAGGAAAGTTTGACAGACTGCAATGCAATCGTTCATGCAATCGCTAGTCATGACCGTCTAGCGGATACTATGCAATAACCCCATAAAAAACAGGTAGTTAGGTGGGAAATAGTAAATAGTGGTGTTTAAAGGAGTGTGTAAAAAAATCATGAGCACAAAATGGACTAGTCGATTTATGAGTCTTTTTACTATGAGGGCATAAAACCCCTTTACTTTCAACAACTTAACGCATAGTACTTCTCTCAATCACAAAAAACTATGCCTTTAAAATCAAAGACTTACGCCATAGTACAGTACTACAAGGGTTGACTATTCCATCACAATGTCTGTTGTACTCACGCAACACGTTGTATCCACGCAACATAGGGGATGCATGATCCGTGCTGTGACCGCCTAGTGGTTGTGGTGGAAATGCTACTGTGGTGGGTACGGGGGGAGGGGGGGTACAGGGCCAGACCCCACCCCCCTGTGTTGTTACGAAGCCCTCGAAAGGAATTTTTATTTTTTTACAAACTCTCGTATCCTCTCCCTATGGACTCATTCCGATCCATTCCGTTTGAACCGCGTGAGTTGAAGGCGTCGCCTGAGATGCTGGAGAAGATTTACGCTGCTGCCAAACTTGGGCTGAGGGGGGATGCGTTGGCATTTGCCGCTGACCTCTTGCCCATTGAGTATCGTCGATTGACACAACTGGACGCTGCTGCGGCCACAGCGGAGGCTAAGGGTCGTGCGGACAGCGAAGTGGAGGCGGCTACCGTGCTGCGAGGAGCGGCTCTGGAAGGCGATAGCAAGGCTGCTCTCGCGCTCCTTACCCATCTGCACGGGTGGGTGGCCAAGACGCAGGTACAGGTCGATATCAAGTCGCAGATCAGCATTATCGCTGCCCTGCAAGAAGCGGAGTCTCGCGTCATCGAGGGCAGAGTACTGTCGGATGCGGGGGCTGCATTGACCGATGGTTCTCGGGACAATGCGATTGCATTAACGCATAAACCGGCTCTGGAGGCTGTGTATGCCGCAGAATAGACTCGCTCCCCCGCTTCAGAATTCGTTGGCGTACTCGGTTCCTGCCCCGCTGGAGCCTGGAATGCGCCGTCCTGTTCCTGAACGACTTGTCCTTAAGCGTGAGCTGGAAAACTTCTCTATGGGCCTTGGAAGAGGTTTAACGGCAGGTCTAGAAGGCACCAAGCAACTGCTCACGCAGCCGGTAGCCACCGCACGGGCGTTGGTAGAAGCCGCCCGCCAGATGGGGACTGACCCCGGTATCGTTTTGGAGATGCTTCGGGCTGCTCGCCAGAAGGCAATGTCCGGTAGCCTTGGCCTTGGCGAACTGATCGGTGAGAACTTGACGCCGGGTGTGCGGAACCGCGCCCCAATCAAGCGGGACATCTTTATTGGCAAGAAAGCCAAAACGTGGAATGAACGCGCTGAACAAAACGCCATATTGCTTGAAAAAGCGGGGGCTTCTCCAGAGTTGATTTGGGAGCGGTGGGGGGTTTGGCGCGGCCCGGACGGTCAATGGCGACAAGAAATATCCGATGAATCCATGGCACTTAAAAAGCCATTTGAATCTCGGGGAATCAGCAAAGAAACAAATTATAAGCGGCTTCCTGCGGAACCGATTGAAGATTTGTTGTCGCACACAGCGTTGATGCAAGCATACCCACAGATAAAAAATACCTCATTGAGTTTGAATAAAGAGCCAGAATGGTTGAGAGAATCTTTAGCAAAAAGCGGGCAATTGCGGACAAAAATTTTAGCAAACCCCATAAGTTTTAAGCTTGATATTAGAAGCAAAAACGAACCGGGAGCGTTAGACGTTGCGGCTCACGAATTGCAACACGCTATTCAAGAAATTGAAGGTTTTCAATCAGGCGCTACGCAAAGCGATTTTTTTGGCGTCGCTCGCAAAAATCTAGAAGCAAACCCGGAGTTTCAAGCTTTATCAGAAAAAGAAAAAATAAATGCTATAGATTCATTATCGTTTGATATGTATAAACAAGCTATGGGCGAAGCAGAAGCGCGAGCAACAGAGGCGCGGCGGTTGATGACGGCAGAACAGCGGCGCAAAACATTGCCGTCAAAATCTTACGATGTTGAACTTAATAACTTAATTCGTCGCTAATGCAAACACCGATCTATAGCCCTGACGAGGAACAGTTATTGATGTCCAAGGTCTGGTCACCCCAGATCAAGGACGACCCGGAAGCCTTTGTGCTGATGGTTTTCCCTTGGGGCAAGGTCGGAACCCCGCTAGAACACTTCAAGGGGCCGAGAAAATGGCAGCGTGGAGTGCTGCGGCATATCGCCTCCCACATTGCCAAGAACAAGCAGACGACCGCCTACGAAGTCCTGCGCATGGCTACGGCCTCGGGACGCGGTATCGGTAAGTCCGCTCTCGTCTCTTGGCTCATCTTGTGGATGCTTTCAACCCGGATAGGCTCTACGACCATCGTTTCGGCCAACTCCGAAGCCCAGCTGCGCTCGGTCACATGGGCAGAAATCACCAAGTGGCTGGCACTTCTGATGAATTCGCATTGGTTTGAGGTGTCGGCTACCCGCGTAATGCCCGCCAAGTGGCTTGCCGAACTCGTCGAACGTGATCTAAAGGTCGGTACCCGCTATTGGGCCGTCGAAGGACGCCTCTGGAGTGAGGAAAACCCCGATTCCTACGCTGGCGTCCACAACCAGGCGGGCGTGATGGTCATTTTCGACGAAGCATCAGGTATTCCTGACGCTATCTGGTCGGTTACTGCGGGATTTTTTACAGAAAACACCCCGAATCGCTTCTGGTGCGCGTTTTCCAACCCCCGGCGCAATGCGGGCTACTTTTTCGAGGCTTTCCATGCCAAAAGAGCGTTCTGGTTCACGCAAAACATCGACGCCCGCGAAGTCGAAGACACCGACAAAGCGGTCTACGAACAAATCATCGCCGAATACGGCCCTGACTCCACCCAAGCCAAGGTCGAAGTCTACGGACACTTCCCCACAGATGACGGCGATCAATTCATCTCGCCCCACGTGGTCGAACACGCCATGTCCACCCCCAAATACAAGGATGAAACCGCTCCCCGAGTTATCGGCGTTGATCCCGCCCGCTCCGGAGCCGACTCGACGGTTATCGTGGTTCGCCAAGGTCGGGATTTGGTGGCGATTCGTCGCTATCAGGGCGAGGATACAATGGCTACTGTGGGTCGCGTTATTGACGCCATCGAAGAGTTCCAACCGACGCTGGTGGTCTTAGACGAAGGCGGCTTGGGATACGGCATCCTTGACCGCTTGAAAGAGCAACGGTATAAGGTCGTTCGGGGCGTCAATTTCGGTTGGAAGTCAAAAACCCCGCAGATGTATGCGAATAAACGCGCAGAACTCTGGGGTTCTATGCGTGAGTGGCTGCAAACCGCTTCTATCCCGCAAGACCGCCAACTGAAATCAGACCTGATCGGGCCTAACCAGAAACCCAATTCGTCGGGGTCGATTCAGTTGGAAAGCAAGAAGGACATGAAATCACGCGGATTAGCCTCTCCCGACGCCGCAGACGCTCTGGCGTGTACTTTCGCCTATCCGGTGGCCCATCGGGAGGCCCGCGTTAAAGACCGCCGTGTGAGCGTCTACGACGGCCCTAACGGCCTTCACAATTCATGGTTGGGAGCCTGATATGCCCCTCGTAAAGTCCGAGTCCAAGGCTGCTTTCCGCAAGAACGTCAAGGCCGAGGTCAAATCCGGCAAACCGCAGAAGCAAGCCGTGGCGATTGCGTATTCCGTGCAACGTAAGGCCAAGCGCAAGTAATGGACAACGGCATGAAGGGGGCGGCACAAGTCGCAAATACCCCATCCAAGCGCAAGCGTGACCCGGCTGACCTTCTGGCCGCGATGCGTAAGCGTTTTGAAGTCTCCATCAGCGCCTACAGCGACTCCCGCGACAGCGAACTTGACGACCTCAAGTTCATGGCAGGATCGCCCGATAACCGATTCCAATGGCCGCAGGAAGTCCTGGCAACCCGTGGGGCAGTCCAAGGGCAGACGATGAACGCCCGCCCCTGCCTGACCATCAACAAACTCCCCCAGCACGTTCGGCAGGTCACCAACGACCAGCGTCAGAACCGCCCCGCCGGTAAGGTTATCCCCGTTGACGATAAGGCAGACCTAGAGGTTGCCGAGATTTTCGACGGCATGGTGCGGCATATCGAGTACATCTCGGACGCCGATGTCGCCTACGACACCGCCTGTGACAATCAGGTCACCTTCGGGGAAGGCTACGTCAGAATCCTCACGGAATACTGCGACGACGACACGTTTGACCAAGACATCCGCATTTGCCGGGTGCGTAACTCGTTTTCGGTCTATCTAGACCCGCATATCCAAGACCCCTGCGGCGCTGACGCCGAGTGGTGTTTTATCACCGAGGATATGCCCAAAGACGAATTTGAGCGCAGTTTTCCAGACGCCGAGCCGATTTCGTCCATTGAGTCCCGTGGGACGGGCGA
>Ga0181363_1000336_pt1 | contig 13585 bp, 22 predicted proteins | sample Fa13NDMLBSN_FD_130109 | JGI IMG/M metagenome (GOLD analysis project Ga0181363, IMG submission 130109) | Freshwater viral communities from Lake Michigan, USA - Fa13.ND.MLB.S.N | ecosystem: Environmental > Aquatic > Freshwater > Lake | place: USA: Michigan | collected 2013-09-23
CCAAGAACATATCCAAAAGTGGGGATGGAATGTGAATGAAAACGGATGGGTGAATTGGCCTGATTACCAAACTCGTATTTACAGAAAATCTCCTGAAATAAAGTGGGTGAATAAAGTGCATGAAAGACTTAGTGGGCAAAAAGAATTTGCATATATCCCTATGGAAGAAGAATGGGCACTATACCACCCCAAAACAATTGAAAGACAAGAAAAACAAAATAATTATTACGAAACATTATGAAAAAAGTATGGTATGCCCCCAACAAATTTGAATCGTATGGGGAACAAGAAATTCAAGCAGTAGTTGATTGCTTACGTTCAGGTTGGTTAGCGGGATTTGGTCCAAAATCAATTGAGTTTGAAGAAAGGGTTGCAAAATATTTTGGAAAAAAATATGGTGTATTTGTAAACTCAGGCTCATCGGCATGTTTACTCGCTTTAGCAAGTTTACTCCTCCCAAAAGGAACTAAAGTGGTTACACCCGCTTGTACTTTTTCAACAACACTCGCACCAATAATTCAGCTAGGTTTAGTGCCTGTATTTGTAGATGTTGATTTGAATACTTATGTAGCAAATGTAGATGAGGTATTGAGTGTAATAACTGATGATGTTAAAGTCCTAATGTTACCTAATTTGATTGGTAATAAACCTGATTGGAAAAAAATCAAAGAGGGTTTAATTGCTATGGGTAGAGAAGATATCATTTTAATTGAAGATTCAGCTGATACAGTTACCCACACACCCGAAACGGATATTGCTACTACAAGCTTTTATGCATCGCATGTTATTACGGCCGGAGGAGCAGGTGGTATGGTGATGTTTAATGAAGAAAAATATCGTAATACTTGCTTACAATTTAGAGATTGGGGTAGGATTGGTGATAACTCAGAAGCAATGTCAGATAGATTCAATCATAGTGTTGATGGGATACCATACGATTATAAGTTTTTGTATGGTGTTTTGGGTTATAATATGAAATCATCGGAAATGAATGCCGCATTTGGGCTTGTTCAATTAGATAGGTTTAGTGAGTTTGAAAAAATCAGAAGAGATAATATTGAAAGATATTTGGAAAATCTGAAAGATGTAGAGGAAATATTGTTGCCTGATGATAGCATTAAACCAAATTGGTTAGCAATCCCACTACAAACTGAAAAGAGATATGAGTTGCTTCACTTTTTAGAAGATAATAATATTCAAACGAGAGTAACCTTTGCGGGGAATGTAACCCGCCATCCAATCTATAGAGAATATCTTCATCCATTCCAAAATTCAGATACTATTATGAAAAATGGATTTTTATTAGGAGCGCATCACGGTATGACAATTAAGGATGTGGATTATGTTTGTGATAAGATAAAAGAATTTTTTAACAAATGAAAGTAGTATACGTAACTGGTTGTTTAGGATTTATAGGTTCTTATGTAACCAAAACTTGTTTAGATTTAGGTTGGTATGTTAAAGGTGTAGATAAAATAACTTATGCCGCAAACAAGGATTTATTAGTAGAATTTAAAAAATACCCAAATTTTTCATTTGTTCATTGTGATATAAATGATTTAAAATTTTTATACGATTGTGATTATGTAATTAATACTGCAGCAGAAACTCATGTCGGTAATTCAATAGCAAACAGCGATGATTTTGTTCACTCCAATATAAATGGAGTTCATAATTTATTAGAACTAATTAAAAATCATAGAGGAGAAAATATAAGTAAACCAACATTATTACACTTTAGTACTGATGAAGTTTATGGTGATATTGAAGAGGGTGAGCACATTGAAACGGATTTATTAAAACCATCAAACCCATATTCAGCTACAAAGGCAGCAGCAGATATGTTAGTTATGGCGTGGGGAAGAACATATGGATTACCATATATTATAGTAAGGCCTACAAACAATTATGGTATTGGTCAGTATGTTGAAAAGTTAATACCAAAAACTTGTAAGTATTTAAAGTTGGGTAGAAAAGTTCCACTACATAATGGTGGAACACCAATACGAAATTGGTTGCATGCACAAGATACTGCTGACGCGATAATCACAATTATAAACGCAGGAGTTAAAAACGAAATTTATAATATTTGTGGAGGATTTGAGCAAAATAATTTGGAAACTGTGAAAAAAATTTGTATATTAGACAATAAAAATTTAGAAGAGTTGGATAACTATATTGATTTTTCTTGTGTAAGACCAGGACAAGATGTTAGATACGCTTTGGATGATTCTAAATTACAAAGGTTAGGGTGGAAACCAAAAAAAGAATTTGATAACGAATTACCACTAATAGTTCAACATTATAGAAATAAATTTATTTGGTAAATTTAAAAAATAAAAATATGAATAATCGTGAATTTAAATGCTCAAAAATTCTTACTGATCTTGTTGAAAACGATGGGTTAGTAGGTATTAAAACCTCATTTGAAGATGAGGGTGCAACTTTTAACGAAACAATTCGTTTAAAAGAAGTGTGTAATCAATCCAAAGTAAAAATTACACTTAAAATAGGGGGACCGGAAGCAATACGAGATTTAAAAGATTCTTCTATTATTGGTGTGAAAGGATTGGTTGCGCCAATGGTTGAATCTGATTTTGGATTAAAAAAGTTTATTCAAGCGTGTAAAGCTAATATTCCAGAAGATGTAATTTCATCTTTACAACTCAATATAAATGTAGAAACTATAAACTCTGTAAACAATATTTCCAAAATACTGGATACAGACGAATCAGCTGATTTATATGGTGTTACTGTTGGTAGAGTAGATTTAGTATCATCTATGGGGCAAAATAGAGAATATGTTAATAGTGATGATGTGTATAAAATGGTTAAATCGGTATTTTTAAAGGTAAAAGAAAAAGGACTTAAAGCGTGTTTGGGTGGTGCTATCTCTATGGATTCTTTGGGGTTTCTTAAAAAATTACATTCCGAAGGTTTATTAGATAAATTTGAAACACGATATGCTATATTTGACCCATCTATCACATTAAAAAATTTATCAAAAGCTTTATCTAAAGCGCAAATGTTTGAATATGAATGGTTAATGTGCAAGCATGAATTATATACTACCTATGCTAACCAAGATATTAAACGAATAAAAATGATTCAGGATAGGATTAATCAGTCCATAACATTTAAGTAATGAAAGTATTAGTAACTGGTGGTTCTGGTGGTATAGGAAAATCAATTGTTGATTTATTTAATAATAAAGGATTGAGTGTATATGCACCCAATAGAAATGAGTTAAATTTGTTAAATGAAATAAATTTAGAAAATAGAGATTTTGATATTATTGTAAATTGCGCAGGAATTAACCCATTAAATAATCTATTAGACTCCAATAATTTGGATGTGATGAAAATTAATTATTTTTCACCATTGGAAATAGTAAAACAATGCTTACCTAATATGATAAAAAATAATTATGGTAGAATAATTAATATTGGTAGTATATGGATTAATATAGCAAAGCCAAAAAGACTGGACTATAGTGTTAGTAAAAATGCTCTCCATACATTGACAAAATTTCTAACAGTAGAGTACGCATCATATAATATATTATCAAATACTATATCACCAGGATTTATAGAAACGCAACTTACACTTAAAAATAATACTATTGAAGAAATGATTAAAATAAAAAATAACATACCACTTAAAAGATTGGGGAAGACCGAAGAAATTGCTAAGCTAGTTTATCAGATGACTATTGAAAATGAATATATCTGTGGGCAAAATATTATTATAGATGGGGGGTATTCGTGTATAGCACACTAAATATAAAATCAAAGTTACTTGATTACGATGTTAAGTTTATTAATTCTTTTGATGAAATAAATTATTATACAAATCAAAATAATACTATCACAATAATAGATAAAAATGTAAGTCTACTTTACAATTTCTTAAATAAACCCGATAATATTATTATTGAATCAAATGAGGAAGTAAAAACTTTTACAGGTATCAACTATTTGTTGGATGAGTTTACAAAAAGAAAGGTAAATATTAAAACAAAATTAATTGTTATTGGTGGTGGAGTTTTGCAAGATTTGGTAGGTTTTTGCGCATCAATATATTGTAGGGGGATTGAATATATTTTAGTTCCTACTACATTACTAGCACAAACTGATAGTTGTGTTGGGGGTAAAACTTCTATAAATTTTAACAATAAAAAAAACATTTTAGGGACATTTTACCCACCAAAAGAAATATTGATATGTAGTAAGTTTTTAGAAACTTTATCTAAAATAGATTACTTTAGCGGATTGGGAGAAATTTTTAAATTTCATATATTAAATGGAAACATATCAAACTTTAATTACAATTCTAACATTAAAGATATGATATACAGTAGTCTAAAATATAAGATAGATATTTTGCTAATAGATGAATTTGATAAAAATGAAAGAAAATTTTTAAACTACGGTCATACTTTTGGACACGCATTAGAATCTATATCGGAATACAAAATACCTCATGGGATTGCCGTTATTTTGGGTAGTTTGATAGCAACAAAGATAGCATTTGAGTTAAATTATAATGTTAAGGATTATGAATTAATTTTAAAAAATGGCTTTCTTCTTTTAAAAGAAAGTACAATTCAGTTGAAAGAGGAATGGTTTGATTTAAATAAATTAATAGAGCTTATAAAATCTGATAAAAAAAGTGTTGGAAAATTAACTATGGTTTTAGTAGATAGTAAACCATTTTTAGCTGATATTGAAAATACTAAAATTATAAAAAACATATTAAAAAAAACATATGAGAGTATCTGATTACATTATTCAATATCTAAGGGATAGTCAAAAAATAGATACTATTTTTACAGTGTCTGGTGGTGGGTGCATATTTTTAATTGATTCTTTGGGAAATACAACTGGAGTGAAATACATAGCAACTCATCATGAACAAGCAGCATCCATAGCAGCCGAAGGTTATGCGAGGATAAATAATAAATTGGGGGCGTGTGTTGTTACAAGTGGTCCGGGTGGAACAAATGCAATGACAGGTGTTTTGTGCAGTTGGTTAGATTCTATACCCATAATTGTAATTAGTGGGCAGGTAAATAGGGAAATGACAACCGACTACACTCAGTTAAAACTTAGGCAGTTGGGAGACCAAGAATTTGATATTGTTAAAACTGTAAAACATATGACAAAGTATGCTGTTCAGGTAAATGACGCATCTGAAATAAAATATCATTTAGAAAAAGCGTGTTCACTTGCATTAGCTGGTAGACCGGGTCCAGTTTGGATTGATGTTCCTTTAAATATACAATCCTCTGATATAAATCCTGATGAGTTGATGGGATATACAGAATCTGAAACTATAAAAAAACCAAAACTATCGGATGTAGATATTTTATTAAAAAAGTGGAATGAGGCAAAAAAACCACTTATGATTGTGGGAAATGGTGTTCGTTTGAGCGATGGTATAGATGAACTTTATAAAGTTTTAGAAAAAACACAAATACCTGTAATATCAGCGGTTAATGGGAATGATATAGTAACCACCGATTATGAACATTACTATGGTAGATTTGGGACACATGCTCAGATATGTGCCAATACTTTGTTGAGTGAATGTGATTTTTTATTATCCATTGGTAGTAGATTGTATGTTAGACAAACTGGCTATAATTTTAAAGGATTCGCTCAACAATCTTTTAAAGTTCATGTTGATGTTGATGTAGAAGAACTCAATAAACCAACTTTATTTACAGACTTAAAAATTCACTCAGATGCTAAAGAGTTTTTAAAATGTATATTGTATTATGATTTACCTACAACAAATATTAATTGGATAAATCAGTGCGATGAAACTAATAAAGCACCAAAGGTTTTGGATAAACATAGAAATAAAACTAATTATGTGAGCCATTATGCTTTTATGGAACAATTATCAAAAATGTTGCCAAACGAATATGATATAGTTACAAGCGATGGTTCTGCGAATGTGGTAACTATGCAAGTTTTAGATCTGAAACGAAATCAGAGATTAATAACCAATACTGGGTGTGCTCCTATGGGGTATGGTTTACCTGCTGCGATAGGAGCTTCTATAAATCATAAAATAATTTGTATTGAGGGGGATGGTAGTTTACATTTGAATATTCACGAACTTCAAACAATCAAACATTATAACTTACCAATAAAATTAATACTATTAAACAATGATGGGTATTTATCAATTAAAATATCTCAAAAAACATTTTTTAATGGAAATTATGTGGCATCTGAAAAAAATAGCGGAGTATCTTTTCCAAATTTTGAAAAAATAGTTAAAGCATATGAATTACCCTATTTTAATGTAAAAACAAATAGCGAAATTGCCGAAAATTTTAATAAATTTATAAATTGTGATGGTCCGTGTGTATTGGAAGTGTTTACAGACCCAAATGAATTTCACGAACCAAAGGTTGCAGCAAAATTGGATAATAATGGTAAATTCGTTCCAGGAGAACTAAAAGATATAAAATGGATAGATTAAAAAAAATATTAATAACAGGTGGAAATGGTTATATAGCTAAAAGTTTATATAATTCATTGAAAAATTCATATGAAATAACCACACTAACCAAAAATAATTTTGATTTAAATCACTTTAAAGTATTGGATTCTTATCTAAAACATAAATACTTTGATGTAGTAATTCATTGTGCTGTAAGTGGAGGAAGTAGACTTAAACAAGAAACCTGGAAGGATATGGATAATAACCTTCAAATGTATTATAACCTACTCAATTGTAGGGATAGATTTGGAAAATTAATCCATTTTGGTTCAGGTGCAGAAATAACTCAACCAGAATCTCCATATGGTCTAAGTAAACGAGTTATAGCTAAATCTATATTGGAACAAGAAAACTTTTATAATATCAGAATATTTGCCGTTTTTGATGAAAACGAATTAGATACACGCTTTATTAAAGGAAATATTATACGATACATAAATAAAGAGCAAATCATTATACATCAAGATAAATTTATGGATTTTTTTTATATGAAAGATTTAGTTTCATTGGTTAATTATTATATTCAAAATAAAAATCTACCAAAAGAAATAGATTGTTCATATTCCGAATATCATAGCTTATTTAATATAGCAAATATGATAAATAATTTGGATACTCATAAAGTTCATATTATCTTTAATCAAAATGAAATGGGTAAAAAATATTGTGGTGATTCCAATATACTTTTAAATTATATTGGTTTGGAAGAAGGTATTAAACAAGTTTATAACAAATTAAAATGAGTTACTATAAACCCTTACCTTTAAATTTAACCATCAAAGAAAGTACAATAGAAGGTTTAGGATTATTTGCCATACAATTTATCCCTATAGGAACTGATTTAGGAATGACTCATATATATGATGAAAGATTTGAAAATAACTATATCCGGCTTCCACTTGGGGGGTTCTTTAATCATTCAGAAAACCCAAATTGTAAAATTATAGAATCATTAATAGATGAAAAAGGAAATTCTAATTTACATTTAAGACTAATAACTATTAAAGATATTAAAGCTGGAGAAGAAATAACAGCAAAATATACCCTATATAACCCATCAAAATGAATATTAAAATAATTTATCACATAATGCCGTGGGAGATAGATTATGCTTTATTATCTTTCACTCAATTTAAAAAATCTAAATATTATCTACTTCCGGAAGATAATGTCTCAATAGAAACAGTTTTAAATTTATCTTCATACATTATAGACTGGGATAGGAGTAATTTACCCAAAACATTTTTTATTGACAAGTATAATGAAATTTCTAATCTATTAATTGATTATAACCATATAAAAAGAATATATAATGGAGATAAAATTTATGGCCATTTAAACCTACAAAAAGAATGCATCTCCCCAGAAATTGATTACTATATGGGGGTATGTCCAGACATGTATTTTAGTGAGCATTTACTTGCTTATATGATTGAAGGCGCTAAATCTATTAAAAACGAATATTTTGTAATTACCCCCCAAATTTCAAAACTGTGGGATGATACATGGGACATATTAGTTAATCCTTTATATAAAGATATCCCATATGAGACTTGGTTTGAAAGTGAAATTTTTGATATAATTCATAACGATTCAAATTCAAATCTAGATATAATTTTGTCTCCTATTGACAAAATTAAATATGCTGGGTGGTTTGACCTATGGAATAAAAATTTTTATGAAAAACTAGCCCCAGTATGGGATGAATGGGAAGGGTATGGTTCTTGGGATTGGTATACAATACTAGTTACTGAGCAGTTTAAAAGATTTGGAGGAGATTTTCAACAATATGTTTTAGAAGGAAAAACAACTTTTGAATATTCTATTGGTTCTCTTAAAAATGGATTTAGTAATTATTATAAAAAATATTTATTTTTAAAAGATATTCCCGATCAAAAAGAAAAATTCAAAAATAATGTTTTTGATTATGCTAATACTAGATTAAATCAAATTTTCAATAAATGACCCAAATAATAATAGCAGCCCCTGCATACAATGAATCGATAGGAGGAGTTGTAGTTTTACATAAATTGTGCCATATTTTAAATGAATTGGGATATAACTCATCTTTAACTACTACTTTAAAATTAAATGGTCAAAATGAATATTTTTTATTGAATAGTAATTATAATACTAAAATAACAACTGAAATTGATTTAGAAAAAGATATAATTATTTATCCTGAAATACAGCCAGGGAACCCACTTGGGGGTAAAAATATCATTAGATGGATATTAAATGATTATCATTTACCTGAAAAAGATAATATAGTTCATACTTGGGACGATAGAGATTTATGGTTATATTACTCGGAAGAATTTTATGATAATTTAAAAGAAAAAAATATATTATTTATTAGAGAAACAAAATTAGATATTTTTAAAAATTATAATTTAAAAAGAGATATAGAATCATGTTTTACGTACAGAAAAAATCATCATTTAAAAACTTCTTTACCAATTCATCACCTAACAGATTCAATAGAAATACCCCATATAATTTCTGATGAAGAATTAGTTAATATTTTTAATAGAAGTAAACGTTTTTATAGTTATGATACTGAAACATATTTAAATGAATTAGCATCATTATGTGGATGCGAAAGCATTGTAATCCCAAATCCACTATCTAAAACAAGTAATAATAGACTAGGGGTAGCTTATGGCTTAGAAAATTTAGAATATGCTAAATCAACCCAAAACCAGCTAATAGAAAAACTAAAACAAGATGAGATAAATAATTCAATTCATGCAAAAATAATATTTGAAGAAGCATTTAAATATTTTAATATAAAAAAATAATAATGAAAATAATTTATAGAATAAGTGACACAAGCCAAGGGGGTTATAATAAAATAAAACCCGAATATATAAACAATGAAAATTGTTTAAAAAATGCTCTATTAATGTTTCCCCCCTATGAATATGATTGGTCTATAATCGCAGATAATATATCCGAAAAGACAAACGATATGATTCAAAAATATATTTCTAGGGATCATATTTTATATGTTGAAATAGGTGATGGGGCGGGAACATTTAATATAGCATTAGATGAAGCATTACAAAGTCCTGATAATGAAATAATTTATTTTTTGGAAAACGATTACCTACATAAACCTAATTCTGATCAAATTTTAAAAGAAGGTTTTGAGTTAGGAGCTTCTTTTGTATCGTTATACGACCACCCTGATAAATACAAAGGACCAGAACAAGGTGGAAATCCGTATTGTGAAGGTGGAGCTGAAGATACAAGAGTATATCTAACAGATTCTTGCCATTGGAAAATAACAAACTCAACAACTATGACATTTGCAGCAAAAGTATCTACTTTAAAACGCACTGAGTCCATTTTAAGAAAACACACAGCGGGAACCCACCCTAATGATTTTACAATGTTTCTAGAATTAAGAGAACAAAACAAATTATTAATAACTTCTATTCCAGGCTATTCAACACACGGAGAAACAGCTTGGCTTTCACCTTTAACAGATTGGGGTTTAGTATGATAAGTGTTATTATCCCTACCTACAAATCCCCCTCAGTACTTGATTTATGTTTGCAATCTGCAATCGAGGGACAACAAAATAAAAACCAAATTATAGTTGTTGTAGATGGCTTTTATGACATAAATAAAGAAGTACTTGAAAAATGGTCTAAGCATATTAATATTCTAAATTTAGAAGAAAATGTAGGCTTATGTAGAGGTACTAATTTAGGAGTATACAATGCCCAACACGATAGGATATTAATTGTAAATGACGATAATGTTTTTCCTAAAAATTGGGATACTAAGTTATACAACCAACTTAAACCTAATTATGTAATTACCCCTAATCAAATTGAGCCTAACCCTAGTATGTTCTCTCAGTTTAATATTAAAAACTTAGGAAATATAGAGGGATTTGATTTAAATAAATTTTGGGAATACGAAGATAAATTATCAACCAACAATTTAGAATTTAATGGTAGTACTCTTCCTATATTTATGTATAAATTAGATTATTTAAGATTAGGAGGATGGGATGAAAATTACGAAAATGGGATGGTAGCTGATTGGGATTTCTTTTTAAAATGCAACTTATCAAATATGAATATGGTAAGAACTTATAATTGTCATTTTTACCATTTTGCTTCTGTGTCTGTTAATAACGAAACAAGAAACACAGCTGAAATAAATGGGCACAATTATGCCCAATACAAGTGGGGTTCATATATAAAACATAATCCTAATAATAATTTGAAATATTTATAACCATGAAACAAGTAAAATCCCACCGCCCTATTAAACTAGATATTGATTATTCTAGTAGAGAAGACCTACAAGAATTTGCTACAAACACTGAGTTCAATCAGTTCATACTAGAAAACACATTTGAGCCGTTAAAATACGCGATAAACAAAAATAAAACACAATGTATCTTATTTGAGGTGGGGGGTGGTGATTATAAAGTAGTAGTGAAAAAACCCCAATACAAAACGATATTAGACAAAATTATTGAACATTTTGAAAATAAAGAAGACTACGACAAATGTAGTGAATTAGTTAAACTTAAAGAAAAAATAAAATGAGTTATTATTACTATTATTCTAAAATAGATAAAACCCAAGAAAAACTTGGTAAAGTAGAAGCAAATAGCAAAGAAGAAGCTATAAAAAAATTAGCTGAATATAAAAGACTAGATATTGATTTTGTTTTAAGGTTGTGGGAAATTGAAAAATTAGATAATGAACCCAAAGAAAGACTTTAAAGATTACTTTGAAAAGGTTTTAGGAGCCCCAGTAGAAATTCAAGGTCAATCCACTAATCCTAAAGAACAAGAACGTACTAATTTTATTAACTTCATAGAAAGTTATAGAAAAGTAATCCAACGAAGTATTGAGCTACAAAAACAATACGAGGTTAACTTTTATTCTTGGGATGTTTTATTTGTTGAAGCACTTGAAAATCTAATTAATTTTACATTTGATAAACCTTTATCTAAACTTATAACGTGGTATGTTTATAGACATCCTTTTATTACCGACGAAGACGAAAAAATGATAGTAGATCCTGATGGTAATACTCATCTTGTAGAAAATGCTGAAGACTTATATGAACTTATTTTGCTACTTGAAAGTTATTAATTATATTTACAAATAAAATAAAATTATGGAAGAAGTAAAATGCATGTCGTGCGGTGAAGCTATTCACCCAAAACGACTTCAAATATTACCTAATACAAAATGTTGTGTTAATTGCTCAGAAGTAGGACGCAAACGAGGAGTTACAATTCAATTAGGTGAAGGAGATCATACATACAACGACTTAGTTATTATGAGTGAAAAACAATATTTTAAATACATAGAAGGAGAGTCTAAAGTAGCTAAAGGTCAAGGCAAAGCTGAAATTATTGATTTTGATAATCAAGACGAAACTGATGATAACATTAGTAGATTTGGAATAGAGGATATTGTAGAATAAAATGCCGTTACCAAAACCACTTACAAAGGAACAAATAATAGCCGCAATGGGGGTTACAAAAAGTAACCGTGCTGCTGCAAGGTGGTTAAATGTATCTTACATACATTACAAAAAATGGGCTAAAAACTATAAAGACGAAGAAACAGGTAAAACCTTATTTGAAAAACATTTAAACCAAGAAGGAAAAGGTATAGCAAAATGGGGCATACATACTAAAGAACCACCTTTAGATGATTTAATTAATGGCCTTATACCAATGACTAATTACTCGCCCGATAAAGTTAAAAGGCGTTTATTTCAAAAAGGATATTTAAGGGAAGAATGTTATATATGTGGGTTTCACGAACGCAGAGTAACTGACTACAAAGTACCTTTATTATTACATTTTAAGGATAAAAACAAGAAAAATTATAGGTTAAATAATTTACAAGTACTCTGCTATAACCATTATTTTCTAATGGTAGAAGATGTATTTAACCCAAATGATATTTCTATAATCGAAGACTCAGTCCCTAAAAATAATACATCACAAGCGGTTGAATGGGAATTAGATGATTTTCAATTAGATCAATTAAATAAACTAGGTTTGTACGATCCACCCAAAGTAGCAGACGATGGGAGCGAGTTTATTTCACGACTATGAAACATAAAAAACACGATAAAATAGTAGACGACTACCAAAAAACTAAATCTAAACATTTAGAAAAGTTGGCTACTGAAATGCTTAAAAATCAAGATAAAATAGATAAATTAAAAAATAAGAAATCTAATGGTAAGTTTTTAAACTTATTTTAGATTGGGTTATGTATGGTTAAACAATTTAAAAACTATACGAAATGGCAGCAAAAGTAAAATCAGCAGCATCTAGTCTCACTTACAAAGAAAAGAAAAAAGTCAGACGCAAAGGAGTACACGCAAAAACAAAAACAAGTAAAAATAAAAATTCAAAACTTTATTCAAAGCCCTACGTTGGGCAAGGTCATTAAACAACAAAATTATGAGTAAAACATCAAACATGCAAAGGCTAGCTTGCCTAAAAGATTACATTAGAGAGTTACACAAAACAAGTAGGTACGGCTGGGGTAAACGTAGAAAGCCACAACAAAACGAACAGTTTGCTATCAAAAATATGGTAACAGAGGAAGAATTGTTAGTAAGTTATGGTGTGAAGACGCGTAAAAAGTAATAACTAAGTCATAACAATGGTTTGGCCTATGGCATTTTATAATGTACATTTAGGCAAACTAAAAGGTTATGCTAGATTTGTGATATATGGCGCGTTAATTATTAATGCTCTACATGATTTTGTAGCGCGTTAATAATCAACGCGTTACATAAATCGTTAGAGCGTTGATAATCAACGCGCTAAAACGTCATATAGGCGTCATATGCCTTGTTTGGAAATCATTTGGCTTGTTCGTATATTTATATTGTTATGATTGATAGAACCGACAGACGCAGTAAAGAAGAAGGCCATATGGCGGCTTTGATACGACGTAAGATGATTCAAAAAAATCATGGCGATAAAACTAAATATTCACGTAAACAAACTAAATCAAAGTTATGGCACAAAGGGGAAGACCAAAATTAGTCAAAAGCGAAGAAG
>Ga0181363_1000339_pt1 | contig 13473 bp, 31 predicted proteins | sample Fa13NDMLBSN_FD_130109 | JGI IMG/M metagenome (GOLD analysis project Ga0181363, IMG submission 130109) | Freshwater viral communities from Lake Michigan, USA - Fa13.ND.MLB.S.N | ecosystem: Environmental > Aquatic > Freshwater > Lake | place: USA: Michigan | collected 2013-09-23
ACAATCATCCAAATGACTTACAGGGTGCTGCATTTTATCAGATATCCCTTCCCAGTTCTTAAATGATTCTTTCTTGATTTCCTTATTAGTCTTGTAGTCAATGATGTTTACTTTACTATTCACTACTTCTACTAAGTCAGACTGCCCACATATACCCGCGGACTTAAGATAGACCATATGCTCAGGGTAAATCCCGTCTGTAAGTTTTTGTTCAGGTGCCTTTTTAAGAGCTCCTTCTTCAATTGGTTTGTAGATTGGGATTGGAATACCTTCTAATTCTATAGAAGATAGAGAGCATAGATCTGCTTCTCTTTGGTTATGGTAGAATGTTCCTAGTGTAGTAGCCCGATCCGCTTCCGCCTTCCATAGCTCTAGAATCTTTTCCGGTGGAATACCAAACCATTTAGATCTACTTTTCTTGGTTACACTAGCTGCTACCTTCTCAGCATCAAACGGCTTCTTAAAGTTAGATAGCAGGGATGTAACACTTACCCAGTCTATACCTTCTGCATCAATGCTTTTGTAGCTATGATCAGCAGCATTAAATACTATACTCATAGTGCGTCTAGTTTATCCTCATCTTCTTCTGATATCAGGGAGAACCATCTGCCATCTGGGCACTCAGTTGATAAGGCTCTTGTTTTAAACTTCAAAGAACAGCCACACAGGGAACAACATGGTTGTGTCCCCGGTACTGCACATTCTTTTCCTTTAAGATCAATATGTTCACAAGAAGTGCAAATCTCATTTCTGTGTTCTGCAATGGATTCAACAAACTCATCACGGATCATTGAGTTCTTAACACCCTCCATGATCTCTTTTCTATTCTTCCAAATTGTTGTTATTCTGTTTGCCATCTCTAAACTTTTTTTTGGTTTCTAGGAATTCATTGATCTTTATGATTGCTGCACTCAGCTTCAAAAGCTTTTGTTCAGCGTTTTTTTTGTTATGATAATTGATGAATGTCTGAGTGTCATACTTGTTATTAAGGTTCTTGTACTTCTTAATCAAAGATTCTACACTTCTTTTCCTCATTACAAAATCACCTAAACCTGGTAAGTTTACTTTGATATGTTCTAAACTTGAGAGGTTCTTTCTGACTTCTTTGTAATAGAAAGTAACAATATCATCTACTGTTGACACTGGAAGATCATACTCCTCGGCTACTACTTTAATTACTACTTCCGGTTTCTTTGGTATCATTTCCTAAAAATTTATAGTCAAGTAATACGGTACCGGATGTCTGTATCTGTAGTGAGGGATTTAACATTATGACCTTCTTGTTATTTGGATCTTTAACAACTAAGTTATTTTTCTCAGCCTTATTGATACAGTTTCTTACAGTCTGTGGTGTCTTGAATATCCAATCTTCTTCAGTAGATGCATCATAACAAAAATGTGTAAGTTCTATGGGTTGATTAAAACTCAACAGGGTCAAACAATTAAGATCAGACTCGCTCACTGTTATACGGTTAATATAACAGTGAGTCAAGATCTGAAACTTAACAACGTCCCATTTGGCCATTCTTACACGCTTCTGTACTTGATTTACTAAAGCCATGATTAATTCTTCTTAAGTCTTCTACCTTCTTCTTTGATTTCTTCTCTCAGTGTTTCTGGAGATTCTGCCTGTGCCTCTTCTTGTTGAGCAGCCATCATAGCATACTGCATTTGAATATTGGTTCTTTTCCAACGTGCTTCATCAATCTCTAGCAATGTTTTTTCATACTCAGCTTGAGCCTTAAGATAAGGCATTGACTCTGTGTAAAATTGCAACATCTGATCTCTTTTTTCCTGCAATTCTTCTGGAGTTAACTCCATCTCTTTTACTTGTTCTTCCATAACTTCTATATTTTAAGTTTACACAAATATAGAACAAAAGTTTAAACCTTACACATTTAAAACAAAAAACCCAGATAGTGTAACTACCTGGGTATACTTAATGTTCTAAACTTTTATCTATTCTTCATTGTGAAGTTGAATAGAGTAAACAGATAAAACTGTCTTGAGATGTCTACTTCTATTGTCAAGATGTCTACTTTACCAAGACGTGCTCTTACTTGGAACTTGTCCCATTGTTTATTGTGGACTCTCCAGTTGTTTCTAAATATCATAGTCTTATTATTTGTATGGTACATAAGACGTACCCTTACCTGATTTAACAGCCTTGAGTATTTGCTTGCGTTGCTTACCGGTAGACTCATAAGATACGTGTACCCAATCAGGATTAGAGTCTGTACCAAACTCCCAAATCAACTGATCAAAGTTCAAGTTGTCTTTGATAAAGTTGAATACCTCAGCATTCTTAACTGTAGTACCATCCATATCAATATCAATAGCTTCACCTGTACAGTGTTGTGAGCTTAATGCGCCACCAACAGCTGTATTTAGTTCTTTGCTACGGTATCCTGATGAAAGGATAATAGGAACTCCAAAGTGATCTCTAATAGGCTGGAATACATTCTCAGCTAATAGCTTGAAGTTCTCAATGTGTTCAGGTGTAGGCATATTGCTGATACCTTTTCTTTTAGCAGTTTCTGATCTCATCACTTCTGCTAATGCTAAATTTTTACTTAGTTGCATGTTGTTTATTTTTTAAAGTACAAGTCTGCTTCAGCTTCTCTGCGTCTAACAAGACCTTTTAAAGTTTTACCTCCAGCTTTTACCCACTTGAGGAATTCTAATCTAATTGATTCATCTTCTGCATTTGCATTTACTTTCTTAAGCAATGTAGAAGCCTTTAGATTCGCAGGCCCCAAGTTATAAGCAAAAGAAACCAATGCATCAAATTGGTTCTGATTGATGCTATCTACACAGTAGCTATCTACATACTTCTCAAAGCTTACTAGCATTGATGCCAAAAGTTCTGTAGCTTGTTCTTCTGTGATTGTAGCATCTGACATAGTCACCTTCTTTCCATTTGTGTAGAAAGTTGCACCATATCCAATTGTAGGGATTCCTGCCGGACATTTGTAAGGAGCTCCTCTGAACCCTTCAAATGACTTGATCATTTCAATTCCCGCTTTCCCCGTCTTTGTTACCTTCATCTTTGTTCTTTTTTTTGAGTGACATGATTCTACCAGCTGTAGTAATACCAAAAGCACCTAGTGTCAGAATCATAAAACCATCAAAGATAAACTCTTTTATGACAAGTTCCTTACTCATGATACCTGTAATAACATCTACTACTAAGATGAACACCATAGCAAAGAATGCTACTACTCCTACAAAGGCTTGCTCATTAATGTGATTATCATCAGAAATGAGTTCTCTAAAAAATTTTTTCATTACAGTGTGTCTGATTTAGTTTTACCCCAGAAGTTCTTCTGTTCTTTAATATAGACAGTATCATGAACAACTACTGTGTCATGGATGTACACCTTGATTCTTTTAATCACTTCTACTTCCTTTACAGTTGGGGTTGCCTCCAATGCTAGTTCAGTAGTTGTGATTTCTTTCTCAAGACTCTTTACATCAGACTCTAGTTCATTGTTCTCTTCTACCAGCTTATCATTGCTTACCTTTAACTCTATAGCGGTATCTACTACCTCTATATGTTCAGTACCGCTTTTCAGTACCTGCGCAATGATTAACCCAATAATTACTGCTATTAGGCTAAGTAATATGAGTTTGTTTTTCATCGCTTAGATATGATAATGTCTTGTAGTTTTTCCAAAGCTTTAGTATTGTTGTTCAAAGCTTCAGTAGTCTTTTGTGCATCTGATGCAATATAAGTAGTGAGTTCTTTTTGTAACTCATCAACTTTAGTTTTGAGTTTGTCTTCAGATGCAAGCTGTCTTTTTAGCATAAACCATAGAACAGCGCCTAAGCCCAATACAACAACTCCTAGAGCTCCGTATTGTGTAAGTGTTTCAAATACTCCAAATGATGGAGCTTCAGCAGATAGTAACATATTAGTGTAGTTTGATCATTAATTCTTTAACAGCATTAGATAGATCACTTACATTCTTAGCAAGCATCTTTATTTCTAGTTGTGTTTGTTCTTGTATAGCCTGATACTTGAGTCTATTCTCTTGTTCTACAAGTTCAATCTTACCTTTAAGCTTACCCAATTCTTCTGTGTTCTTGCGTACATCACTATGTACAATTTTTAAGAAGTATCCAATAATTAGTACAGCTGTGCCAATAACAAATGTTGTAATTTCAGAAGGTGTCATTTTTTAGAGATAAAAAGTTTGTTAACTATGTATAGAGCAAGTATTGATACAAAGATTAAGATCATCATCTTCCAAGGCATTGCTTCCTTACGGATAACTACTCTCTTTGTTTTTTGAATCTGCTTATTCTTTTTTACCGCAGCCTTGAGAACTTTAGCTAAGCTATCATTCTGTAGCTTCATCATCTTCTCCATGTGCTTGAAGTATGACTCATTAAGCAATCTTTCTTGACGGGTCATACCTGCTGATATAGTATTAGTCACCTGATAAGGAAAACTATCTACTCTGATTTGCTTTGTTTCAAATGTATTGTTCTGCACATTCCATACAGTATCTAGCTTGTAGCTGTAATGCCACACAGTGTCTGGTTTGATTATAGCACCTTTTCTTTTAGCAGTGTCTATATGCTTCTGAGCTTTAGATAAGTGATGCTCAATAGAGCAAGATGCTACTAAACCCAATACAAATACTATACATGTAACAAGAGTCAGTTTCATACTGCATATTTAGATAGTTCTACCATTGTCCAAATTTCTACTTCTTCATCATTCCAGTCAGTCACATAAGTAAACCCATTAAGAGTTACCCCGAAGTTTGCTGAAGGTGTGGAAAGCAATACATCCACTGCGCACGTTTTTTGTGCAATGGTATCATGTATTGTGATTACTTCTACTGTAGGATCTACTATCTCTACATTGAATTGAGGGAATTGATAAGTTGCCATATTTTATGATATTGTTGTTCCTGTTACTGTACACTCTCTAACCCAGATGCCGTATAGTGCAGATGTTTTTGTTGATGCTGAAAATGGATTCACACCTGCCAAGTCAGTGATGACACCAGATGCTCCTGCAGGCTGTGTACTTACCCAAAAATAGCGTTGATTTGTGCTGAATGGGGGGTATAGTAGTTGATAGTTAGCTAACCTTCCCCAGTCTAAGATGTTAACCATCTCCTCCATATTGGTCAAATACCATCCTAATAAATCATCAATAGTGCTGCCAGTGTATTGAGTTAGCTGTGTTGCCCATGCTCTTGCAGTCCCCATGTCTCCCCAATAATAAGCAAGCACTGTGCTTCCATCATATGTGCTCCAGTCATATGCTACCTTAACAGTATATGTCTGCAAACCGTTCTTATCAGTGAATCTATTTGTATTACCAAATGGATTATTTGATGCAAGTGTCAAGCGGTCTGTCAATCTACCACGCTGTGTGGCACCATCGTCCCCTGTACTATATGAAGTAGTCTGTCCAGTCTTAAGTAGTTTAGCTCCTACAGGAACTTTAGTAGTTGACTTTAATTCAATTCTTGTACTCATTGTTTATAGATTATCTACTTACTTCTTCCCAGTCCATTGATGCGTAAATAAGCTCAGTATTTGTACTAGCAGATGCTACCAATGTTAATTCAAATGGTGTACCCGTAAAACTGTTTCTTTCAAGTTGAAAAGCAAATAATGCTTCTTTCAGTATGTCTAGGTTTACTGAAGCTTGTGTGGTTGATGTAATAAATCCTGATGCTAAGATTCTACCACCAGAAAAACCTGTACCTGTTATATTATAATCAACAGATGAGTTAGCTCCTGCAGAAAGCCAAGTACCTCCTGTAGTTGTTCCAGTAGCAATTACTCTCCAATTATAAATACCTGTTCCTGTTCCCATTATAGACAATGCTGTAAGAATAACTATAGCATCTAAATAACTTGTATTTAATTTTATGCTTATGATTGGATAATATGTTCCTGCAGTGGCTAAACTTCTAGGAGCGGTAATAGGTATTCCAATAGCTTGTTGTGATCCTCTTAATTCATATCCTCCTTCAGATATAACAGTAGAACATACTTGTTTTAATGTGGCAATAATACCTGCTACTCCTGCAGATATTTCATATCTTAACGGTAAAGATGCTGTAGTAATATAAGTAGATGCAATTAGGTTAGCATGATTAAATCTGTGGCACACTATGAAATTCCCGTCTATTACAAAACCTAATCTTACGGTACCCTCACCTAACCACTCAATATCCATAAATAGAATCTGAGCTTTAGTAATATCTAAAGTTATTCCTGAAGGTCCATTGCCATCCATTGTATCTGCATTCCAAGCAGCTTGTGTTATAATAGTTTCAGTTGGAGCACCTGTAACAATACTTCTTTCTACAAAACTTAAAATATCATCATTTAACTGAATGTAGATACCATTGTCTATTCCATAGTACCCAACTCTTTGTCTTAACCCTGTTTGAGCAGGAGCCATTACAAACGTATTGAATACAAGTAGAGACTTACCTGGTTGGTAAGAGAATACTTTTGTAGTCTCTCTTATTACCTGAGATCCATTTGCACCATTTACACTCAAATTTACTAATCCTTCATTGGGACTAAACACAGTAGTACCACCGTTTGTAGCAAGTGTATTCCACAAACCATTATCTCTATATCTATGAGATGAATCAAATAGAGTTAATGGATTAGATACTCTTAGTCTTCCAAATGCATCTGAAAGCATAGGAAGATTAGTAAGAATATTAGAAGTTGAACCTCCTGCTATAGAGACTATAGTACCCATTATTATGCTGTTATCTTAGTAACAATAAAAGTAGTACCTGTTGCATCAAATGATATCCCATCCAAAGTATTACCAGCACCTCCGGCATCAAAGTTAAGAGTAACTCCTGCTGGAAGTGATACTACACCATTTACGGTACCTGCAGCTGAGCCTACATTAGCAATTGAAAAGCTGAATGTACCCGTTGGTACAGAACCAATTCCTGTATGTGAAGTCACAGTTGGAATTCTCATTGCGGGTGCAACAACTGATGTGTTATCAATAACAGCTTGTAACCCCTGTAATACCTTCAGTTGGAAGGGAAAGTTATTCCCTTTATTACCTTCTGTTTTTAAATTTCCTATTGACATAGTTTCTTATTTTATTACTGTTAATGCTTCTATGATGAGTTTCATATCATCCAAACTGTATATACCCTTTAAGGTTCCGGCATTAACAGCTTGCTCAATGATTTTTACTGCTTCTTCTTGTGTCATCTTATGCTAATAGAATTTTTTCTACTACTCCATTAATGGTAACTTCCCAGTACTTAGTAGATGTATTTACCTGTGCAGCTACAGTACCAAAGTTGTTACCTGCTGATCCAATCACCATTTGATTATTTCCTGTAGCGCTGTCATCACCAATTACACAAGTACTGCTATAGTTACCCGTATATCCAGCAGCAAGACCAATGAATATATTATAACTTCCTGTACTATTTCCATTACCAGTCAATGGACCAATAAAAACATTACTTGTTCCTGTTGTTGTATTAATACCAGCTTCTTGACCTAATGCCGTATTAAAAGTACCTGTTGCAAATGATAATGCGCTTGCACCAACTGCTGTTGATGATGCAGGTCCATTAACTAATGCATTTGACCCAATTGCTACAAGACCAGACATATTATTTGCTGAGAACCCCATAGCAGATTTTCCAATAGCAACATTACCATTTCCACTAGTAATTTGTGAACCTGCAGCATTTCCAATAGCTACATTATCAGCACCAGTTGACAGGTTTCTTAAAGCCTGATAACCTACACCTGTATTATACAATCCCGTAGTAACTGCAGATAAAGCAAAATCTCCAAGAGCTGTATTTTGTACATTGTTTAACTTACCAGTGCTAATAAGTGATCCGCGAGATGTTAAATACTTAAATCTAGCATCTTCACTAACTACAGTTCCTGCTTGAAATAATACCTGTGTCGTTGCACCAGATACAATAGCTGTAGTATTTACAGTAATTGAATTAGGTCCAGGTGCTCCTGCAACGCCTTGTGGTCCTGCAGTACCTGGTGATCCTTGAGATGCAAGTAATGCCCAGTTAGTAGGATCTAGGTCAGGTGTAGTAGCAGAAGGACCTACAGGGTCTATACAAAACCAAGAAGCTCCACCATAACCTACAGCATCATCTATAACATATGTTCCTGCTGCAGACCATGCACCTTGCCAGTTCAATCCAGCGGGACCAACAGGACCAGCTACACCTTGAGGACCAGCAGGACCTTGTGGGCCAGTAGGACCAGCAGGCATTTGAGCTGCAAAATCTTGTACTGTTATTGCACCGGCAAGATAATTATCATCTCTACGAGGATCTCTTAATCCTACAGGTAATACTGTACTTGCTGGATCTACTGCAGTAACAATACGTTTACCCTTAATCCAACTTATAAAATTTAATATATCCATTGTCTTTTATTTTTTAGAACCAACTTTTTCTTGCATTTTTTCATACCAAGTTTTAGGTTGCTCTGTTGCCACCACTACTTGTTGTAATACCACTGGTGCCTCTTCTGTTTTTTTAGCTTTCTTTGCCATGATTTAGAAATTATAAAGTTCATAGTATAAGTAGAAACGTCCTTGGAACTGTTCTTCATAAGTAGTGTTGTCTACTGTAATAGTAAGATTATCTGTACCACTAGCACCACCTATATCTGCACCATCAATAGTAATGATGTCTCCAACTAGATAACCTATTCCAGGATTTACTAGGACAACTGAGGCAATTGCTCCCGCTCCATTACGCGTTACTGTAAATGTAGCAGCTGTAGTTCCACCTGTTGCAGCAACACCTACAAATACAAGGCCCGCTGCTGCTAAGACCGTTGTTCCAGCACCTGGAGTAAACGAAGTTATTGCACCTACTAAAGCTGGACTAGCATTAAAAATAGCAAACTCTGATCCTGTTGGAGTAACTCCTGTTGAAATAACATAAGGGATAAAGCTATCGGCAGGCTCAGGACTGTAATATACAGAATGTTGCATATAAATAGCATCCGGATTTGTAAAGTCCATAGCAGCATTGTTAACATACAATGGAACTGCTGTAGCTAAAACCGGTTGTGGATCTACTGCAGGAGCTTCCATGATGATTTCAATCACACCCTTTTTAGTAGTTACATCTACTACAGGAGTTACCACTGTATTTAAGTCAATTGAATAGTATCCAGTGTTAGCAACATCACCAGCATTAGCTAGATCTTCTATGCTCATTGCATAAGTAAGATATTTGTCATCTCTTTTAGCAAAGGTTGCATCTGCACCCAGAGCTACAAGATCCTTTGGACTGTTTGCAGTTGTTCTAATAAGTTTGTTGGTTCTAAGATAGAGCCAGTTTAAGATATCCATGATAATGTTTTTTAGTTGTTAGTATATACACTATAATATACAAAATCTTTCTGTAAAAACAAAATCCCCAGAAATAATTCCAGGGACTTCCTTACCTAGCCGGGTTGATAATTAGTTTTGTGTTGTAAAGATAATACAATTACCAAACAATTGCAATATCTCCTTCACTAACCATGAGTTTTACTTCACCGTCAATCTCTACCTTCTCTGCGTTCTGTAGTGATCCGGTAGTGATGTACACTTTATCTCCTGCCGATACAAGGGTTACTGTGTCTCCTGTAGCGTACACTTCTAGGTTAGTCCAAAGTGCCATGGCTTCTTTCATCATCATCTCTTCATCTTTTGCTGTGAGTTCAATCACAGACTCTTTCTTCTTAGGTACATTAATCAATACCCTGCGTCCCATCAGTTTCATCTGTATAGTGTTTTAGTGTTAATACTTTTACTACTGACATCTGTGCGTTCAGGATCTCCCCTACTGCGTGGTCAAATAGTAAACTCTTTAGTGGATGCTTAGACTCTGTTTGATAGTTAGTCTTCATCATCTCAGCAATCTCAGCAAACATTGCTTTTACTTTAGTGACGTCATCCTGCTGCTCAGTCTCAACGTCTACACCTATCAGTTGTTCTCCAAATGTAGGTATCTTGGTTTCTTTAATACTCATACTTTATCATAGGTTAAAATAAATACATCAGGCTTGCATGCGTAGAACTCACCCTTAATACCCTTGATGATATAGTCATTAGGAGATGCTTTCATAGTACCTTCTAGAGTATTAATAACTAGGACATTCACGTCATTCTTCTGATAGCTAAAGCACTCATCACAGAATGCTAGTATCTCCTTAGTGTTTTCTCCAGTCCATTGTACTGCCGATATCACTACAGGCTTCTTCACATACTGCACTGCACTCATGCATCATACTTTTTAGCAGGTGCTGCAACTCTCTCGGGTTGGTTTTCTCTGAATAAGTCTTGCTTGATTTGTTCTAGTAGTCCCACTAGAGTAAGCGGGTCCATGCTGTTCTTTGCATCAATGTGGATTTCAATTCTTCCATCCTCATCTGCAGTGATCTTTAAAATTGTCTTCATGCTTTATTTTGTTGGTTGAGCAAATATAATAAAAAAACAAACTCCCAGCTTATGGCCAGGAGTTTATCTGTGTGTCAAAACAAGCGTCATCAAATAGAGAACATGAGACAGACAAATATAGAAATTAATTCTTATCTACCCTGACCCTTATACGCTTTTTTGTAATTTTTGCTAGACTTCATCTTAGATGTCTTAGTCTTAGCATGGATCCCAGGACGGGAAACAAGTTTTGCTACTCTTGCTCTGAGTACACTGTCTTTAGCTTTTGCCATCTCTTTTCAATTTAATTTCTGTGGCCCACTCAAGTATATAGTCTTCAATACCACGCTCGGAAAAACCAGATCTTATAATGGCAGTTTCTATGGCATGCATAAACTGTTCTACATCTGGATTCTCTACCGGTATCTTAACTGTGTAAATCTCTTGTGGTATTTCTACTATTATGGTCATAGTATAATATACTAAATATTCAGATCAATAGTATGGTTCTTAGATAAAGTTATTTGATTGCTATCATAGTGTCTGATCCGGCCGTCCTCCCTGTTAGCCACTACCCAGATAGTATTCTGGTTAATCCCATAGTCTATGAGCAGGAGAGCCAGACCTTCCCCATGGGGAGTCATCACCCATATAGTATTCTTGAATTCATGAATCATTTAATAAACTTGTCTAGCTTAAGCATAGGTACAATCTTATTAGTAATGTCTTCAGCCAGAGACACTACCTCCTTCTCTTTATTACTAATATCATAATTATTCAATAAGATACCTATATGGGTAGCCTCATGATTAACCATTGTAATGTCCTTATACGTACCTGTAAAATGTTTCTTGTTCAAAAACATGAAAGGTTTATAGGGAGACTTAGCTGTCAACTTTTTATCTCTAGGATCATAGTTACTCCAACCATATATATAAACTCCATTGCCCTTACTCTTATCTACTTCTTCAGCTTGTGCATCTTTACGGTTTAATCCATGCATCTCAGCAACATTGTAATAATCAAATATTTCTGTGGCGTCATCTCCTATCAGAAGAACAAATTTGCCCATATCAATCTTTCTCATACAACTAATATACAAAAAGTCCCAAGAGTAATATACCCCCGGGACAATTTCTTACCTAACTATTTCCACTGAAAAATAACCTATGGGATAAATTTACAAAATTTTTTGGGATAAAATTTTTGTAGTGTGTGAGAGGGGGTAGTGACTCCTATATCAAAACCCCCCGGCCTTGTCTCGGTTGGGGCCCCTCCCCCATGCAAGTCTGCAGCCTTGGGTCATTTGCCAAAATCATTTGTCAAACTTCTCCGCAGGCTACAAAGTTTTCCTCATGCTTTTGTCTGCATTGTTTTTAAACTCATACTCACTTGTTCGTTGAGTTTGGGACAACCCTTGACTTGAATTGAAATTCTAAAATTTAAATTATGTTAGTCAACTACATTACATTCGTTGTCATGCCTAGTAAAAACCCATTGTTTGTACTAGTCAGACTATGCTGCCCGATCAAGGATCTTGATCTGCCAACAAGACTTGATGATAAAACAGGTAAAGAATTACCAGTTGTATCATTCCCTCTACATCTCAACTACGCAGAGAAGGTATTCGGGAAAAAGGTGAAACCAGGCAAAAAGTTTACTGCCATGTGGTTTCACACACCTGAAGAGGAGTCTGAGACTGGCTACTCTCAAGACTCTCTTCACTCTGTAACTCCTGTCTAGGGGTTACAGTTTTTTTTTGCTTTCAGTACTTTCAGCGCTTTCAATCCCCTACGTGGACAACCCTGTACTTGAAAGGGCTATCATTAATTACTAAACTATAAGTACTATGAATACTGAAATCACTAAAAGAACTCAAGATGCTATCAGTGATGACATTAATGTCAAGATTGCAGAAATTGCAGACTTAATCTACGAGCACTTCTCAAATGTCTATCCAGGCAAAATCAAAACAGATTATACCAGTGCTGAGAGTACTGAGATTGCTGATGTGCTTAACAATGTTGGCACTGCTGTCAAGCTTAAGTTCTGGCTTGCTGGAAAGGACTAAGATTGCTAAGATTACTATTAAAGTTTAATCCAATGGGGGACCTGTAACAGGTATTAGTCCATGGTCAGTTCCTTTGTGGGAAAGTCTCACAGAAAACTAATTTACGAACTAAGGCTAATTCAAATGCTAACAGGGCTATAAGCGCTTTGTTAGCTTTATTAGCTTTCAGCCCCTGCGGGGACAACCCTTAACTTAAATTGGCTTGCAGTGCTATCAGTGCTGTCAGTACACAATTATTAACAAACTAAATTTATTTACAATGCTTAAAGCAACAAAATTCGGAAAGTACCGCAATGCTAAAGGTACAAAAGTGTTCAAGTACAAAGTTACTGGCAATGCTAAAGAACTTAAAGAGTTCGCAGCCTATCAAAAATCTCAGGGCATGCAGGATCCCATTCTTGCCGATGGCTCGGTGCTTTACCTAACAGCCTTCAACAAGGTTAACAAGGTAACTACACTTGAGCGGAAATATGACGGTAGTGGCTATAACCACTTAGATGAGAAATGGGAGGACTTTGAGGACTCGGTATCAGCAATCTCAGACTCAGACATCAAAGCGGTTTACATCACTAAACAGATTGACTCTGCTATTGGTGCTGTCAAAGCTGTCATGGCTGAAGCTGCATCAGGCTTTGATGATGAAGATGACTCTGATGACTCTGATGATGAAGATGGCGTTGATGACGTTGAGGATTTCACAGACGTTGAGGAAATAGTCTCTGAACCGGCTAAGAAGACTAACCGTAAATAAGGTCTTAAAGGATTTGCAAGCTATGTGTAATAACATGGCTTGCAGTTCTTTTTTTTCTTTCCGCTTTCAGGCTTTCCTTTCCCCTTCAGGGACAACCCTTTATTTAATATGCGCGCTGCCTGCGTTGCAGTCAGCTTATGTCTATGACATACAAAGTTTTTATAACAATTATAAAGATGGGCTATGCTGGCGTAAGCGTGTGAGTGGGAATACTTA
>Ga0181363_1000340_pt1 | contig 13461 bp, 23 predicted proteins | sample Fa13NDMLBSN_FD_130109 | JGI IMG/M metagenome (GOLD analysis project Ga0181363, IMG submission 130109) | Freshwater viral communities from Lake Michigan, USA - Fa13.ND.MLB.S.N | ecosystem: Environmental > Aquatic > Freshwater > Lake | place: USA: Michigan | collected 2013-09-23
GACGTCGTGTCCGACGCCGAACGCCACGCAGCCTCGTCGTCCTCCAGCGCCGCGAACTCGTCGAACAGCACGAACGTCCGGCGTCCACCACGACCAATGTGCGCGCCGCTCGCCTGACCAGCAATCGTCGCCCCACTCACCGGGTGCCGCAACACCATGTGCTGCCTGTACGCACCACCCTTGCGCATCTCCGGGAGCGTGCACGGCAACAGCCACCCGGGCTGGCTCGCCAGCAAGTAGTCCACCTTCCAGAACAGACTGTCCGGGTCGCCCGTCCGATCCACGTTGTCCTCCACGCGGCTCACCAACAGACTCTGCCACCCATGGAACAACCACCCATGCACAGCCAACCCAAGCACCACCCACGACGCACCCATGTCACGACTCTTCCGGATCACCGCGTCCCGCCCGTCCCGCACACACGACACCAGCCTCCGCATCGCCCCAATCTGCACAGGCCACGGAATGAACGGAACGTCCGGAACCTCCACAGGCTTCTCGCGCCCGTCCTCTCCCACCTGCTTGACCCGGTACGTCCACGCCGTAAGTGCAAGCCACGCAGCAGGATCCGACTTGAACAGGGCGTACAGATCCGCGCGCTCGCTCTCGCTCGCGCCCCTGACCACAAACTCCCGCAAAGCCATCACATCAGCCGTGTCCGCAGGCCAAGAAGGGAGGCATAGGGGATCCGTACTGGGGGAAACGGGGGCACCGTGACGCAGAGGGGGGTGGGACTCCGACGGCGCGGCGCCCCCGGGGGATCCGGACGCAGGCGCCCCCCCCGCCCCCGCCGCCTTGCCCCCCCGCCCCCTGCCCCGCCGCCGCCGCGCCTTGGTCGCCGCCGCGCGCTCCGCCGGGGTGGGCACGCCGCCCGGGTGCGCCGCCTGCCACGCCGCCCACGCCTCGCCGCCTGCTCGCCTCGCCTCCGCCCGGGCGCGCAGCCACTTGGCGGTCGCGCCCTTCGGGCGACCCCGTCCATCCGCCCATCTCTGCGGCTCACCCATCGGACGACTCCGGCAGGGCGAGCGGACTTTCCGCCTGCGCAGCGCGAAGTCGCGCAGCCGCAGCGAACCGCTCCAGCAGTTCCAGCGCGCGCGTCGCGTTCCCGTCCTCGACCCGCAGCGCGCCGGACACCTCGACCTTCGTCGCCCCGTCCCGGTACCGCCCGGGCTTCAAGGCGCGCAGCCGCAGGGCGATCGCGTTCAACTGCACCTGCGAGCCCTGCACCGCGCCGGACGCGATCGCGTCCAGTGCATCCTCGTGCCGCTCCGCCGCAACCTGCTCCGCCGCCGCGCGCGCCGCCGCGAACGCCGGGTCGCTCCGCGCCCAGCCTGCTGGCGTGCTCTCCGCCACGCCTGCAGCCGCGCACGCGCCGCGCCAGCCTGCGCCCTCAACCCACGCTCGCAGCCACACTTGCTTCCGCTCCCCCGACTTCGTGAATTTGTGCACGAACTCCGCCAGCCAGTCGTCGCTCTGCTCCATGCCTGCTTTCTACCTGCAAACCGCTCAGCACAAAAAACTTTTCCGCGTTTCCTACTTGGCTTTTCGCACTTTCGCCAAATCTATCGAGAATGTTGTAGACCAATGGTTGACCGATGGTCGATGACCTGTCATACTTCCCCCGTCGGTGATCTTTGACAAGTGAAGACGCGCTCCCCAGCAGACCGAACGTCTGCGGACACAGGGAGCACGAACCAACCCCGCCGCCAGCCGGAGAGATCCGTCTGCGCGGCATTCGCCTGCAGCGCGTGCTGTGGGCTCGCCTCTGACGGAGACCCTGACCATGTACGACCTGCTGCTCGCTGGCGTGTTCGCCAGCCTCGCCCTGATCCTGACCGCGTTCGTCGTGAATGCGGTCGCCTTCCACGTCCGCTCCGCTCGCCTCTGACCAATTGGAGACCCTGACCATGCAACTGATTCAGCCCCGCCGCACGACCACGATCGTCGAGACCGCCAGCCAGTGCGCCATCCTCCGCCTGCCCGAGTGCAAGTACGCACGGTACGTCACCCTGCGGATCACCCGCACGACGGAGATCGGCAACAGGTACGGCGACTGCATCTACACGGCGACCCTGTCGATCGCCTGCTCGCTGGAGTCAGCGGAGATCGATGCGCAGAACATCACCGGATGCGTGCCCTGCGAGCACCTGTTCGGTCTGTTCGGCGGCACGAACCCGGACGACTGCGCTCAACTGCGCATGAATGCCATCCGGAACGCGATCCGGAACGCCTCGCGCTTCGACGGCGACGAGCCCTTCCCGGTACAGCACCGCGAGCGGCTGCTCGACCTGCTCCCTGCCCTGTCCGACTGACCCGTGCCCCGCACCTACCCCCCGCGAGGGGGGCTAGTGCGCGTCACTGGACGCCATTCCAACCTCTCACGGAGACCCTGACCATGCGCCTGCACTTCACCCGCCACACGTCGTACCGCCGCCTCGCCCGGATTGAGCGGCACGCCATGCTCGCGCAGCAGCCGCTGCTGACTCGGGCGATCGCGGAGTTCGATCGATTCTTCGCTGCTCGCCACTCCGCGCCCCTGCCCTTGGTGACCAGCGACTGCCGTTCGCTTGGATGCGTCGGAGCCCTCGCCCGTCTCGGCGATCGCTACTGGGGCTACGACTGGGAGGACTTCCGTGCGTTGATCATGGGCGGTTCCTTCGGCGTCCGGCTGGCGCGGATCGTTCGCCGCGCGGAAGAGTTGGACGCGGTGCTGGAAACCGTCTCGGAGGAATACGGCACCCGGGACGGCGCGAGCGCAGCCGCCTGCGCAGCATGGCAGGACGACCGCGCCGCACGCGGCGACTGGGAGGCTCGCCACATGGAACGCTGGATCGGTGACTGACCCGTGCCCCGCACCGTGCACCCCTGCTGGGGGTGCCGGATGCGCGTCACTGGACGTGCTTTCCAACCTCTTTCGGAGACCCTGCACATGAGCCTGAATTTCGACCTGACCCGCTGCGACCCCGCCGCCTGCTTCAAGGGCGAGGGCGACGACCGCACCCTCACGACGATGGCGGAGGGCATGATCTGGAGCACGATGGCGATCGACATCGGCGACCTGAACGCCAAGAACCTCGACGAGGTCGTCTGGCGGCTCAACTTCCTGATCAGCATCGACCGCGCGGTGCTGCGCAAGGATCACGACGGGTCGTTCTACACCCGCGACGAGATCCGCCCGTTCGTCGGGCTGCGGACGAACGTGTCCACCAAGACCCGCAAGGCGTGGCTGAAGTCGGTGTTCGACTCGATCGAGCGCAACTTCAACTACTCCCAGCAGGCGCGCTTCCGCGAGGAGGCTGGCGCGCTCCCGGTCACCGCCTGACCCGTGGAACGCCCTCACCCCCCCGGCAACGGGGGGGGCTGGGCGCGTCACTGGACGCCATTCCAACCCCCGAACGGAGACCCTGACCATGAAGACGAATGCGATCTTTCACAAGTCCGTGAACGAAATCCTGCGTGGCGAGATCGGCGCACGCCTCGACCACATCCTCACCCGCGAGATCAAGACCGCGAGCGACGCCCACTTCTGCGACGTGCTGCTGCACGAGGCTGCCGCGCTGGTCGGCGTGCTGGAGGACATTGGCACGTCCAGCGTGGAGCACGTCGAGTCGCTGCGCTACCGGATCCGCAAGTGCGAACTGAAGATCCGCGCCGCCCCGGAGTACACGAATTACCTGTCCGCCGCCCGTCCCAACGCCTAACCCGTGCCTCGCACCTGCTCCCGGCACCAGCCGGGGGCGGGATGCGCGGCACTGGACTGCGCAACCCAAGTTTCAACAGGGCTTTACAACAATCTGCTAAATCTGCTAGATTTGTGGTTGACCTTTGGTCGATACTTGGTACTGTACTCACATCGGATCGCGTGATCCGATTCGCTTGCAACCCCTGACACGGAGACACTGACACATGGCACACGAAATCCGCACCAACGATGGTCTCGTCCTCGCTCGCCACGCCGCGTGGCACGGGCTGGGCACGGTGGTCGAGTCCGCCCCGAACCCGTTCGCCGCGCTGCGGCTCGCCAACTTGGAGTGGCAGGTCGAGGAGTCGGCGCACCTCGTCGGCGTGTACAACCCCGGCGAGTCGCACGAGTTCCGCGTCTCGACCGACCGCTCCAAGATCCTCGTCCGCTCCGACGACAAGTCGGTGCTGGGCGTGGTCGGTCGCGACTACTGCCCGGTGCAGAACCAGACGCTCGCCGAACTGGCGTGGGCACTGCGCGACTCGGCGTCCGACGAGGGCGTCAAGATCGAGTCCGCCGGGTCGATCCGTGGCGGTCAGCGCGTGTGGTTCCTCGTGCAGGCACCGTCGATCGAGATCGGCGCGCGCGGCGATATCACCAACCCCTACCTCATGCTCACCAACGGGCACGACGGCGGCGAGTCGCTGAAGGCGTTCGGCACGGGCGTCCGTGTGGTGTGCGCGAACACCTACCGCATGGCACTGGGGCAGGCGAAGGACGTGATCTCGTTCCGCCACACCAGCGGGATCAACGAGCGGGTCGAGACGCTGAAGACCACCATCAACCAGTGGTTCAGGTCGATCGAGACCGGACGCCAGTTCGCGGCGTCGCTCGCCGCTCGCCCGATGACCCGCGCGCAGGTGCAGGATCTGTGGGTCGAGGTCATCCAGCGGCTCGACGGCGAGATCCCCGCCAAGCCCACCAACGGCTGGGAAGAGCGGAGCCGGGAGCAGGCGGTCGCTGGGCTGGCGCACATGGCGCGGACGTTCGACGTGGAGTCGCAGCGGTTCGGCGCGAACCTGTGGGTCGCCGCCAACGCCGCGACCAACTGGATCCAGCACGTCCGGTCGGACTACAGCGTCCGCGCCAAGGACGTGGGCGTCCGGCGGTTCGCCGCTTGGAACGGCACGGTCGCCGACGACACCGCCGAAGTGTGGAAGGTCGCGGCGGCACGCGCCTGACGGTGACTCGCCCTCGCCTCCCGGCTCACGCCGGGGGGCTTGGGCTTGCCACGGTGGCACGCATTCACCCCTGACACTGGAGACCCTGACCATGAAGACCGACAAGCCTGTCAAGACGTACGAGCCCACCTACTGGAACAAGACGGGCGAACTGCAGGACATGCACGAGTGCCTGTTCCGCGCGCTGGTTCCCATCAGCGGCGAAGCCCCGACGCCTGCTGGCGAGGCAGTCCGCTGGATCTCCAAGATTTACTACGAGGTCTACAACAACGGCGGCTGGAACGCGATCGATCACGGTAAGTGGCGCGAACGCCTCGCCCTGAAGGCTTGGTACAGCGACGGCATCGACAGCATCGTCGAGTTTGCCAACCTGTCCGCACTGGAGGAGAAGACCCTGCGCAACGTGCTGCGCTACGGCGAGGCGGTCTGCGACGGCAAGCGTCCCGCTTCCGCCCGTCGCCTCGACGAGATCGTGACCAAGGTCACGCGCCTCGCAGTCGTCGCTCACCTGAAGTCCGTCACCCGCCCCGAATCCAACGACCGCGACTAATCGCACCCCCAACGGAGACCCTGACCATGCCATCCAAGAACACCAACAAGTCCGACAAGCCTGTCGCAATCAACGCCACCTCGATCGGCGCGCTGATCCGGATTCTGCAGACCCAGTACGACCCCAACGAGCCGTGCTCCTACACCCTGTGGACTGCAGAGGACGTGCACTACGCGGCAGACTGGGCTGGTATCCGCACGCCGACCGCCGCCGAGACCGACGAGATCCTGTCCCGCATGAGGGACACGTCCGACGACTCGACCGACGGCGAACGCCTCGACAACCTGACCCGCGAGGTCATCGAGGAAGGCGGAGAGGGGGACGACCAGTGAACTCCGCTAGCCCTGCCGGATACCGGATCAACGGGCTCGACGCCTGTCCCCCCTGCGCGCGCCAGTGCAGGGGGGACGGGCGCATCCTGCGACCCGCACCCCAGCCCGGGCAGCGAGCGACCGCCGCGCGCCTCGACGAGCACGGCATCCCGCTCGACGCCATGGATGGATTCGGAAATCCTGTTCACCCTATCGGAGTCTGCGCACGCTGCGAATTCTGCGGCGCGACTTCCGATTCTGCCGATTGACTTCCTGTAGACCTGCTGTATACTCTCACCCACGGAGACCCTGACCATGTGCAAGACCTGCAAGACCACCCGCACCTTCGCCGCGACGATCCGCTGGGACGACGACGGCGAGACCAACGACGTGCTCATCGGGCTGGGCGACGACCCCGCCTGCGAGTGCGACAACGACGACGCCATCTTCTACTACGCCGGGACGGACGACGAGCAGGCTGCTCGTGCCGAACTCTCGGTGCCCTGCCCGGGTCGCGAGTGGACGCTCGTCCCCGACTGCACGACGGGAGGTGCAGCGTGACCCGGACGATCGCCCAGTGGCGCGCCGCCTACCCCCGCCTCACGCCAGTGCAACTGGCGGAGCGGCTCGATTCCCCGCAGGCGCGCGACCTCGTGCGCGCCGCGTTCGACCTGTTCAAGGCAGACCCCGACAACGAGGCGGGGTACTGCGCCGCAGCCGATGCATACGAGGCTGCGGAGACTGCGTTCCTCGCCGCTCATTCCGACACGGAGGTCACCCTATGAAGTCCAAGCAGTTCAGCATTCACACGGAGCGCAAGCAGGTTCCCCTGCCGATGGTCACGTTCGACCTGCTGACCCGGTACCGGGACAGCCTGCAGCATGAGACGCTCCCGGGCGTGACCGTCAGCCTGCACGCGGCAGTGCATCATGCCCTGTCGCTCGCCAGTTCAGTCCGCAACATCCAAGACCGGACGGAGGCAGCCTCGTGAAGCGCAACCACTGGAAGCAGCGACCCGTGATCCTGTCCAAGTCCGCGCCGCTTGCCACCCGGCAACTGGGACACACGGTCGCCAAACTGTTCTCGCATGATGCGTACACCCAGCAGGCACTGGAGGCGTCCGGCAGCGTCGCGATCAAACTCGCCGCCCGTGGGCGCAGCCTCCGGCAATTGGCGAAGGCAACCGGATTGAGTCCGGCGTACCTCTCGCTCGTCGCCAACGGGCAGCAGCGGATCAGCCTCGCTGCGCTGCACCTCCTGCTGTCCCAGTGCGAGGGGGTGGAACGATGAAGTCCGCTAGCCTGATCGGAATCCTCGCGCTCGCCTCCACTGCACGGGCGGACATGCTGGTGCAGTTCGGCGACGCCTACCTGTGGAGCGGCGGGGTTGCGTGGAACAACGGGAGCGGCTGGTACGGGCAGGGCTGGGATCGGTTCCCCGGGGTGAACCCGCCGTGGAATCCGGTCAGCCTGCCGAACTCCGGCGTCCGGTGCAACGCCCGGTGCGCAGCCATGGAGCCGATCGAGGAACCAGTGGTGGTGCAGCCGCCGCCCACGCCAGCACCGCCGAGGACGTACACGTTCTACGTCGCAGGCGAGTCGGTGACGGTGAACGCAGCCAAGTGAACGAGCCCCCGGCGAGAGCCGGGGGCTTTGTCATTTCCGGTAGATCCTGCACCGCACGGTGTTCGCGCGCTTGCAGCGGCGGCATCGGCACCCGTACTGGTACGACGTGCTCGCCTTGTGCGTCGGGAACTGGCAGCCCTTGCCGCCAGTCGCCCGTGCCCGGGCGCGCTCGATCACGCCCTTCTGCTTGGCGGTGTTCCAGTCGTTGCACTTGGTGCAGCGGCAGCCGCGACGGTGCGCGGTCGAGGACGACAGTTCAGGGTACTTGCACATCAGGCAACTCCTTGATCAGCAGCACGACGTGCGGCTGCGTTGGCTTCTTCACTCGCTCGACCGCGAACTCGATCGATGCGACGGCACGGTCATCCGTCCAAACTCTTGCGTCGGTCAGCCCGTCGAGGAACGCCTTCGTCCGACCGCCGATGTTGTCAACGTCCGGCAGGCAACCGCGCCCGTGCCACTTCACGGACACGGTCGCCCGACGGATCGGCTCCCACGATGCGGACTTCCGCATCTCCGCCAGCGCGAGCGTCGCCGCAACGTAGCGGTCGTGTCGCGCAGCCTTGTGCCGAACCCGCCAGTGGGAGCGGGAGTTGGCACCGGGCATGGTCGGCGGCGGGAGGGTGATGGTCAGGCTTCTAGCAGTTCCGTCGTCTCGGCTGCGAGAATCCAGTCCACCATTTGGTTCGACCACAGCATTGCCTCCTCGTCGGTGACGTCCGCGCGCTGGTCGATCGTGATCGATCGGCTCCGCTTGTCGCAGGTCAGGCAGACGTGCGTTGTGCGCCTGTCCCAACTGCGCCCGTCGCGCCGGAGCACGGTCGATCCGGCGGTGCCTGCGGTCGTGCAGATATCGGCGAGCATCTTCAGTGCGTCGAACGCCGTGTCGCCTTCGACGACGTCGGTGTCCGTCTCTGCGGACATTACGCGCTTCCCGTCATCGAACCAGTCGATCTGTACTTTCCAGTGCTTCATCGAGATTCTCCAGCGTGTGCTTCGGCGAGCACGGCGACTTGCCGTCGAGCGCATCTTTGCGAAGGCTATCGAACTTCGACACCAGCCTGCGCGCGCGGCGAGCCTGCATTCCGCGCGGCGTGTCGGCTGCCTGCCGCAGGGCGGACAGCAGCAGGGTCAGGCATTCGTCGAGCGCGGCTGCTGCGGCGTGCGCCCGTGCCTCGCGCTCCTCCGACCGCAGGCGCAGCCTGTGCTGCAGCAGCGGATCGTCCTCCGGATCCGGCATCACCGTGTATCTGTTGTCGTGCCCCATGGATCATCCCTCCCCCTCGTAGAGCGCGCGACGGATCGACGACTCGATGTCCTGCTTCAGCCGGACGGTGCCAGCATTGACGCGGTCGAGTTCCAGCACGAGCACCGCATTCCGGCAGGCTAGCCGGGTGCACTCGGCATTGAGTTTGACGATCGTCTCCCTCGCCTCGTCGCGCTCGGCGGTGAGGCGTGCGATCTGCGCCTGCGCTTCCCTCATAGGCTTGAGTGGATCCGCGTTCAGCGCGTACATGTAGGGGTTGTTGACGTCGTCGGTCATCCCTCGCCCTCCCACATCTGCCTGTGGATCCAGCACCACGTCGAGGCGTCGTCGTCCTTGCGGCAGTCGCACTCGTGGTGCGGGTGCTCGCGGTTGACGTGGTCGCGACGCTCGCGCTCCGTCATCTCCGGCTGCTCGTCTCCGAAATCACGCTCGTCCATGAGCCTTCTCCACTCCGATCGGGAAGAGGAACTCGGATTGGGCTGCGCGCCACACGCGCGCCGACCGCCCCGATCTTGTCTTTCGATAGCCCTCTGCGACTATGAGACCGCGCCGCATCAGGTTGTTGACCGACGCGCTGCACGTCTGGTGCGTGAGCGCGAGGTCTTGCTCCAGTTCGTCGCACGTCCGGGGCGAGGCGACGATCGCCGCCAGCACCCGGTGGTTGATCGTGTTCAGGCGCGGCTGCATGGATTCCCATGCAGCGTCCTGCGTGTCCCAGCGGGTCGCCTGCCCCGGCGTCTGCCGGGGAGGCGTCCCGTCTGCGGCGAGGTCACGCCTGCTCATCGAAGTCCTCCTCCGGCAGGAGGGACGGCTCGGCAGGCGGAGCCGTGCGGATCTGCACGACGCGCGGCGGCGCGCCAGCCTGCTTGGACGGCTCGGTGATCACCCAGATCGTCGCGCCCTTGGACGCGCGAGCGACGCCGTGCAGGGCAACGTCCCACACGAAGTAGTTGTCGCCGTTGCTGTCCTTCAACTTCACATAGGGGGACTGGTTCTTCCCGGCGACGCCCTCGTCGATGTACCGGACGGCGAGTTCGACCCACTCCCCGGGCGCGGCAGCGACGTCCTGCTGCTTGGGGGCTGGCTTCTCGACAGGCTTGGCGAACTTCTGCGGCTCGGCACCGCGCGCCTGTGCAGGCTTGAACGGTTCGCGGCGCGGCTCCGGCGCGCGCTCGACGCGGTCGCCCTCGCCGTCATCGTCCTCGTCGCCGACGATCCCGCAGATGGCGGACAGGCTGTACCTGCGCAGGTACGTCACGCACGAGCCCAACTGCTGGACGGTGCTGCGTTCCGGCAGGGGGAACGAGGCAGCCTCCTCGATCCACTGTCCGGACGAGTGCGTGATCATCGTGCTGACGACGACCGTCGTGCCGTCCATGCGCACGGTCTGCATGGTCGCGAGACCCTGCTCCGCCAGCGGGATCTTCACGGCGTTGATGATGCTGCCGAGCGTCGCGTAGCGATTTTTGAAATGGGGGTTGACGCGATCGAGTTCGGCGTTGCGGATCCTCATCTGCGCCTTGGCGAGCGCAGCGGCGAGTTCGTTGATCTGTTCGGACTTGTTCATAGTCAGGCTCCAGTCGGTGCGAGGAAGTCGTTCGATGCCCAGTTCGGCAGGCGGATCTCGGTCACGGTATCAACCCAGCCCTGCGTCGGGTTCTGCTGGTAGTAGCGGTACAGATCGACCAGTTCAGGCAGGCGGGTCGCGGCAAGGTCGAGGTGCTCGGGGTGCATGGCGACGCAGCGGACGCCGTGCGGCGCGCCCTTCTCGACGACGATCAGGATCACGCTGCTGACCTCCTTGCCAGCCTTGCGCATCATCTCCCGGTAGAACGCGAATTGCGTCCAATATCCGAACGAGTGCGCAGCCCGGGCGAAGTCGGACGCGGTCGCTACCCCAGTGTGGGTCTTGATGTCGAGGATCGTGCCGTGATCCTCGATCCAGCCGTCGAGCCGCGCCTTGCACGGCACGCCGTCCCAGTCTCCGCGCAGCGTCAGTTCGGTCGCGCTGCAGGCGTCGAGCAACTGGGAGGCGGTGACGCATCCGCGCACTGCCCTGCCCATGGTCTCGACGAGGTTCGACTCCTCCTGCGTGAGCACGGTACGACCGTCGGCAACCTGCTGGAACTTCTCCCACTCCTCCTTGCCAGCCTTGGTGCGGCGGTCGATGTCGGGAGCGGTGACGAAGTCGTGCTCGTAGGCGTGCGGCGTCAGCAGCAGGCTGTGTAGGGCTCGCCCGATACGGAATGCAGGGGTGTCGGTACGGTTCTCGCGTTCCGCCGTCAGGTGCAGCGGCGTGCTCCTGTCGAGCGTCTTGAGCGCGGACGCGCTCATCATGTCCCAGCCGTGGTACTCGGCCTCGGGAATCCCGGTGAGGATTTGCATGTCGTCTCCAGTGTCAGGGTCAGGATCCGCCGCGCACGTCGCGAGGCGTACAGGAATCGTATCGACACTATCGACCGTGTCAATGGGCAACTTCAGATTTTTCTACAACAACACCCGCGACGCGAGTCAGCGGGTGTTGCTTCCGGGGGCGGAGTGGATGGACTGGAGGGGAGGTGGGGGGCGGAGACCCTGACGAATCCGCCCCCCCATTCGCTTGCGTTCCGACGGTACTGGAGATACCATCGTGACTGGACGTCAACGCTTGCGCTCCCAGTCTAGCGCACTGTGACCTGCGGGTCAAGACTGGTGCAGGTTTTCCACGGCACGGTAGGTGGAAAGTGGTTCAAGACGTGCGATCTGACCCTAGCGCACGCCGCCCGAAAGGGCGCGCTCGTCCCACAGCGAGGCGGCTGGTACCACCCAGCGAAATGGTGCGACTTGTGGGCAATGGGAAACCTCGCGCGGCTCCGGCTGGGCTGAATCCCGTGACCTCTCGCGGGGTCATGGTGTTCCTGCACTCACCAGTTGAACTGGAGACAGCCCAGCCGCCCTGCCGCTCCGCGTGCCGAAACCCACTGCGTTCCTGACCTGCCGACTCCGCCCATATGGGTGCGGTGCGTCTGTCGAATTCCCATCGACGTGACACCGCCGCGAAGCGAAGCCGTAGGCGCAGCGCAGCGGAGCGGCGGGAGTCAGGGCAGCCTGATCTGCCCAGCCGCCTTGCGCCTCGCGTTGTCGATGATGCGCTTGCGGATTGCCTCCGGCGTGTACCGATCGCGCAACTTGTCCTTCTGCTCCTGCATCCGCTCGGCTGGCGACGGCTTGCCTTCCGGAATCTGCGCCTCGACGAACCTGTACATCTGATACAGGGGAACGCCGCGCAACTGGGCGAGCGCGAGGATCGCAGGCAGCGCGTTCTCGTACCACGCTCCGTCGCTCGTCGCCTCGCGGCGAGCCTGATCCAGCGGTCGTGCCATCAGCAACTGACCTGCCGCGCGACCGTAGATGTACGCCTGCAGGATCGAGGAGAACGCCTGTCCGACGTAGCCGAACGTCGAGCCGACCAGTTCCGCAGCGACCGCCGCCGGGATGTTCTTCGTCGCCTCCTTGAACGCCTTGTCCTCCTCGTCGTCCGGCTCGTCCGCACCGCCCAGCAGCGACGCAACGGTCTTCGCGACGTAGAGCACCGTCATCGTCGATGCCGCACCGATGATGGCACTGCTGGCAGTGTTGCCAGCGATCGCGACGGTCGTCCCGATGCGACGCTGTCCGGTCACCCACGCGCGCCGGATCTGGTTGCGCGCCTTCAGCGGGTCGCTGGAGAACGGGAAGAACTGACGCCACGACTTCGCCGCGCCCTTGACGCGGTTGCTCGCGACGAACACCGTCTCGTCGAACTCGTCGCTCGCGTTCTGCGTCAGGCGGAAGTCGCGCTCGGCACGCTTGACCGCCTCGCGGAACGCCGCGTCGCCCGTCATGCCCTCGTCGCGAACCTCCACGACGCGGGACTCGACGGCGGTCAGCATGATCTGCTCGTCCATCAGTCGGAGCATGTCCACCAGCGCGATCAGCGTCATGTTGCCAGCGTCAACGGCGTCGCCCATGGCGTTCAGGCTGTCGGTGATCTGCTTCGCGGCAGCAGCCTGTCCGGCAGCGGCGACCGACCGGGCGAACCCGCGAGCGGCAGTCATCACCTTGACCCGGTCGCCGCTGGACAGCGTGCCGGACACGATCGACCGCATCTGCATCTGGTGCCGACGGCTGAAGTACCCGCTGTAGGCGTGCACCTCCTCGACGCGCGCCGTCCATGCCGAGCGCGGCGCAGCCAGCAGGGCGTGCGACCTCGCCAGACCCTGCACGAGGTACGCGCCCGGGATCTCGCTCGCCAGTCGGATCTGTCCGCCGACGACGACCTTGGCTGCCGTGCGCGGTGACAGGGACAGCACTGCGCCAGTGACGTTGTCGGTCAGGCGATCGATGAAGTTCGCCGAACTGCGCGCGGTCGCCCCGACGCCGTTGCTGAAGATCGCCAGCATCGCTTCGGCAGTTCCCTTGCCGTGCTGCTTGTCGATCCGCTCGACCACGCGCGGGTCGGTCAGCACGGTCGAGGCATCCCGATAGGGCTGCGCCATGTGGATCATGTCCAGCGCGACGGTGACGTGTCGCTCCCACGTCTGGAACGCATCGCGGTAGACCAGCGGCTGGCGACCGCCCTCACGGGCAGACGCGAACCCGACGGACGTCAGCGCGCTGCGAACGAGCGTTCCGTGCGCCGACAGCACCGACTTGTTCTCGCCTTGGAACTCGTCCATGTTGCGCACGCGAGGCCAGTAGTTCGGCACCACCGGAGGCTGGTCGCCCTCGACGAGGAACACCGCCTCCATGGCACGGTCGCGGATC
>Ga0181363_1000341_pt1 | contig 13444 bp, 17 predicted proteins | sample Fa13NDMLBSN_FD_130109 | JGI IMG/M metagenome (GOLD analysis project Ga0181363, IMG submission 130109) | Freshwater viral communities from Lake Michigan, USA - Fa13.ND.MLB.S.N | ecosystem: Environmental > Aquatic > Freshwater > Lake | place: USA: Michigan | collected 2013-09-23
CAGCTCGGCTCCGGGACAATGACGGCATGAGCCACCGCGATGCGAAGGCGTTCGTTGCCGATCAGATTGAGCAGGAGTGGCTTGGGGCCGGCACGCCCCGGATCGTGTGGGCGGCCACCGCCAACGACTTCGGGGTGGCCGAAGATCCCCCAGCACCCCCGCAAGCGGCCTAGGTTGCCCCAGGACGCGCCCGCCCCGCTCGGACGGCCGGAAGGGCATCCCGCGCCCCCTGCCCCGTAGGGGCCATCCTACGGCATCAAATAATTCTACGAAATATCCGTGCTACCCCCTTGACGGGCGTATACGCGAGGCTAACATTCACCGTGTCGCAGGAACGCACGTTGCGGGAGCGCGACACAACGAGGAGACAGCCATGACCATTAAGACCAAGACCGACAACCGCAAGCCCGCCGCCCGCCGCGAAATCGCCGCCCGTAACGCTTTCAACGCAGCCTCCGCTGCTTGCAATCAAATCAGCGCGATGATTGGTGCAACGGAAATCGCCCGCCGCGAATACGAAACCACGGATGCCGCCGCGAGTGAGGCATACGCCAAGGCCACCGAAGACCTTCGCAAGCTGCACGACCGCTTGATTGAAATCGCGGAGGCAGCCGACCTGGCCTCCATGATGGCCGAAAAGCGCGCGTTCTACCGCGCACTCGGTGTGAAGATTGCCGCCCTGTAACCACTAACCGGGGCGATGCGACCGCCCCTTTCCCACCTACCCATGATCACAGCACAAACACCCATCGACTCCGACCCCGTGATGCAGATGCTCTCCACCCGCGCCATGCATGTTCTGATGCTGGTCGCCGACATCAAGACCGTAGGCGAACTCGCCGTTGTTGACCGAGCCACCGCTGGCAAGTGGCGATCTTGCGGCGCGGTCACCCTGGCCGAATTCGACCGTCTCCTGCGCTCCGCAGGACTGTGGTGGGGTGGGCAGCACTCCGGCGACATCGAAGCCGTCCGCGCTCGCCTCAAGGAACTCGAGGAGGCCAACGCCGTCCTGCGCGCCATGCTTGCCCCCAACACGCTGGCAGCCTTCGACCGCTACACGCAGCTCGTCAAGGAGTACGCGCAATGAAGCACAAGCGCACAGGCCGCCGGCGCGGGTACGCCGACCTCTTCGACCGCGTCGTCTTCCTTGTTGTCCAGGCTGACCGAAACACGTACTACACGCGCCGCGAACTTGCCGCGATTTGGGGATGCAGCCCAAGGGCGGTCTCCCACCTCGTGGACCACGCCAAGCACACCTACGGAGTGCGCGTGCGCTCCGTGACCGAATACAACCGAGGCTACGAACTCGTCAGCCCCGGTGTCCTCAACCTCACCGCCCTCAAGGAGCGCGCATGATCGAAGTACCCGAACACTTCCACCCGGTAGACGCGGCAGCCGTCCGCGAAGCCCAGCGACTTGCCAAGGCCGCAGGCTTCAAGACCTTCTACGCCGTGGAGCAACTAGTGGCGAAATTCATCGCCGACCGCGAACACATCACCAAACTGCTCAACGAACACCATAAGGAACGCGAACGACTCGGCAACATCATCGCGCGCCTGGGAGGCGGGTTCGACCGTCGCGGCCTTGAGGGCGAACCCCGCGGCATCATGGTGCAGCACGGCATCCACACCGTGGTGGAGGATTCCCGATGAACAAGCCCGACATCGTAACTAGGCTGCGCGAGTGGTATTGGTATCCGTCAAAGACAGCGCACGAAGCCGCTGCTGAAATCGTTCGCCTCCGCGCCGAGCGCGACGAGGCGAGGCGGATGTATTGCGGGCGGGTATCCCGCGATGTGCAACCTGATGCGTTTGATATTGCGAAGAACCACGGTTGGGATTGCTTTCCACAGGAGGACGACAAGTGAAGGACATCATGCTGTGGCGCAACGGCAAGTGGGTGAAGTCAACCCTGAAGGAACTGCCTCCGCATTCCCACGGCAAGCCCGAGGAATGCGACCGATGCAACGCCGAACTGTATTGGGACTTTGAACGTGCCGCTGCCAAACAATCATCTCACCAAGGAAAGCCGAATGCCTGACCACAATATCGTGACCCGCCTGCTTGAAACCCCGGGATTTGGATGGCAATGCGGCGAACCGCTCCAGGACAAAGGTTCATACTTTCGCTGCTCATGCGGATGCAGCCAACCGGACGCAGATTCGGACGGTTATTTGACGATCTTGCAGCCGAAGATATTGCGCGAAGCCGCCCAGGAGATCGAACGCCTCCGCGCCGAGCGCGACAGGGCAAGGCGCACACTTTGTCAAGTGTTGGTGTTGACGCGCCCGCCCGGTAGCAAGCAGGGAGAACGCGGGTTTGCGAAAGAAATGGGCTGGGATTGCTATGAGAGGACGACCCATGAAAAGTGACATTCTGACCCTACTGCGGATACCGTGGTACAGCGACGATTATGGCGTGTCGAAAGATGACTTGTGCAACGAACGCAACAAGCAAGCAACCACGGCCGCTCATGAGATCGAACGCCTCCGCACCGAGCTGAAGGATGCGAAGGCCCGCAACACCCTGTACCTTTCCCGACTCCAGGAGCATGAAGCCCGTGAACAATGACCGCTGCGAATGCGAAATCTGCCGCCAGTACCGATCCCAGGACCGCATCATCAATGCCGTGGTCATCTGCATCGGTTTCGTCGCCGCCGCCATCATGGGCTACGTTGGCGTGATATGCTTCCGCGTATGGCAGTAATCACGACCTACGACCAATTCAAGGCCACCATCACCGAAGCCGTGGCCGCCGCTGGCGGCACGCGATCCGGCCTTGCCCGCGAGATGGAAGCCAACGGCATCCTGCGCGCCCATACCGTCCGATGCCTCCTCGGCACACCCGGCACGGTCATCGGGAAGCGCAAGCCCACCTTCGACTCCATCCTGAAGGTGGCGAACGCCGCCGGGTTTGACCTCATCCTGATGGAAAGGAAGCACAAGTGAGCAAGGCCAAGACCCCCAGCGGCGTGGACATGGGCATCGTGGACATCCCCTGCGCCGAGCTGCACAACGACCCGGCCAACGTCCGCAAGCACGGGGAGCAGAACCTGGCCGCCATCAAGGCCAGTCTCGCCCGATTCGGCCAGCAGAAGCCCATCGTGGTCAATCAGGACGGGGTGGTGATCGCCGGAAACGGAACCCTGATGGCCGCCCGCGCCCTGGGGTGGCAGACCATCAAGGCCGTTCGCACCAACCTCGCTGGCAGCGAGGCGACCGCCTTTGCCATCGCGGACAACCGGACCGCCGAACTGGCCGAATGGGACGATGCTGCCCTCCAGCAGCAGCTCGTCGCCATCGCCATTGATGACGAGGAACTCCTTGTCGCCACAGGCTTTGACGAGAAGGAACTCGCCAAGCTCGCCGCCGCCAACGCGCCTGAAGTGACCGAGGACGATGTACCCGAGCCGCCCGCCGAACCCATCACGCAACCCGGCGACCTATGGCTGCTGGGCAAGCACCGCCTGCTCTGCGGCGACAGCACCAAGGCCGAGGATGTGGAGCGGTTGATGAACGGGGAACAGCCCGCGCTCATCCTTGCCGATCCCCCATATTTCGGGAAGGTTGACGCTGATTGGGACAACGACTTCAACGGATACGAAGGGTTTCTTGAGTTCCTTGATGGCGTATTCAGTCTGTGGATTCCCAAGATGATCGACCGAGGAACAAGCGGATGGTGGTGCGCCCCGGACTTTGCGTGGCATATTGAGGAACGCTTGCGGAAACACGCCGCCATGTTTAACCACATCGTCTGGAGCAAGGGAAAGAGCCTTGGGACAATGGCATCGGTGGAGGAGATGCGAAGGTGGCGACCTCGGTCGGAGCGGCTGTTGCTTTGCGAAAAGCAGCATTCACCGGATGTTTTGTTGGCATCGTTTAATGCCAAGACAGCGCACATTGCGGCTCGCTCGGCGTACTCGTCAATCATTGACCGAATGATGGGATGGCAGAAGCAGGCCAAACTTACGAACAAGGACATCGACCGATGCTTGGGAACAAACGGCATGGCGGGCCACTACTTTGGTCGGTCGCAATGGACGCTGCCAACTCGAGAAGCATGGGATAGGATGCGCCCGCTGTTCTTGGATAGGGGCGTTGACATTGGCAAGTTCGACGCGCAGCGCATGGAGTTCGACGCGCAGCGCATGGAGTTCGACGCGCAGCGCAGGGAGTTCGACGCGGAAACATCGGACAATCTCACCGATGTGTGGGAAATGTCAGCGCCACACGGAGAGGAACGGCACGGACATCCAACGCCAAAACCCGTTCCGCTTATTTCCAAACTGGTGTCCGCGCATTCTCGGGCGGATGACTTGGTCGCCGACCCGTTCCTCGGCAGCGGCACGACCCTGATCGCCGCCGAGCAGCTCGGCCGCGTTTGCTACGGCATGGAGATCAGCCCCGCGTACTGCGATGTCATCGTCAAGCGGTGGGAAACCCTGACCGGGCAGACGGCAACCCGCGAGGAAGTGTAAGATGCCACCGGAGGCCAAGATGCCCGATCAATCAACGGGGAAAGGGGAAAGTGCGGACGCGCCGCGTCTGTGGATGCGCGCCATCCGCGAGGGATGGCAGATCCCGGATGTGGTAAAGCGCGCCGCCGTGAACCGGGCAGCGCAGATCCTCGCCGACCAATCCAGCACCCGCCGCGAGATCATGCGCGCCACGCAGACCCTTGCCATCTTGGAGCGGCTGTCCATCGAAGCCGCTGTGCAGGAGGACCGGATGGCGCGGCTGGATTCGGGGACGGCCACCGAGAACGTGGCCCTGATTGACATGGCGGACGGGGCGCTTGAGGCCGTGGCTCGCTCCATCGCCGGCGTGGCCCCGGTAGAACCCCCCAAGCCGTGCCGAAAGCCCAAGCGCAAGCCCTGACCGCGACCCAGGCCGTGGAAGCCGCACGGGAGAACCCGGCGGCCTTTATCGCATTGCTCATCGGCAAGCCCATTAGCAAACTGCAACGAGAACTGCTGATTCACGCGGCCACCCACCACCGCTGGTACGCCGAGCTGCCCCGCGGCCACGGCAAGACCTCAAGCCTGACCTACCTCGCCGCGTGGTGGCTTGGCCGCCGCCCCTCCACCCGGTTCAAGCTCATCGGGTCCAACGACGAGGCCGCCAGCGCCACGAGCCGCTTCCTGCGCGACATCATCCGCAGCCCCCTGTACCGGGCCGTGTTCCCCCACGTTGCCCTCAAGCCCGGTGAGGACACCGTGACCGCCTGGAGCGTGACCGCCCCCGGTCTGCCCGCCCGCCGCGACCCGTCCGTGCAAGCCTCCGGCATCTTCGGCCGCACGGGCGGCCGCGCTGACATCCTGTGGCCCGATGACATCTGCGACCTCCGCAACGCGGTACTGCAACCCGCACTCCGCGAACAGGTCAAGGAGGCGATGGCGAACATTTGGCTGCCCATGCTGGACCCGTCCGCCAAGCACCCGGCGCGCATTTGGCGCACGGCCACGCCCTTCCACACGGATGACATCACCGCCCAATGGCGGCGCGAATGCGAGGAGAACGGCACGCTCCTGCGCCGGCCATGCCGGGGCTTGGAAAGCCCGTGGCCCGAAGTGTTTACGGCCGAACTGCTCAACCGCAACCGCCGCGAGATGGGGCCGATGGCCTACGCCCGTGCCTACGAACTCGTGCCGCTGTCCTCGGACCTCCTCGTGTTCCGACCCGAGTGGGTGCGCTATCACGATGGCAACCACACGGGGGCGCGCACCATCGCCGCCATCGATTGGGGGTACGGCCGCAAGCGCCAGGAGCGCGACGATCCCGACTACTCCGTCTGCATCGTGGGCGAGGTGGACTACAACCGCAACCTGTACCTGACCGACATCCTGCGCGTGCGCGAATCATTCCCGGACTTCGCCCGCATGGCGAAGGAACTGGTGGAGCGCCGGGGCTGCCAACTGGTTCTCGCGGAGGCCAACGGGCCGCAAAAGGGCGTGTTCGACCAATTCCGCATGGGCTGCCGGCAGCCCGTCATCCCCGTGGAGCGCGGGGCGGACAAGCACCTCCGCGCCGCCGGGGCGCAGCCCTTCGTGGAGCAGGGCCGACTCCACTTCCCCCAGGCCGCCAACGGCCAAGCCGCGCCCGACTTCCGCGTGGTGCTGGACGAGCTGCTGTCGTTCCCCGCCGGGTCGCACGATGACACTGTGGACGTTGTGGTGGACCTCTGCAACGCGGCCGCCAGCGGCACGGTGGTGAGCCAAGGCGGCGTGGTCACCGTCAACACCACGCCCACGCGGATGTTTGAATCGCGTGGTCCGAAGCGAAGGATGTTCGGGTGACGCGGTAGACTCCCACCCATGACCACGCGAGAGGAAATCGAAAACCGCTTGGGCATCTTCGCCCGCCGCGCTCTGTTCGACAACTGCGGCATCGGCCCGGATGGCTTTCAGCCTGGGAACGATTGTGGCGGCAAGCCCGGTGGCGGTGGCTCCGAAGGCAAGGCCGCGCCCAAGTCCGGCCGCAAGGCGGCCAAGACCGACAAGACCGCAAAGGGGATTGAGGAACGCGCCAAGGCCGCTGGCAAGACGTTCACCGAGCAATACCTTGAGGAAACCCGCGGCGGCATCGACCGCGACTACGAGGACCGGGAACGCAAGGCAAGCGATGCCGAACAACGCAAGGCCGATGCCCGTGTCCGCAAGGCAGAAACCGCCCTTGAGGAAGCCAAGGCGCGAGGCCCGGAACGCACCGACCGTGCGAGAGCGGTAGACCGCAGCATTGCGGAGATCGACCGCAAGCTTGCCGACATCGCCAAGGAGCGCGAAGATCGCAAGGCTGCCGACGAAGCACGACAAGCGGCAAACGCGACCGCCTCCGCGGAGCGCGATGCGCGTATTGCAGATGCAAAGCGCAAACTTGCAGAACTCAAGCAGCGCGGCCGCAGCCTACGGATCTAACGCATGAACGAATCACACAGCAATCCTCTGATGCCGAACGCCGTTCCGGGAACGGGCCTCCCGCCCGCCCGCCGGCCGCGCAAGCCCCTGCCACCGCCCACGAGCCGCGGACCCACCGGGCCGCTTGCCCTGCCCGTGGAAGTGCAGCGGTCGTACTTCCGTACCGCGTCCCTGATGCTGCGAAACAGCAGCCTCGCGTACCGCCTGGATGTGAACTACCAGGCCATGATGCGGATGGACGCGGACATCGAAGGTGTCCTGCGCTCCCTCCTCGTCACCCTTGCTGGCCTTGAATGGTCCGTGACCGCGGACGATGACGAGAACCCCCGCACGCAGGAACTTGCTTCCCGCATCGCTGACATCGTCAACGCCATCCCTCGGCGCAGCGACTTGTTCCGCGCCATGCACGAAGCCGTGTGGTACGGCGTGTCCGCTACCAACATCGTCTACGAGAAGGACGCGAAGCTCGGCGTGCGCGTGGCCGAATGGATTCCGTTCGCCTCCGACACCCTGGCATTCGACCAGCGCGGCAACGTGGCTATGCGCGTTGGCTCGGCGTACATCAACGAATCGTCGGTGACCGACCTCGGCTTCGACTCGCTCGTCCACCTGTTCGACGAGAACGAGCGCCGCGCCATCGTCCTGCACCGCGTGTTCACGACCGCCCCGAACTTCATCGACCCGAACAGCGCCGACCAGGTCTACCGCGGCGTGGGCGCACGCGATGTGTGCTGGTACATTTGGCTGCTGAAGCAGGAGATCCTTCAGAACGCCGCCGCCTACGCGGAGCGGTACGCGCTCGGCATCCGGGTGGGCTACTACCCCGCCGGAAACGATGCGGCCAAGAACGAGATGCTGACGGTTCTTCAGAACCTCGTCAACGACAACTCCGTGGTGCTGCCGCGCATCGGCCCGAACGAGTCGATGTACGACATCGACATCAAGGACGCGAACGCGGGCCGCGCCCAAATCTTCATGGAGATGGTCGATTGGTGCAGCAGCAAGCTCAAGGAGGCCATCCTTGGGCAGTCGCTCTCGAGCGAGGCGGGCAGCACGGGCCTCGGCTCCGGCGTTGCCGACCTCCACGCTGACACCCTCTCCCGCGTCATCCGCTACCACGCGGACGCGCTGGCGGAATCCATTACCACCGACCTGGTGCGCGTGGTCGCCAAGATGCTCGGCGCGTCCGATGACGAAGCCCGCGCCATCCGTTTCAACTTCGCCCCGGAGCGCCCGGACACCAAGGAGCGCCTGGAGGCCGTGGAAAAGTTCGTGGCCCTCGGCGGCCGCGTCAGCGAACGCGAGGTGCGCGACCTCCTCGGCCTTGCCGAACCGATGGACGGCGAACCCGTCCTTGGCGGCAAGTCGGCCGGCGGGGACAACCCCATTGCAGCCATGCTCGGTTTGGGCAACGATGCCCCGGAGGGTGAGGAACCCGCCCCGCAGGCTCCCAAGGTCGTGGCCGTCCGCAAGCGCAAGCGCAAGGCATGAACCGCGCCGCGCTAGACAAGCACCTCCGCAGCGTCCTCAAGGAGGCGCAGCAGGCGTACCGCAGGGGCATCGCAGCCCAGGTACTGGGGGAAACGGGCGCGGAGCATTGGCAGACGTTCCACGAGGCAACGTCGGCCCTCCTGATGGCCTCGTGGCTCTTCGGCGCACGGGAGGCCATCGACAAGGCCAAGATCCCGGACGAGGCCGTGGCGGGGATGCTGGAGGATAACACGGCCCTGACCTTCGACCGCTTGGAAACGGGCGTGCTGCTGGAGGGGTTCGGCCGCGACTTCCTTGCCCCCATCGCCAACTGGTTCCGCACCCGCGTGCCGATCTCGCGCACGGATTGGGATGTGCTGATTGAGGCGGCCCAGCGCAGCGGCGGCGAGGTGGCCGACCACGAGCGCGACAACGCCCTGCCCGATATGCGCGCCCGTAACCCGGTGCTTGATTCGCTCCTGCGCGGCATCACGGTCAACCCCCAGGGTGGGCAAATCTCCACGGCCAAGCGGATCACCGACGGCACGTTCTTCGTGACGGGCATGAACCCCAAGCAGACGCGGCAGACGCAGGAGCTGATTGCCCGCGTCATCGAAGAGAAACCCGGCAAGTCCGTGGTGGGCAAGTGGATACGCAAGATGAACCTCGGGGACTTCGTGACCACCACGCAGATGGTCACGGGAACGCACCTGACCACGGCGCGGCTCGAGACCGTGCTACGCACGAACACCAACCGGGCGGCCACGGAAGGGCTTGCGGAGACCCTGCGCGAACCGAAGGTGCAGGCGTTCGTGCCGCTGGTGGAATACAGCGCGACCGGGGACAACCGGACGCGGCCCACGCATCAGGGCTTGGACGGCTACATCGGCACGATGGAGATGTTCGACCGCCAGGGTATCGCACCACCGTGCGGATTCAACTGCCGCTGCGCGCTGATACCCGTGCCGGCGGCGCGCGCCCTTGAGCGCGGGTGGACGGATGTGGATGGCAACGTGAACTACGCCGCGCTGAAGCGGCACAACGGGAAGCGCCAGCAGCTCATCGACACGCGGCAGATTCCCGATCCCGGATTTGTGAATGCGTAAATCGCATAGGAGGACGCTACGATGGAAGGCATGAGCGACATTCGCAACGAAATCGAACAGCGGCTCGGGGTGTTTGCGCGCCCCGGCGCGAAGGCTGCGATGGGGAAGTACGCCACCGAACTAGGCTGGATTGCAAGTCAGGCAAAGGATCAGCCTGAACTTGCAAAGAAGAACATTCGCGTGCTTGCCAAGGCCATGAACAAAGATCCCGAGCAGCGCAACAGTTACGACCTGACGGATATGCGCCGGCTCTTTGAGCTTGGCAAGCAGTTAGGAATGAACATTGAGGTGATGAACCTCTACGAGAGCGGACGGCATTCCCGCCCCGGCGCGAAGGCGGAGATGAGCCGAAGCGATGGTAATTACTTCGTCATTCGCGGCTACAAGGATGGTGTAATTCTTGGTGAGCGTTCGTTCGACACGCTGCAAGAAGCCGAATACTACGGCAAGCAGATGCTTTCGTACATTCAAAAGCAGTACGCGGGTGCCAAGAAGGTGACTGTTGATATTGATGCAGTCACCAATCATGGCGACAACAAGAATGTCAAGACGCTTTCCTCTCGCAATTCAAAGTCCAAGATGGGTCGCGCTGAACAAGTGATGCGCGATGGCAGCGTTCACCTTGATTTTCGATCTGCAAAGGAGTGGTTGTCCGCTGCGTCTGAAGCCGAACTGCGCTACATCGTTCAGGATTCCCGCGCCGCTGCGAAGGCGAACCCGGATGGCAAGAAGTGGAACTACTACCACGACCTTGCAATTACTGCTGCGGAAATGCTTGCCAAGCGGATGAAGTCTTCCCGCCCCGGCGTGAAGGCCACCCACGCGGCATCCTTTCAAATTGGCGACAAGGTCGCCGTGATGTCCGGCCAGCATATGGATGCTTACGGGCGCATCCTTACCCTTAAGGGCAACCGTGCGGTCGTGGCCTCTGCGGAAGGAAACATCGCGGCAGACATTGCTGATCTGAAGCTGGTGAAGCGCGGAACGGCGGACGATCTTAAGAAGGCTGGCTTCATGTCCCGTCCCGGCGCGAAGGCCACGTTTGCAAGTGACGTTGATCTTGTCATGGAACAAGCTCGCAAGATGCACAGCAACTGGAAGCCGATTGCGGAGCGAGATCAGAACAAGCCCAACGCGGGTACGCGAGGAGGCGTTGAGGGGTATGCATCCTCCGCTATTCACTTCCTTGGAAACCACATCCGTGACCTCAAGAAGTATTCGAAGCGCGCTGACAAGAAGGAAGCCGAAGCGGCAAGGGCTGGCCTGAAGGAAGTGGCCGACATGATGAAATACTGGGAGGCCATGTACCGCAAGGTCACCGCTTCCCGTCCCGGCGCGAAGGCAGAGATGGCAAAGCGATACGATGCCAAGATCGTTGGCAATGAACTTGTGCGATCCGATGGACGCCGCTATCAGATCACGGGTCGAAAGCCATCGCTTCCGAACGCCCGCGAAATGCAAGGCGAAGTGGAATGGCTGTTTATCGTTGGGAACAACGGAGCGCAATACAACGTGCAGCGATTCGATGACGGCGGCTACCGCGTCTTCGGTGGTAGTAGTGGCATGAGCGTTCAATGGGACGGTCTGCTCCGCGCCTCCCGCCCCGCCGCGAAGGCCACCGCCGCCAAGCCCGAGATCGATGATACCGAGCAGGACAAGGCCGGCCTCAAGCTCATGGAGAAGGCCGACAAGGCCGTCAGCGACAAGATCCGAACACTCATCAAGGAAGGCAAGCCGCAGGACCAGGCGGTTGCCATTGCGCTCGACATGAAGCGCCGAGGAGAACTCTGATATGGACATCACCACCGCACAGAACAACTTCCGCAAGGTGACGGCCGCGTCCGTCCCGGCCACCTACACCGCTGGCGGGGCGACCCTCGTTCAGACCCCGCCCACCACCGGGCTGCTGTTCGACTACACATCGGCATCGGTCAACGGGCAGAACCCCTCGCTGCTCTACGTCATGCCGTTCATGGTGTCGGCGACCACCGCGCAGACTTCCATCGGTATGCGCCTCCTTGGGTGGCGCAAGTACCTGGACACGAGCGGCACGCTCACGGGCGTGACCATTGCGGATACAGCCGGCAACTTTACCTGTAACGCCAACCCCACCCTGGCGGTCGGGCAATCCGTGACCATCGCCGGAACATTTGGCGGTTCGGGAACAATCACCGTTCCGGCGTATTCAAACCCGACCACGTACTACATCATTGCCACGAACGGATCAAGCACGTTCCAGCTCTCGGCAACGCTTGGCGGTGCAGCGATTACAACGACCGCTGGAAATCCCACCGGGGTGACCTACACGCGGTCGAATGTTTCTTCCTTTTGGTACGTTCCGACCGTTGTGGCTGATTTGACGCTGACCTTTACGAGCGGCACGGTCCCGAACTACACCATCGACGGGACGGCCAATCACCGTACCTTCAGCGGCATCACGCAGGTCGCGGGAACCCCGTCAGGCAACCTGTATTCCCCGGCCACGGCTGCTGGAGCAAACGTGGAGCCTGCCTACGCCATGATCGACCTGGCGGGCGCGCAGTACGTCACCGCCCAGTTCAAGTCCAGCGGCACGCCCGACATGGGCGCGTTTTGGTCCACCCTCTGATGAATCGCGCCAACCGCCCAAGGATGTCACGGATCAGCGGCTCGTCCCGTGCGAGCAAGCTGATGACTCGTGCCGGCGACGGCTCCACGCTGTCGCTTGACTTCACCACGGGCATCCTTGACCCGCGCCTGACGTTCACGCGAAGCACCAACGCCACCTTCATCAACTCGCTGGGGTTGGTGCAGTACGCATTTTCAAATCGCATTCCAAACTCTGCATCGTTGAGTGGTTTCAGTGCAACTGGCGTGACTGCTACGGCAGACGCAACAGAACCCGGTCCTGTTGTTGCGCCATCTGGAACACAAGCAACCAAAGTTACAACTAACGGAGGTGCAACATCCGTCAGTTACAATAGGAATTTTGGCACTGGTGCGGGAACTGCCACGGGGATGACCTATTCCATTTACATCAAGCCAAGTAGTCTGAACAATGGCTCTGGTTTTCGATACGCCATCAGAAACGAAACGACTAGCCTAAACACTTACGGAGTTGATGTTGTATGGGCAAACAGTCCGGTGACCGTAAATGAAGTCATTGGTGCTGCCGATGGCGATTACGAATTCATTGGTCCAGATGCAAGGGGCTGGTATCGACTGATTCTCAAAGTCACCAATACATCCCTAATTAGACCCGGAGACAATTTGACTGTCTATGCCGGATATAGCGGACAAGGCACAGGATTCTTTGATACCTCCGGGTCATATTGGGTTTGGGGTGCGCAATTGGAACCCGGCTTGGTTGCTTCTCCGAGCTATCTGACAGATTCTACTTCTACAGGATATTTCAACACCCCACGCTTCGACTACGACCCCACCACGCTGGCTCCTCGCGGGCTGCTGATTGAGGGAATAGGGAACAACATTGCGACATATAGCAACGATTTCTCAAATGCGATTTGGACGCTTGATAACAGCGGCGGAACGAATCCAGCAGTCTCTACGGTTTCGCAAACCGGGCCGGACGGTGCATCAACCGTCACGCGAATTACATTCAATAAAACTGGCGGCACATTCAGCCGCATCCGGCAGAACTTGAGCGGGACAGCATCTCAGCCGTACACGATGTCAGTATGGATGAAGGCAAATACCGCAAGCGGCGGTGCTGCCACGCAGAATGTCGGACTTCGCATCGGTTCAGATGCGGCTGGTTTCAACTGTGTAGTCACCACGACTTGGAAGCGGTTTCAGTACACCTATGTGCTGTCCGGGACAAATGCTGAAGCGCAGATCATGCTTTGGGACAACATCGTCGGCAACGATGAGACTGCCGATGTTCTTGTTTACGGATGCCAAATCGAGGCAGGAAACGGGGCCAGTTCGTACATCCCGACCGGGGCAAGCACGGGGA
>Ga0181363_1000343_pt1 | contig 13416 bp, 26 predicted proteins | sample Fa13NDMLBSN_FD_130109 | JGI IMG/M metagenome (GOLD analysis project Ga0181363, IMG submission 130109) | Freshwater viral communities from Lake Michigan, USA - Fa13.ND.MLB.S.N | ecosystem: Environmental > Aquatic > Freshwater > Lake | place: USA: Michigan | collected 2013-09-23
GTGTCATTGGTTTGATTCATACCGCAACCATCATCAGCCTCATACCCATCACACACTACAGCATTCCATTCCTTAATCAAATGCTGCTTTAATTTCTTTCTATATTTAGGATCTATCTTACTATCCCTATTTGCTTTATACTCAGGATAAATAGTATTTCTAAAGTTGTTATCTCCAGATACAAACAAAGTGGCTTCAGTAGCACCAGAACTTTCAATAATTGAGTATATCATTTTATCAAGCCTAGCAATAGCATAATTCAAACTATCATTTTCTGACACTATAGCCACTGAATATATAGGTGTGTCTGCATCAATTAATGCTTTCATTAAAACACCGTAGAAATACTATCTTCCCAAACTGAAATAGTTTGGCCCTCTTCTAAAAGAATAGTGTAATATATATTACCATTTTCATCTAAACCCACTTCCATAATTTTAGCCTTAATTGAAATAGTGTCACCAAGTTGAAACTTATTCAATGTCATCATTTGGAGTCTCCAAAATATTACCGTTATATATCCAAAATACCAACTCATCAGCAATCTTTGTAACTTCATTAGTAACTACCTTTTTCACACCATTCATTTCTAGTACCTTGATTGCTGCTGTTATACTGCTCTGCCGTATAATATATAGTTGTTTGTTCTTACGTTCTTCAGATGTTTCCCAATTTCCACCACTCGTAGTAGCTGGTTTAGCTACAGCTTCAGGTTTATCCTTGCTAATAGACACCCAATTCCAATAAGCTCCATTCTTTTCTGCAATCGCTGTGAATGTATCACCAGCTTTTAACGAGGTTAGTTCTTCTTTAAATGCAGCATTATATTTAAAGGTGTTTTCATGAAATGCTTTTTCTTGCACCTTGCCATTCCCATCCTTATATACAAGCTTGCTTCCAGAGTAAGTACCACTTTGTCCCTTAATTAATACATCAATTTCCAATTCAATTACTTTACCTTTAATTTCCATTTACTTCTCCTAGTTATACCTACTTTCCATAAACAATTTAGTTTTTTTATCCGCATTTTGCAGATTGGGTTTTGTGCTACTAAGTCTACCTGTAACTGCTACACATTGATTAAATGATCCATGTAGATAGTTTTTATTCCAACCCATTTCTTCAATTAGCTTGGTGTACCCTTCTAAGTATGTACCCCTAAGTTTTTCAATTTTACTATATTCTAATATAATTTCTATTACTTCTTTTGCAACACCTTTTACTTTTAAACTTCTTAATACAGGTTCGTTTACTTCCCATTGTGTATGTACTTCAGTGATTCCTTTTTTTATTCTTTTAAAACTTTCTTTAGTTTCTGTTTTAGGTAGAGGTTCCACAATTCTAGGGAATGTATGTACTATTGTTTCTATTTTACACCTCACCTCACCAGCCTTAGCCCCTGTTTTATAAAAACCAACTGGTATTCTAATGTGTTCCTCTATCACACCCCCATATAGTACACTAGATAAATCATAATTTGAAGTGATTTTTACTGAGTTACTACCCACTAATAGATAAAAACGAGTTAGAAGTTGATTAAGTGTGCCTTCCAATTCTTTAGCATAAGTCATTGCTTTATCTACATTGAAATATATACCATTACTTTCCATGTCCAATAAGCATAGTAAATCCATACACTGTATTTTAAATAGCTTGTATAAATTAGGATTCATATATCTATTTTGAGTATTTTTGCTAAAAATCCTAGGTGATCTAATTTATTATCAAAATATGGATCGTTACTAGGACAATATCCAAAATTCCATTCTACCATTTCATCAACTTCTCTTTTTAAAAATTTATATTTTAATCTTAATTTCAAATCGCGTTGAGGATGGTTTTCATAATAATCGAATTCCATTGTTTAGCTCCATTAAATTAATCGTGCCGGTGACGTTATCCGGCTTGCCATAAGGCAACGTAGAGATAACACAATGGATGCATCCTACCAGCCGAACGTCTCTCGACGCGGGTTGCGAACCCCCTGACACTGGATTGTGTTATCAATTCAAATCATACATATTATCACCTACCAACACTTCAACTTTAGTTTCTAAATTGAAATCTAAATTAAATATTCTATTAATATTAGCAGGTACATCCCTAAAAACACCATTTATTAATTCTACAGTGGTATTAACCTCATCTTTATGTACATCAAAACAAATACTATCATGCACTGTGTTAATTATAACACCATTAATACCGGCTTGCTTCCATCTGCGAAGCAAACTAACTCTTGCAATTGATACAATGTCTGCGCCAGTTCCTTGAACAATATAATTCTTTATTTGGGTACTTGGCAACCTCAAGTACCCTTCTGTTTTCAAATCCCATGCAAATGTTCTACCAAAGGGTGATGTTATTTTACCAGTAGTAGCAACTTGTCGTATCATTTTATCATGCCACTTAGCGATACCTGAATATTTTTCATAATATTTTTCAATCACTTTTTTCCAGTATCTCTCTGAGGAGGATACTGATGTAAAATCTGGATCTTCTACAAATGAATACTCATTCCCACCATATAGTATTCTAAACTTTAATATCTTTGCAATGCCTCGAGAAGGCAATCCAAATGTACGTTCGTTTTCAGAATGAATATCAACACCCCTATTTAATTCTTCTAATAATACTTTATCTTGAGATAGCCAAGCAGCAACTACAATTTCCAATCCCTTAACGTCAGCTTGCACTATCACAAATCAATCCCAGTAAATTGTTTATACTGATGTTTAAACACATTTTCAGTGCAGATAACATCATATTCATTATATTCTTGTAAAGTTGGCAAAGGTATTTCATCTGTATCAATGCCTCTTTCCCAATATTCTGTTTTAATCTCATCTAATTTAAGATGCAGCCCATATTTCTCACAAGCTTGATTTAAACTTGGGTATGGATTTCTTTGACTATCTAGCATAAATTCTGCAAGTTGACAATCCCACACTTGTCTAATACTAAGTACATCTACACCTAGACGATTAAGCCAATGTAAATCATACTTAATATTAAACCCAACTACAATGTCAGCATCAGCAATCTGTTGTTGTAAATATGTAATATTCCGTGGTCTATAGAAAAACTCAGGGGATTTATCCATCCATTTAACTACTATAGACATCAACTTATTGTAAGTTGACAGAGGATGCCCTCTTTTATCATTTGGTTTTCTATTACCAGGATATTGAAATATAGTGCTTTCTACATCTAACGTTAGTATTTTCATTTCCAGTCATCGATGCTATCTATAGTTTGATGCGCCCATTCTCTTGCCATTTCTTCAGTAAGAAATTCCTCTATATAATGATATAGTCCTTCATCATCATAGTATTCAATTGTGTATGCATCTTTGATACTATTATAGTTTATTTGATACCGCATGCAAATGCCTCTGTATTTAACACCCAAAAGAACATTATAGCAAACAATAGTATTAAAAATCTAGTAGTGTCATTCATAATTCTGAATATCTCGCTTTAAATGGTTCTATTTTAACTTCACATCTATGTTCACCAGGCACAAACTTATTTTTTACCAACCGTAAAAATCTAATATCTTCATATCCTGTCTCAAAACTATGACCGACTCCAATGATAAAATCAGCTTCACTTGATTTACTAGTGTGTGCATCTTTAATATCAGTGTGTTGTAACCATTTCTTGTTCTCTGCCGTAGCTCCTGCTTGACAAACAGCTATAAATGGTGAATAAGTTTTAGCCAATTCCCTTGCCCATGTATAAATGTTGCCTAGCCTAATATCTTCTCGATCTGCCTTGAATCCATGTATTTTATCAATATTATCTACAATAATCAAGCCTGGGGTGTATTCTTTGCATATAGATTCTACTTCCCGTTTCTGTATCATAGGCATGTTGTAAAAATGGAACAGTTTTTTAGTTTCTTTATCAAATTTCTCCTGGAAAATTGACTCATTACGCTTAATAGTATCTATATCTACACCGAAATATGCTTGAATTACTCGCATTTTCATTCTAGCACCGTTTTCTTCATTAAAAAAGAAACAACATGGTTGATCTAATTGACTAAGCATATTAGATACTTCGCTTGCAATGAATGTACTTTTACCTGCATTGGTTCTAGCAAAAACAAAGCCAAAATCCCCTTTGTGTATTCCACCAATCACTTTATTTAGCCAAGGTAGACGCCATTGTAATCCGCCATTTCTATCAATTTCAGATAGTAAGTCTGAAATACTATCAGATATTTTATACTTATCCCAATTTTCCTGCGGAAGAGTGTCTGTAAATGAATGTATCACTTCCATAAGCTTATCTACTGTTGATTTTCCTTCAGCAACATCAATTGCAGCTAATGCAACATTATGCCCCCATAGTCTCTCACAATAAGTGTGGATTATGCTACTTGCAGCATCCTCGGAAACATCCAAAGCTTCCAAATCATTTAATACACCAAGTAGTGTACTATCTTCTTGTAAACAAGCGAGTTTAAACTCTGAAAATGTAATGTCTCTGTCTAAGTTGTTATGTAATGACACTAACACCCTAGAAAACACTTTATTATTATCGTTTTGTATATATTTATAGTATTTTAGGTAGATACTTTTAACAAGTAGCAGCTTGTATATTGCTAGTTCTATTGTCATCCCTCCTCCGTACAGAATTGCTTGATGAATTCCTGTTCCTTTGCTTCCCATGCTGCTTTTCTTGCTTCCCATGCTGCTTCCCATGCTGCTTCCCATGCTGCTTCCCATGCTGCTTTTCTTGCTTCCCCTACTGATTCCCATGCTGCTTCCCATGCTGCTTCCCATGCTGCTGCCCCTGCTGCTTCCAATGCTGCTGCCCCTGCTGCTGCGGCTGCTGCCCTTGCTGCCCTTGCTGCTTCCCATGCTGCTTTTCTTGCTGCTTCTAACTCAGTGTCAGTAGCATCTCCGTTAGCATATCTCTCAGATACATCATTTGTTTGTTTAGCAACACCAGAAGGGTCGAGATGCTCTACTGTCCTTGTACACCATACAGCATATAGTCGTATCTCCCTATCATACCCATGCACTGTTCGTAAACACCAGAGAGCATCATCAAACCCATTGCTTTCAAGTATCGTGGCAAAGCTAAGGGGTTCATCATCTGGTTTTGTTTTACCTAAGTGATTTAGCAGTGTTTCCCATCCATCGGGACAGGGACTATAGGATCGTATCTGATTCAGTGTTGTGTATAGCATCATTTTAAAATCCTTATTATTATTAATATAATTACTCTTTAAAAGAGTAATTATTATATTAATTTAATTAATATTAATATTAGGGTAACACCAATTCACTTGGTTGTCAATGCAACAATTTGTTCTTCCAAACGCTGTATTTTAATCTCTAGTTCATCAGTATATTCAAGCACTTCTGTGTAAAGACAATATTCACCATCATCATCCTCAATTGGGTATACCTCGTAAACACCATCTTCAGGGTAGTAATCAAAATCTATAGAGTAACGTTTCATTATGCTTGTTTCCTTGGATATATTGAATCCGCTGTTTCTTTTATTGTATCCCAACACACACCAATATCTGCATTATGATTTTCTAGCACTGTTTTTAGTACATCTAAACATTGATTTGCTGTTAAATCACCTCGCACTTCCATTACATCTGTAATGTCCCATACAATTGCAATTTGTCTTGTGGGATCATAACAATATTGCCTTTCCTCCTCAAGCCATTCTACCTCATCCTCTAATGCCTGTAATTCATTGTATAATTCATCTATTGATTTTTCCATTTTAGTTGCTCCTTGTTAAAATTTCTAATTCTTCATAAGTATATTCTTTTGGATCTTTCTCTGAAAGTATTGAATGGCATTTAAACCCTTCAGATCGAATCCTAAGCGATTCTTTTACAGAATGCAGGTGCTGATCCTCATCTAAAAAAATAATCGTTTCTAGTGGCCTTAAAATTCGAATTAAGGCTAGTTTAATTTTAATATTTACACCGAACAACGGCATTGTATATTTTCCAAGCTTTGAAAGTTTTATGGCTGAAATTACATCTTCCACCAAAAAAAGCGCATTTCCTTTGACGTTGCCATGACCGACCCCCTTACTTAAAAAATATATAGGGTTTACTGTTTGAATATATCCCTTAGTGAACCACTTACTTTTTGCATTCTTAGAAAAACATCGTGCTTGGTAGGCTATCAAAACCTCATCATTCCAAAATGGGAAAATTAATTGATTGTATTCCGCACTAAATAACACCACGTTGTGTAGCAAATCTGATTTGCTTAGTTGGTATTTATCAATCCAATCTAACGCCTGGGCACTGTAATTAATATCCACATCCCCAGGAAGGGCTATTGTTTGTTGTTTCGGAATTGGTTTTTCTATGTAATGGGAATAAGAATTATTCTTAATTGTATAATGACATTTGAAACAGAACGACCCGCCATCCGGGTATGTCACCAGATTATCCTGTGATGTATCATGCCCGCTAGACTGGCAACGCGGGCATGCTGATTTGGTTATGCTAGTCAAAGTTTAAGTGGCGCGAGGATAGCGAAACAATTATCGTTAATATCTACCCGCGCAGGGTTGTTGCCGTTGTATTGAATTTTGAAATACCCCGTTCTATTTTCAGATTTTACTAGCTCATATATTATGATTAAATATTTTGTGTCAAAATTAGTAGCTTCTCCTGAGGGTTTTTTTAACATTATATAATATCCTTTATTAATTAGTCCTGAAAATATAGAATCCATCAGTGTAAAGTTCGCTACCATCATACGTGCTAAAATAATTCCCATATCCGTCAGAGTCTAAACAATTTTGTACGGTGGTTTTCCAGTCTATTTCCAGCCACCATGGAATTTCTTGCAGGGTTGGAAAGTAGCAATCCTTTATCAATTCTTCTTGTGAATCCTGATATATTTCTCTGATTGAGTCTTCATGAATCACGCGAAACATCATGCCATCAAGTTCGATGATGAACTCTGAAGATGGCATAGCCGATTCTATGATGTCTATGTATTCCGCCTTCATATCGTCGTCAGATATATCAATAGAATATTCATTTGCTATTTCTAGTAAAATATTTTCAGCTGTGTTCATTTTAATATCCTTTTTTGTATAATGATAATGCTACACATTTTTGATATTGACCGACTATATAATATAATTTTATAGTTTGTTTTATTTTCCGCAGCAATCTGATGCGCGCCCGGGGTGAATTTTTTTGGTAATTCACGCTTGCCTCCTTAAAAATTATAGAACATGAGTAGTATCTGTACGATATACATCAATACCTGCGGTGCTTTTCAATTTCCAGATCCTAGCCGCCTGTTGGGCGGCTTCATACGATGTACTAGCCTGGATTGTCTGCTTTCCTTTTTTGCAATGGACAGCTAAAAAAGTGTATAGTATCATGCCTGCCTCCTCAAAAATTCCGGTATCTTCTCTCCAATGCCCGGAGAGACACTAAAAAAAAATGCATTTTCGCTAGAATACTGAGCATCCAATATGATGCAATATTGATTTTTATCGTGAATAACGCGCCCATATTTACCAGCAAGCATACTATTATAGGTGACATCAACTGAATGATGCCAATTCATGCGATATTCATCACATAAACTATTCAAAAATCCCTGTACTATGTTGTATTTTTCCCAGCGGTTCATGATTACCCCTTGTTTTGATTAAAAAAACGTTGTTTACCTGCTCTCAAGACTCATGGTAGCTGCAACGTGAGATCATTATTTCATACCCAATTCAAAAAAGATAATAAAATTTTTTTATGCTGTTTGGATAATGTATAAAGAAAAGCTTATACATCACACGCGCCGGCCCAAAACATTGACATGACCGACTATATAAATTTATATAATGTTTATTAACATAATATACATTAGTATTTCCATTGTGTTTAATTGTGTGCTATTGTATATGCTCAATCAACTAAAAATGAGGTGTAAAATGAAAATTGAATACAGAGGTTCAGTACTAACCCCAGCGGGTTTTCGGGGTGTAACATTTACTGCGCGGGTGAAAAAACTATCTGAAAAACGAGTTCAGGTGCTGGAAATTCTGCAAATTGAGGGTGAAGATGTACGCACTAATATGTCTCGCACCGGCGCAAATCGTCAAAAATTTTATGGAATTGGTGCCGCTGCGCGAGAAGAAGGCGCGATCAAAAATTTATCAGCGTGTAGGGTATTAGCTGAATAGACAATAAAAAATTATTGGAGGAAATTAACAATGTTTAAAACTATATTATATATTACTGTATTTTGTTTTGCAGTGTTTGTAATGCAAGCGAAGGATGCGCGGGATAAAGAGCGGTGGATCGAAACACAACAACAACAAATTAAAAATTTGAGGATGTAAACATGAAAAATTTAATTGGGTGACTGCACAACTGCGAGAGATGCTTGGATGAAAACTCACACGAATAAAAGCAGAATGCTATAGTGAAAGCGTCATTGTAAATTGGAAACACTCATTAGATAATCATGAACACGCCGCCCGGTTGCTGCTTGATAAACTTGGTTGGGAGTTTGAATTTATGAGTGGGATATTAAAGAATGGGGACATGGTTATTGCGATGGGCCTGTTCTTTCTTGGTGCAATAAATACAAGAAAAAGCTCAACTCTTGACCTGGCTGTAGAAATACCTCATTCTAAGTAGCTACACTACCTAATATTATATATTTATACTATCTATTGTGTTGCGTGGTGTGCAATAGTACAAGATATTGTGTTATATAATATTATTGTGTGGAATGTTATTAGTGGTTTTAATCCACTAACAATATAAACCATCATATAATATAATTTATAATGCCATTTAAACGGGTTTTAAGAGGGGTACAAGCGATTATCTCATTCAAGCCTATATGATGGTATAGGCTAATATATAATAATTGATTATAGAGCGTTTAAATCGGTTTGTTATTTAGTAGAGTATTAATACATAATATAAAATTATATATTGTTTAGAGTCTAATTGATATTGAGTGTGGGTGACACATCGGAATGTATGACACCAGGCTATGATATTCTGAGCAAGGGGGAGGGCAGGGGGCAGGGGGTGTGTTTCTACAGGTGCACTACAACTAAATATTTTCTACTAAAAATTATCAATATCAAGAAATGAATTAATAAATTTTGCGGGAGAAAGTCGACTCCCGCGAAGATACATTGAACTTATCTGGAACACCAGAGTCTAATAATTAAAATATATATAATAATAAATAATAATATATTAATATTAATAGGAATTTATCTTAAATAAATTCCTTATATATAATAATTAATATATATATTAAATATAAATAAATAATGAAAAACTTTAAAGACGAACTTGGTAGGTATAGAACCTTATCACTCTTTTGTGAATTTGACAGCAAGGGATACGAACAGTATTTCACGTTGTCAAATGAAGATAGGGAGATAGACGGAAAGATGTACATCTCGGTGTATAAGAAATACATGGAGTATTTCCACGTGCCAGGACAAGAATACGATTTTGCTAATGAAGTGTTAGGTGGATGGAAGCATTGGTGTAGGCTTTGTGCAAATGCACAGCTTTACAAGGAAATAGCTTTGTGGAGAGAAGAGATGGACATTAAGCTCCGCTCTACAGCCATCAAGAGTTTGATTAACACATCGTTTGAAAGTAATGCTGCTGGTGCTAATGCAGCCAAATGGCTTGCAGAAAAGGGATATGAGCTAAAACGTGGTAGACCATCTAAGGCTGAAAGAGAAGGATATTTGAAACAAGAAGAAAAGCTTAAAGATGTTGTAGACGAGGATTTAGAAAGAGTTGGGTTGACATTGGTAAAATGATAAAGGAATGTAAATGAACATCAACGATAGACTACGCTATAAACATGCTTATGTCAATCCTTCCTCTTCTGGAAGTAATGCTGTTGTAGCTGCTGTGCCTAGTATGAAAATTAAAGTGATTGGTGCTTATGTAGTTGCTGCTGCAACTAACACAGTGAAGTTTATGTCTGCTAGTACAGATATTTCTGCACAAACAGCATTGGCTGTTAATGGTGGTTTCACTTTGCCAATTACAGAACGAGGCACCCCTTGGTTTGAAACAGTGGCAGGAGAAGCTTTAAATATTAATTTATCTGCTTCCACTCAAGTAGGTGTAACAATTGTTTATTATTTGGAGAAATAATGTTAAGAAATAATATGTGGGTGATGACTCCCGATGGTGTTGGTATTGTATACACTTATAATGAACCTGTTAGTACAATTCATTTAGTGAATGCAGAAGATGGCACTACATTTGCAGAAGTGTTTTATTCTAGTAATCAAGTGCGTCAAGCTACTTATGAGGAAATCCCTGAGTGTCGTAGAGGGGCTAGTAAAGAATGGTTTTATAAACGAGGATATGTATAATGGCTCTATTAGTTCCTGATACAGGTGAGAATTTAGTTCTCGAAATGATAGTTAATAAAACTGCTGCACAGAATTTAGTTTTAAAGCTATTTCAATCAAATACAACACCTGCTGAGGGTGACACTGCTGGTACATACACTGAAGCTACATTTAGTGGATATGCTTCTGCCACTCTTACTGGTGCTTCCTGGGGTGCTGCTTCAGGTGGTAGTATTGCTTATGCTCAGCAAACTTTCACACATAATGGTGGGGGAACCTCTAATAATATTTATGGATATTTTGTGATTCAAACTACATCAGGTACATTGCTATTAGCTGAACGTGATGGTTCTGCTCCGTTTGCTCTTTCAAATAATGGAGATAATGTTAAGATTACTCCAACAATCACTTGTAGCTAATGTCTAGTATCACTTTCAAAAAAGTATACGAATGCGCTGCTGGGGATCATCTTAAGCTTAGTGTCTCTGGTGATGTTCCAGCACAGGATATTGGTATATATCTTCCAGATTTAGCTGGCACTATCACTGAAGAAGAAAAGCAAGCATTTCTGAAAGTGCTTCTTCGTATTGCTAAAATAGGTAGAACACAGCAGCAAGTAAAAACAGCATTGACTAATGGATATACAATAACAATATGAGTCAAGTTAGCTTACTAGCAGGTATTTCTAAGTACCCTGACTTTGTACAAATGGATGGGTCAGGAGCTGGCACTATTGTCCTAAATGCAGCAGGAGAAACACTACATAATGTAGGACATATTATGTTGCAAAATCCGCTTGGTGGTAGTAAAACTATATCTGCTGCTGGTGGAGGGGCAATTGTATGGAAATCTGCTACTATTACATTCGCAAATGCTGGAACTACCTTTAAAGTAGGAATCCAAGATGTTTCCACAGCTACCTCTCCAGCTCAGGGGGATGGAACCTTTGATGTAGAAGCTAGTTTTACAGGTGGGGGTGGAGGTGTTACTGGAAGTGCTACACAAACATCAGTGATGACTTCTGGTACAAAGACAATAACACAAGGCCAACTTGTATCTATTACTTTAAGTATGACAGCAAGGGGTGGGGCAGATAGTATAGCCTCACAATTTAGGGGGGTAAGTTCCTATCCTAACGCTCCGAATCTACCTACAATAGTAAGTAATACTACAGGAAGTTATCTTAAAAGCACTCTATTACCTAATTGTTATATTAGATTTGATGATGGTACATTAGGTTGGTTTTTAGCGAATCCGTATTATGAAACACAGCCTACAGGTATTTCATTTAATTCTACAACAGGAACAGCAGACGAGTATGGAAATATTATAAACTCTCCTGGGACTTTTACAGCTCTTGGTATGTATGGACTCATCACTGCTGGAACTGCTGCTGATTTTGAACTTATATTGTATAGCAACCCCTTAGGAACACCAGTTGCTGAACGTACTGTAGTGATAGATGCTACACAATTAGGAAATACCAGTGCAAGTATTGTTGAAGTGTTATTTACATCACCTTTTACATTGAAAGCAAATACAGCTTATGCTGTTTCAATAAGACCAACCACTGCTAATAATGTATCTTTATCATATATGGATGGTAAGAATGACCTTGATAGTTTAGTTAGTTCCCAAATTTATTCTTGTAGACGCTTAGATAATACAGGAGCTTTCTCTGATTATAATGGAGGAACAGCGAAAACTAGAGTGGTGATAATGGGACTTATGGGGGCTTATATGGAACAAGGGGTAAATATGTGCAGTGGACAAGTTGGGGTGTTTTAATGGCTAATAGTAATCCTCCTAAAAAGAATCAGGCGTTTGTCACGTATGTATGTGTAAGGGATGCTACAGATAATCTATCATTAAAATCTACTCCTACTATTGCTGCTGGTGATTTTAAAATAAGTAAAGATGGTGGTGCTTTTGCCAATCTTACTACATTACCAACTAATACACCTGCAAGTACAGTAAGTATTAAGTTAGATTTATCTGCTACAGAAATGAATGCAGATAATGTATTAATTACTTGGATAGATCAAACAAGTACAAAGGAATGGGCTGATGGCTGGCTAGAAATTAATACTACGGCTTAACCATGGATGGTATTTATTTTGGTAGTTATGTAGTTACAGGAACCACTTATACAATAACTCCATCCGGGGAAGTAGTAATAAGTGGTAGTAATGCCCTTATAAAAACCAAAATACATGCTGTTAGCGGTGGAATTAGTCTTACTGGTAGTAATGCTCTTGTAGTAGAAAAGTTTTATGTTATAACCCCAAGTGGTGGGGTTGTTTTATCTGGAACAAATCCATTAACTTTAATTAAGAGTTTTACCATTACACCTAGTGGTGGTGTAATACTAAGTGGGGCTAATGCTCTTACATTACAGAAATATTATTTAATATCCCCTAGCGGGGGGGTGGTGCTGAGTGGTAACAATAATATCACACCACAATATTATTACACCATTACACCTTCAGGTGGTGTTGTACTAAGTGGCAGTAATACTATCACTTATGCAACAGGGGCAACTACTTATACTATCACCCCAAGTGGGGGTCTAACATTAAGTGGTAGTAATGCTATAACAGCACAATTTTATTATACTATCACACCATCGGGTGGATTAGTGTTAAGTGGTTCAATGCCTTTAGTAGTAGAAAAAAGCTATACAATAACCCCTAGTGGTGGTGTAGTGCTTAGTGGTGCTAATGCTATTACATTGCAGAAGCATTATGTGATAACTCCATCTGGTGGTGTAGTGCTTAGTGGAAGCAATGCTATTACAGCATTCACTCCAAATGCCTATACAATAACTCCATCTGGGGGGATAACTCTTTCAGGGGAAAATTTAGTAATAAAAACGAAAGTAATTATTCCTAGTGGAGGAATCCCTTTTAGTGGAAGTAATCCGATTTCTACTAATTTATTATATTCAAGTACACGCTTGCCTTTAGTTGGAGTAGGACAATAACATGCCATTCATGACAAATGGGAAAAGAAATTATAAAAAGGAAAGATCCTGGGAGAAGGCTAATGGAGATAA
>Ga0181363_1000344_pt1 | contig 13416 bp, 2 predicted proteins | sample Fa13NDMLBSN_FD_130109 | JGI IMG/M metagenome (GOLD analysis project Ga0181363, IMG submission 130109) | Freshwater viral communities from Lake Michigan, USA - Fa13.ND.MLB.S.N | ecosystem: Environmental > Aquatic > Freshwater > Lake | place: USA: Michigan | collected 2013-09-23
AGAAACAGGAGTAGTAGTTACCGCAGTTGGAGCTATACCAGCTATATTTAATACTTCCGCGTAATCTTCTTTAATAGATTTAGTAGGTTTTCTTTTTAAACCTATTGTGTATTTTTCAATAGTAGTCTTATCCTTATCTTCAGCTAGGTTAATACTTTTTAAATCTTTAGATACTATCGGATTTATAACACGGATACCAGCTACCTTAATTTTTTTATTTTCAAGGTTTTGTTCTAATATCTCACTATAGGTACTTAACTGGAAAGCATGTTTAGACTCTTCTTTATAATCAGTTCTATAATTATTAACGCTTGTTTTTAAATCCCAAATTTCTAATTTACCATCTGGGTATATAGCTACAATATCGGCTTCACCTGTAATTGATAAACCTGATATATTACCCCACATTCTAGGTAAGTCTGTAACTATCAGTATGTTATTATCATTAGCATATTGTCTTATATCACTTAATATATAATAGTATTTACTTAAAAAGTCATCTGAATATTCTTGTTTACCAAATAGATCTCGTTCATCTTTAGACAGATCTTCGGTATCATTTAACATATTTTCTTGAATATTTCTAGCTACAGTTATAAACGATTCTCTACTTACAACGGTAGTATCATAAGACATAAAGTCCCTGAATATTCTATCTAAGTAAGTACCTCTTACAGTATACTCATTACCTTTAAAAGTATTTTGATCTAATTTACCAGATAAAATAGCGTCATATATTTCAGTACTTCTTAATGATCCAATACCTGTTGGTACAAGTTCTCCTTTTTCATTAGGCTCTAACTTAAATGTAAGCTTTAGATTATTCTTTAATTCTTCTTCAGTTGGGTTTAGAATAGGTTGAAGTTGAGCATTTACAGGATATCGTTTAGTTTTTACATCTTTAAATGTAGTATTAAGTGCTTCTAAAACTTCTTGTTGTTTAAGAGTTTTGTTAAATCCTATAGCTTGATTAGAATATTCTTCATCTCGTTTTTTATTAAACTCATCTATAGCTTGATAATCGGTAAATCCATCTACTACACCTTGAGCAAAATTATACTTTTCTACTAATTGAGTTTTAGCTTCTTTAGCTTTAGCTGGGAAATCTACAAAATCTATACTATTATTTATGATTCTACGCTTATCTCTAGGACTTAATTGATCTATTGTTTTTTGTTTCCAACCTAGTTTCCGTAGTTCCGCGTCAATATCTTTTGTATACTTAACTGTTATATAGTCCCCAGCTAATTCTTCTTGATCAGCTATATAATTATTGATAGCGTCGTTTACTTCTTCATCTTCAGGATTATCTTTAATATAACTAGCTATATCCTTACCGGGTCTTAGTTTAGAAAGCTTTTCATAAAGTTCCGGATAAAGATCCTCCATATCTTCAACATTAGTAATAATGTCGTCATAGGTTGGAACCTCTACTTTGGTTACTATATCTACTCCTAACCCATCAAATACTTTAGTAGACACAATATCAGCTACTGTTTCTAGTAATGTATTATCTTCAGTTATATTAAAGCTTCTACTAATAACCTTTTTTATAAGCTCAATAAACATCTTAAAAGCTGATTGTTTTTGAGTAGCGGGAGTTTTAATTAATGATAATACTTTTTGAAAACCTGGATCAGATATTGAAGCTGCTGCAAAAGCTTCTCCAGAAGTCATTGCTGAATAAGAATTAACAGAACCTATATTATTAGCTTTTCTAACATCTGCATATTTAGGATCTTCAAACCATTCTGTTACAATAGTTTGTAGGTTATCAATATCTTCTTTAAAGGTAGAATCTGAAGTATAAGCTTCTTTAGTAGTTAATTCCATTATAGCTTTACTTACTGAATACTCCATATTAACCATCGACCGATAATCAAAAGCAAAGTATCTTAAATCTATAATCATATTACCGTCAGGATTAACAGTAATAGGAATTCCTTGATTTTCTCTAAATTTAACTTTATTACTCTTACCTCTATATTTCTTTTCTAATAGTCTGAATAGATTGAATAAATCATCCGTTATATATTCAGACATTATAAGCTTACTTAATACCTCACTTAATGGTAATTCTACATCGGCTCTATTTTTAAAATCAACTCCTAAGAATTCATAGAAATCGCGAAGAGTACGTTTATCTTCAGTAAAACGTTGTAATTCATTAAATCTATTAACAGGAGCTCCTGCTGTTTTACCTCTGAATACTTTCTTACCAGTTAGAGTAATGTCATTAAGTTCTTCATAAGATTCTATAATATCCATCGCTTTTTTATAAGCTACCGGATTATCAAAAGGATCTACCTCTTCTAATTTAATATTAATATCCTTAAAGTTAGCTTGACCTGCTTCAGCTGGAACTAGGTAAAATGTAGGCATCCTTCCCTGAGCTAAATCTTCCATACCATCCGGATCTACAAAAACTCCAGCTTTAGAGAATAGCTCGTTAAGTAACTCATTATCAATTTCATTATTGAAGTATTTACTTAAAGCTTCTTTTAAATATGTCTGGCGATTATTATATATGTTTTTAAGAGCCTTTTCATGAATGTTAACTAGTTCAGTAAAATACTGAGGATTAGCTAAAACATTAATGGCATTAGTTGTTTGATACTTATCTTGTACTAGTGCTGAATAATCTAAAACGCTATTTGATATACTGTCTAATTTACTTTCATCTAAAACTTTACCGTTAGATTCAGCTACTGTTTTTAAATATTGGGTAAATTTAGTTTTAAAATCATCTTTAAGACTGTCTAAAGAAACTTCTTCTTTACCTTCTTTTTTACCCTCTTCATTTAATTGATAGGTTTGTTTATAGTCTTTTAGACTTTCTATAACCTCATCTAGCTCAAGTTTTTGTTTTTCTAATAGTTTAGCCGTAGCCTGGTCTTTAGCATCTCCATTTTTTAATATCTCAATACGATCATCTAAAACTTGAAGTTCTGGTACACTTGCAAAAGAACTGAACTTTGCTGGTATTTCAGAAAGTAGTAAAGTAATATCTGAAGCAGTAATACCTTCTAAACCAGATACTGATGACATTTGAGAATAAATACTCTGTAATCTATCAACTATATTATAAGCTTTAGCATGATTAAATACTACAAGTTTTTTAGCTCTTTTAAAAGCTTCTCTGGTTAGCGCATCGTTTCCATCATAAGAACCAAATTTTTCATCAAATTCTTTATGAATCTTCTTCATTTGATTAATACTATTTAAACTTTTGGATATCTTAGATCTAATTTCTCCAGCTTGTTGACCTGTAGGGTTAGCTATACCTGTTGATCTTTCTAATTCTATATCGTCAAGTTTATTAATATCTTTTATCTGATTTTCTAATATACCTAACTTACCGTGTTCCATTAAGTAGTTTAGATGTAGAGCTACTGAATCAGCACTAATATCAGCTACAGCTTTATAGTTATCTCCGTAAATGTTATGTTTAGTAAGAGCTGTATCTAAATCGGCGTTTAGATCTCTTTGTTCTATAGCGTTTTCATCAAGAGCTTTAATAAAAACATCGGGGTTATTATAAGCAACCGTTAAACTAGCTGCTAATTGATTAACTTGGTTAAGCTTATAAGCTTTTATTCTAGCTGCTTGTTCTTTCTTTTCAGTTATGTCTTTTCCAAATAATCCTTCTATTTTATAAGAATTGTCTGTTGCTAATTGTATCCCTTTAAATAAACCGCTTTGTACTACATTTACTGGTCCACCCATTAAGAATCCCGATAAAAATACATCTAGTCCAGTATTACTTAGCATTTCTTCAGCTCCTTTAAAGGCAATGCTTTTATACTTTTCCATACCACCTTTACTAGGATTATTGTATAAGTTAGAGTAATATTTCTCTACTCCAGCAGATACACCTTCTTGGTAAAGTTCTTGAGCACCTTCTCCAAAGTTAGCTGAAAGATATCTAAAACTACCAGGTCCTAAATTTTTAGGAAGTTGTTTCCAGAAATCTTTTTTTAGAACACTCTTTCCATAAGCTTCAACTAATACAGCACCATCTTTTACTGTTTTCTTTAATCCGTAAGATTTTAACGAGTTACCCATTTCAGTAAGTAACATTGAAGATGGTCTAACCATTTTATCTAATACTATCTTATTAGTATATAAAATAGCCGGAACATTTATCATACTAGTAAACTTACCAGCGTCTAAACCAGTACCATATATCTTATCTGCATCAGCACTATTTGGATCAGGTAATTTACCGTTTAACTTGTAATATTCATCTAATAAATTAGCCGATACTTTATTTTGAACAAATCCACCTTCTAATGTAGCTTCATCTAAAGCTGCATTAATACCTCTAAAGTCTCTATAGAAAGAACCAAAACCTCTAGATAGTTTAGCCGCATCATCTATCTTATTATAACTTTTAACAAAATCTGCTGTATATTCTAAAGGGTTTAAAAAGTTTAAAGTTCCTTTAGCTAACTTACCGGCGTTTTTATAAAATGCTGTAGCGTTTTCAATTGATTTCAAGGACTTTACCATGTTCTTGATATCAGACATCTTATCTACAATTCCTAATAAGTTCTTTCCTACTTTAATTCCTCTAGTTACATTCATCGCTGTTCTACCAGCTGATAAACCTTGTAATCCAGGAATAAAAGATAAACCGAATAAAGCAGCTTCTTCAGCCATAATCTCTCCCATAACTCCCATAGTATAGGCGCTATTACCTAATAGATTAACCGTAAAAGCACTAGCCCCACCTCTAGTTGATGAAGCTATACCCATATTGTAATCCATTTTTTCAGAATGTTCTAGATCACCTTCCATAGAAAAGTTTCCATAATTCTGGATAGTTCCTAAAAATCCATCTCCGGCTAGATTAAACCAAACTTTACTCATTCTAACAAAATCATCTTTCCAGGTAGTGTTAGCGTTATAAAAAGCTTCATTATCTCTAAATGGAGAAAACCCTAGTTTTTTATATTTAGGGTTTTTATAGTATCTATCAAAAAAAGCTCCGTATTGAGTACCGTTAAAATCAAATGGTTTAGCTAGTTGAAAAGGATCTTTACCCCAAGACTCTATACCAGTACCATAAGAAAATATATTTCGAAGTTTTTCGGTTTGATTTAATTGAAAGGTATTAGCTGGGTCTGATCCCAACATATTGTTTCCTGAGAATAAATTTTGTAGATTGGTAGTTCTGTTAAAGTCGTGTTTATTTCCAGCATCAACTCTAATAATGTCAGGAAGAGTAGCATTATTTAAAGCGTTTTCATATAACTCGGTTTGACCTTTAACATAGTCTAAAGCAGCTGGCAGTCTTTCGTTAAAAAACTTATTCCAATCTCCATCAAAAGTTGGTTTATTTAAATTATTAACAGGATTATCTTTAAACATTAGATTAGTATTTTCTTCTTTGGTAATATGTTTGTAAATTCATATTGGCTACAGCAGTACCTATTTCCTTGTATCTTCTCATTATAGCATCAAGACTTATACCTGAAGTAAGATCAAAAGTTGTTTCTTGCGCATATAATTCTAAAGGATCTTCTCTCCAAGTACCATCAGGATTATAGGTTGAAATAGAACCTGTAATCTGACCTTGACCAAACTGATTCTTTTTAATAACAAAATTATATTCTGGTTTATCATTAATTTTACTACCAGATATATTAATAGGAATACCTGATTTAAACATTTCATCATAAACCGTTTCTTTTGTCATTTCGTTAAAATAATTATCAGCTTTATCTCTAGGCATTGATATAGTAACTATATTTCCATTAGGTATAAGATTACCATCCGTATCAAAAAAATTATAAAATTCTCCAGGGTTTGTTTTTGTACCTTGGTTAGCCCTCATATAATTTTCAGATAACTCGATAGTATAAGCTACTTGGTTAGCATCATTAAAAGCTACGTCATATCCTGTAAACTTAAAAACAGGTCTATTATTATCTTTATAATCATAATCATTATAATAATCATTTAATAGTTTATTAATAATAATTAAAGGTCGTTCTTCTTTTGATTTTTTACCTAAAACACTTATTTTAGATTGATCAGTTCCTAAAAAGGCTCCTACATTATCTAAATCTTTTACCTTATTAAAGTTGTTAATTACACTGATTGTAGAAACGACCCCTTCTGAACTAAAATCTGCATAGTCTGCCATTGTAGATAATCCGTTAGCAGAAGTATGAGTTCCTTGTGGAAAAGCCTTTAATCTTCCTGAAGAATACTGATCTTTAAATCCCTTTACATAATCTTGATACTGATCTCTAAGTTCTCCTTTATCTTGTTTACCAGTAAAAAAGTTTTGAGTTTCTCTAATACCTCTTACAATAACTGCTGGTACTAAACCTCCAACTAAGGGTAGAAAATCCCAACCTTTTGTTCTATTCCGAAAGCGTTCTGCAGCATTTGTTTTATCTATGTATTTATTATACATAGTATTAACAAAGGTTTCTTCATCAACTATTTTTCCATTCTTATCAAATAATGCGTTAAGAGCGTCTTGTTTATATTGTCTCTGTACATTATTATTTGCTATTTTGCTTTCTAGATTGTTAATTTTTGAATTTGCCCATTCTTCATAAGAACGAGCTTCACTAGATTGACTTACTGCTGCTCGATAATCATCTCTTTTATTTTGAGTACCTTTTTTATAATCTGCTATTTCAGATTCTAATTTGCTATTATCAAAGTCAGAAGCTATTCTATTTATTAAATCTGTCTTAACTGTTTTAATATTATTTTTATAAGTCTCTAAATTTTTATCATATAGAGATTTATGTATATCATACATTTGAGCTATTCCGGTATAATTAGACATTTCTTCATTACTTATGATACCAACATTATTTAAACTCTTTACTTGAGTTTTAGCTCTATCCATTAATTTATTATCCTGATTGGCAAATGCAGTTATAGCAGCAGTAAAACTACTAGGGTTAGTAATATCAAAATTTTCGTTTATATATCCATTTTTTATAAATTGATCTACATTATCTTTTCCAATAACTTCAGTTAAAGCTCCTCTTACTTTAGTTTTTGTATCAGCATTTGTTGCTGGATTATCCAATAATCCTTTAGTTTTTAAATATAAGTTATATAAATAAGCGGCTCTACTTTGATTATAGCCTATTGCAGATTCATCAAGAACTTCAGTAGCAGATTCAAAAACATTTTTATTAGCTGTAGCACCAGGTTTTCCTTCAACTACTTCCCAGTCAGTAGCAGTTATAAATGAGTTTCCACCAAGTTTTTTACCTACACCATCTTTACCACCTTTACCAGATATCATATCGATAGCTGTTTTAAATTGGTATAAATCTTTTTGATAAAGATAATTCTGTTCCATTTCTTTCATCTGAAGACCATGTTTAAACCTAGCTTCTTCATATGGATCAGCTTTTATATCAACCTCATTATTTAATTTGGCATAGTTAATAGCCGCGTTAAATAAATCTTGTTGAAGTAATATAGAACTCATTCCTTGATCTACTCTATCTCTTAGCGTATTTAGATCAGCGTCTAGTAAAGTAGATCTATCTACTAAACCGCCGGTATTATTTGTATTATCTAAAGATTGATTTAAGACTTCTTCATCCTGAGATAATGATAAATAATAATCATATACATTTTTATTTAATTCGGGGTCAAGATCTTTATTTTGTTCAATAATAGCTTTATCTGTTTTAATCCCGTTTAAAAGATTTTCGGTTTGTTCCTTTTGTTGATTTACAAGATTATTGATATATTCTATCTTATTGTTTAAATAGAATTTTTCAGCTGCTGATTCAGATCCGTATTTCTCAACATTAGTATATGAGAAGTTTTTTCTATCTAAATAAGCTAATGTTTTATAATAACCTTGTATATTAGGATCTTGTCCTAGTACACTATTGAAGTAATCATTTAAAGGAGCTACTAATGCTTGTCCTCCTTTAGTAGTTACTATATATTTACCATCTGAAGACCAGGTTACAGACTGAACATTAAAGCCCATGTCCTTAGCCATTTTAAAAGCTTTATCTGTAACGTTTACATAAGGAGTATAATAAGCATTACCCATTTGCATAGCCTCTTCATCAGAAGCATTAGCAAAGTCCATTCTCATAAAGTTTAAAGCCTGTACTCCACCTTCCCACCATTTACCTCCACACTTTTCTTCATTTGTACAGTTTTTAAAAGATTCTGACTTTTGGTATTCATCTCTTAATACCTTAGTCCAAGCCATGTCTTTTAAAATATTCTGATCGTTAATCAACGGTTGAAATACTTGATAAGCGGCATCTTGATTTTGTCTAAGAGATAAATCAACGCCGGATAACTTTTGTATTTCATTATTTATGTTATTAAAAAAGTCTTCCCTTCTTTCAATATTAATATCTCTAGTTAGAGGAGAGTTTAGCAGTTGTCCATATATCTTACTTATTCTATCGTAACCGGCTTGATACTGAGCTTGTTTAGTATCTAATACACCTTTATAAAAATTAAGGTTTGGTTGAAACGGTTGAATTTCGGGTATATAATCGGTTACACCTTGTAGATAGGTAGCCATATGAATAATTTTGTTCTAAATTATGAATTATATTTTACTTAATAAAATTAAGTTTTATATTTAATTTTAAGTTTTAAAATTACTATCCGTTATAATAACCCATCATTTGTTGATAAGCGTCCATTGGATTAGCATATGTATCAGGAACATTTTGACCAGATACATATTTCCATAAAATGTTATCATCTATTTCAGGATATATTCCTTTTAGTCTGTTTAGTTCTCTTAGAGAATCTTCTTGATCATAAGAAGAAGGAGTTACTTTTTCTCCTCTGCTAAAATATACCTGACCAGTTACAGGATCTACTTGATAGTTAGGATATAACGCATTCATCGCAGCAGTTTCTTGAGCACCTGTAAGACCTTGATTAAACGCTTTTCTAATGTTTCGTTTAGTCATACGCTTAGCATTATCATACTGTTGATTAAGAACAGTCATTTGATCATCAAATCTCTGTCTAGATTGTAGATTAGCCATTTGTTCTTGACTATTCATTTGTTTCTGAGCCATCTCAAACTGATTAGCTATACCAACATTTTGATTATGTACTCCTGATAAATAATCTACGGCACTTTTCATACCAGCTCCAGCTAATTGAGAAGCTCTTGATGAATAAGCTTGTGGACCAGCAAAAGTTCCTAAACCTTGATTTGTAATAGCGGATTGTTCAGCTATAGCGGCTAAACCTCTTTCTGGTGATACATAAGTAGGAGATAACTCTGGTAGGTTTACTGTATATAAGTTAGGGTAGTATTTGTTAATACCCGCCCACTCATCTACAGCTCCTTGTAAGTCAACTACGTTTTGAGTCCACCATTCTGGTCTACTAACTCCTGATACATATTCAGGAGACTGATAATCTACAGGTTCTATAGCATCTTCGTTTTTTTCATCTACAGCAGGTTCTTCTTCATAATCTGATTTAGCAAAGATACCTTGTCTATTAGTAGTGTTCCCAAATATAGTATCTACCGGGGATATTTTATTAGTACGTTTATCTGGTTCATCTCCTTTAGCATAATCAAATCCTAATTGAAAATTATCAGCTAGATACTTGAATTCTGGTTTACTAGCTGCTCCATAAGTACCCCAATAAGCAGCTTGAGCCATTGCTATTTGATTATTAGTTAATGGCTCAAATCCTAATTTATCCGCAGCATTATAATATGTCTTATTTTTAGATCTATCCCAGTCTTCACTATTAAGATCTATATCGCTTCCTGCTAACATATATACTTGTTTTTGATGTTCTAACAAGTTACTTATAACATCATCAGCATCTTCAGCTAGAAGCTTTTTCTTTGTTCCTGAATCTAGATTACTTTTTTCAATCTCGGATTTGTAATTGTTATAAACCTCGTTTCTTAATTTTTCATCATTATTAAATATATAATCCAGCTTTTCATAAGACTGGGTTAGTTTACCTAAATCTTGTTTACCCTTGTATTGAGTTCTAGGGATTACGTTACCCTTTATTTTTTTATATGATCCGTCTGAATAATTTACAAATACAGATTTACCAGGATTATCCTTTTGAGCGTTACTTATGATTAATTCTAGTTGATAGGGATCATCAATAAAATCAACAATAATATCACCTTTTATAGGACCACCTCCTTGTTTTTTAGGTAAAGACATTCTAACAGAACCGCCATTTTTGTAGCTTCCCATTCTAGTCATCATGTTTCTATAAGCTAGATCCCTTAATTGAGATTGAGCTGAATTAGGAGTTTGTAAACTTTTAGAAAAATCTGGAGTGTATATTTGTTTATTTAATTTGTCTAAACCTGTTACACGTCCTACATAATCTAAAAATTGTTCTGTTAAACCTTGTTGTGGAGCAGTACCTTTATGAACTATAGGTTTTTGATAAGAATTGGTATAATTTAATCCGTTTTGAGCAGTAGGCATTTCAGTATTCTCCATATCATATTCTTCGTTAGATTGTTGAATATTGGATAATTCGTTTTGATCTACCGGTAATATAGTAGAAGGATCAATACCAACACTATATAAATATGGATAAGCTAAACTAGGAATTCCATCTGGAAATCCTTTCATAGATTCCTGTACAAGAGCTAGTTGACCTAATTTACTTGTATAATTCTTAATCATAAGTTCAGCTGTATCTTTTTCTAGTTTTGTAGAATCAGGACTAGCTAATACCTTAACATATTCATTAATATTATACTGTTTAGATAACTCTGCTGGGGTATATCCTTTTTTAGAACTATCTCCACCTTTACCAAAAAGCTTTAATATTTCAGGATCTTTTATTTTCAGCTTAGTTTTAAAATCTGAAAATATAAAAGAATCATCTGGAAGGTTTAATGGTGTACCTCCTTGAGCATGTCTTTTTCCACCTATCCCGTAAAAGTTTAACATTCCACCTTTACCCGGCATAGCTACTGTTTCATTCTTTTCAGCTTCTACATTAGCATTTTCCCTATCTATGGGACCTAATGATTTTCTAACCGATGTCTTAGGTTTAGGTTGTGTAGCGTTATAATTACCTGCTTGAGGAAATGTATACGCGTTTATAGTTCCTTTCTTTCTCATATTATTAATCTATATAACCAACTTGACCACCTAAATTACTTAAAGCGTCAATCATTGAATTAGTTAAATATAAGTAATCTTTAGCAATAGGACCTCCTATCGCCATTTTACCACCATTTTTAAAATAGCCTCTAGCTGGACCGCTTAGATCTAAACTGTATGGATCTTGTGTTCCATATGAAAGACCTGGTCCCGGATACCAAACTCCTCTTTTTTTAGTATAACCTTCAGTAAATAAATTTCTAGGATCATCTAGCCTAGTCCTTAATTGTCTTTCTCTAAGCTTTTGATTTCTTTGATTAAGAGTTGCTGTAGCTAAATTAATAGTATTTAGTACATCATCAGGTCTAGGCATTCTTTGTCTTGATAGTAAGCCTTGACGTTTACCATCTTTTGTATATAATGGTTTTTTTACAGCTCCGTTAGCATCTAGAGAAGGTGTATTTTGATTAGGATCTGTTATAAAAGTTCTAGGTTGATGTTTAGCTATATCCTCAGCCATTGTTAAATCCTGTTGGCTAGTTTCCCAAAGATTAGGATACCCTGATGGATTATTTAACTCTACAGGTTCACCATATCCCATATCTACTAAATCAGTTGTCCATAATCCACCTTGAGCTTTAGGAATATATTTAAAACCAGGGTTTACTTTTTTTTTTAAACCACCGCTTTGCATTCTACCTCCAAAAGCTTTGGTACTATTTTGATACCAATTTCCCCAAACATCCTCAAAGTTCTTCTTATTAAGCTTTAAGTTATTATCCTTAGTATATTGTAAGAAGTCTTCGTATTTATCATTTGCGCTTTCATTTACATTAGGATCCCACTCTTCATCAGGAACTTGATCTTCTGTAAAATAATAATCAAAATTATCAGGATCTACAAATTTATTAATAGCTTTTCTATTTCTATTTTCTAATCGGTTATCCTTTCTAAGAAGTTTATTTTCTTTGGAATCTTTTTGATCCTGGAATCTGTTTTTTAGTTTTGAGTATAGTTCTACCTCATCGGATGAAATACCTTCTCCTCTATCCAATCTTCTCTGCATATCTTCTAAAGTACTTCTGTTATTTCTAAAAGGCATTTGTCCTCTTCTTCCTAAACTTTCTTGAGTAATATACTGAGCATATCTTGGATCATTGTATCCGGTTGATCCTAAAGGTAATACATCAAATCCCCAGTTACCACCAAAAGGACCGGATAGTAAACTACCAATAAGACCTAATAAAGGATTACCTAAATTAGTATAACCATATCCGTAAGGAGCTTGCTGTCCATAACCGTATGAAGGTTGATACCCATAACCGTATGGATCATAACCGTTATTATACATTGTGTTAGGATTATATACAGTTTGGATAGAACGAGTATTAGTATTTGTAGATTGATCATTATCTCCCTCATATATTCTATATCCTTTATTATTACCATTCTGAGCTTTAGGTAAACCACCTTTTTGTTTTTTAGGAAATCCTTCAAGTTCTGAAGTTACAGGAGGAGCGTAAGTAATACCTGATCCTTGTCCTTTTAATTTAGTACCATAAGATTTTCCTCTCCAAGTAAATGTTTTCATTCCTTGTTTTCTAGCTTCACCAAAAGCACTATTGAAGCTCATATTATCAAATCCTTTTTCAGAGTAGTTCATACCATCATTAGATTCATAGTATAAACCTTCTTTAGGTTTAGAAACTCCGTAAGTTTCCCAATAATTTATCTTATCATCAACTGCATTAAGCTCATCCTTAATTCTACTCTTACCTACTTCATTTTGTGAATTTTGTAAGTTATATTCTAAAGCTTCTTTTTGTCTTTTTAAAGATACTAACTCATCAAGCTTTCTATTTTCATCTTGTTGATTCCAATTAGTAGTAGAGTTACTATTAGTAAAACTTGGATTATTATATAACTGATTAGCAGATATAGGATTACCGGCTTCATCATATTGTACATAAGAAGTACCTTCATCAGGAGGTAATCCTCCACCATCAGCATATAGTCTTCCACCTAAAGCTTTTTTATTAACTCCTCGATAATAATTATCTTTAATCTCTTTTTCATTATTTAATATATTTGCTGCTGCCTCACTATATCCAAATCTATAAAAATTTTGAGGATTAGCTATTTTTTTTAAAGTATTACTATTTAAATGTCCTGCATTTTCTAAACTTGTTAGTTTATTATAATTAGGTCTATACCCAGGATATTCATCATAAAATTTATCACTATAAAATGTATTATGAAAACGAACATCATCTTTATCAGTTCTAGGACTACTTCCTATAACATCTCTATAAATATCAGGAAACTCTAAACC
>Ga0181363_1000346_pt1 | contig 13398 bp, 8 predicted proteins | sample Fa13NDMLBSN_FD_130109 | JGI IMG/M metagenome (GOLD analysis project Ga0181363, IMG submission 130109) | Freshwater viral communities from Lake Michigan, USA - Fa13.ND.MLB.S.N | ecosystem: Environmental > Aquatic > Freshwater > Lake | place: USA: Michigan | collected 2013-09-23
GGTAAATCATTGTTAGCAATGAATGCTATGTTGTATTGGTTATTAAATAATAATAAAAGTAAGGGATGCTGGATATCCCCGATATATAAGCAATGTAAGAAGGTATTCGATGAGTTGGCTGAAATAACAGGACCAGTTATTAAATCATCAAATAAAGCGGATTTAATAATAGAATTTGTTAATGGTTCCTCACTACAATTCCTATCTGCTGATTCACCTGATTCTATTAGAGGTTTTAGTTTTAATTATATGGTTGTTGATGAAGCTGCTTTCATTCAACAATCTGCTTTTGAACAAGCTATCTTACCTACATTAACTGCTATTGGTAAAAAATGTTTACTAATATCAACACCTAAAGGTAAAAATTGGTTTTATAATTGGTTTTTAAAAGGAACAAACGGTGATACTGATTTTGTTTCATTTAAAGGTATAAGTGAAGATAATCCCTTTGCTGATGCTAGTTTCATTGTTGAGTGTAAAAAAAGTATGCCCGCATCAGTATTCGCACAGGAATTCTTAGCTGAATTTACTGATGATGGTAATGATGTATTTACTAACCTTGATAATGTATGTATAATAAATGAATACCAATTGGCACGACCCTCAATTTCTTATTATGCAGGAATTGATACAGGGTTTAATTCCGATTATTCGGTCCTCGTTATACTCGATGAAAGTGGAAGAACAGCTAATGTTAGTAGAATCAATGGATTACCTCTTGAATCAATTGTTAGCAGATTTGAACAAACACTACAACCCTATAGGTGCAGAAATATTTATATTGAAACAAATGGGATTGGTGAAGCTATGTTCCAACTAATGAAAAATAAAGTAGCTAATGTTAAACCATTTGTTATGACCAATGAATCTAAACAACAAGGTATCCAGCAATTAATTTTAGGTATACAAGAACAAACATTTGAATTTCCATCAAAACAATTAATGCCTGAGTTTTATGATGAATTTGCAGCTTTTACTTACAAACAACTTGGTACTGGCAGGTTGCAATTTGGTGCACCTAACGGAACCCACGATGATATTGTTATTGCAACTATGCTAGCAAATGAAGCTAGAAGAAAACTACATATGAAAAAACCTATTTACATTGGTAAATATGCGTAGAATCCGTTTAAATATCAATTATCATTATTAAATCAATACAATATACAATTAAACATAAAATACATGAATTATCCAAAATACCTCACTGTTGACCATTATCTCAAATTAAAAGATTTTGAAAAAATAACTAATGCATCTGATTTAGTTAAGGTGATAAATGTTATCACCGGATTAGAAGAAGATGAAGTTAAAAAATTAAGCAAGGATGATATTGATACTCTAACTGATTTTGTGAAGAATCTGTTAGATAACAGTGTACCTAAGTTCTGGCCAGTATTCGAACATAAAGGAATAACCTATGGTTTTAACCCAATATCTAAAATGATATTAGGTGAATGGATTGATATGGATGCCCTATCTAAGGATTGGCAGAATAACCTTCATCTATTAACAGCAACTGTTTATAGACCAATAACAAAACATAATTATAAGAGTTGGATTTGGAGAACTCATTATAATATAAAGGTATTAACTAAGGATAATACAACATCACCATTTGATGTTTATGAGGTTGAACCATATAATGCTGATACAGTAGCTGAGAGGGCTGAATTATTTAAAGAACTACCATTAGAAATAGCAAAAGGAATGTTGAGTTTTTTTTTAGTATTCGCGGTCAAACACTCCGAAACTATTCAAACATCTTTGCTACAGACAGAAGAGGAGAAGAACATAGTGATAGAGGGGAACAAGAGTCTAATACAACAACTCTATCAGACCACTACGGTTGGTTCTTAACATTATACAATCTTAGTGAGACCAATATCCTATCTATAACAGGTGATAAAGCAATAACAGATTTAAATTTTATTTTTGTATTGAATTATCTATCACTCAAACAAGAATTGTTTAAAGAAGAAGAAAAGAGATTAGCCCAAAATAAAAGAACCAGAATATTATGATATCCTTTACAACCATAGTTAATAATTTAAAATCAGCAGCTTCAACATTAACATCTGTTAATACTGTTGATTTTGGTTCTATTGATATGCTTGATGCAAACTGGCAGAATGCTGTTTACCCATATGTTTTCTTTAGACCATTAACATCACCTGGTATAACAATTAGTAATGCTAGTATGGCCCAACCTAGAAGATTAAATTTTGAAATGTACATTATGGATGTACCATTACAAACAGATACTGATTTAGTTGATGTTATGAGTAACACAGAACAAATTGGTTATGATATATTATCTGATTTCTATGATGGTACTTATGAGAATTTAATTAAGGTTACAACAAACAATATAGCCCCATTATTTGAAGCATTCCAGGATAGAGTAGCTGGTTGGGTATTTAGTGTAACAGTAGAAACAACACCTCAAGGATTTACCTCTTGTAACAGAACAGAATCATGATTAAAAGACCTAATTTAGAAAGAACACCTAATTATGATTTAACTTTTGATTTGATGGGTAGGCAACTAGCCCAAAAATTAAGAGAAGCAGTTAATAGTAAAGGTATATCAGCAACAGGAAATTTAGCTAATTCATTTATATATGATGAAAATGAAGGTGTTGTTAAATTTCTTAAGTATGGTGAAATAGTTGATGGGGGTAGAAGGTCAGGTGGTTTTCCTCCTATTAGACCTATTGTTGAATGGATTAATGCTAAGGGTATTAGTACAGGTAATAAAACAGATGAACAGGTTGCTTTTGCAATAGCTAAAACAATTGAGAAAAGAGGATACAGACCACAACCATTCATACAACCAACAATATCTGAATTAGAACAAAGATTTGCTGAATACTTTGCTGAAGCAATAGCTGATGATATTGAGTTGAATGCACAAGTATATTTTGATAATAATGTAAATAATAAAAAATTTACAATAAACTTAGGTAAAAAGAAATAAGATGGCCATAACAGTAGATAACTACCCACTACAAATATTAAACGCTGCAAACAGTGATGTATTTTATGTTGTTACTTCAAACAGTAGCAGCAAAGATAATTTCTCATATGTTTGTGATATAATAAATGATGCTGGTACTAGAATTGTTAGATTAAAACAAAGACCAAATAATGCTGGTATTGGTGTTTTTAATATTGGTGAAATAACTAAAACATTAGTATCTGGAGATTATGAGTTACCTGAGGTAGGTGATGGTTCTGTTTTCAAACCATCTGATTTAAGTTTAGCTTGGTATAAAGTAGCATTCGGTGAAGAATTTAGTAACTCACCTACTAGTTCTATTTTCTTATATAATGGTGTAACTAGTACAGCTATTAGTGGTTCTACTAATGTTGCTAAATTAGACCCCAATCGTTCATTAGACCCATTCACTTATATATTTGGTGCTACTGTAGATAGAACTGAAGTTAGTTATTATTTTGATTATATAAATCATTATAACCCATCAGCTACTTGGGATGAGAACTTAGATAAAAAACTAAGTGATATGCCCAACACCAATATTCCTTTGTACCCAAATAGATTCCATATATTTAGTATGTTTGATGGTCAATGGGCTAGTGGTTCTACAGTATATAGAAACGATATTGCTTTTATGGATGTTAATGAAATTGATAGTACTGGTCAGGTAACCAATCAACATAGATTATATAACAGCCAAGATACTTATGGTCCTGATAGCCCTAGAACAGTATTTAATGCTGCTTTAGGTTCTTATTCATCCAGTTTCTTTACAACATATAAAAATAATAGATTAATTAATATAGGAGTAGGGGACCCAATATGGTCAAATGAATTTACCTTAGACCCATCTACAGTTTCTGTTACAATTGATTTAGGTTCTAATGCTAATGCTACTTGGCACTTTCAATATTTACAATATGATATTTTAGAAGCACCTTGTGATTATCCTTTATATCAATTAGCTTGGTTAAACAAATATGGTGTTTATGATTATTATTTCTTTACAGGTAGGGACCAATATAATATAAAAAGAACAGATAATAATTATCTAAGAGGATTTACTAATTATAGTATAACCAGTACAGCAACTAATCCATATAACCCAGAAAATAGAGGGTTAAAATCATATGAAACAACTTATGACCAAACATATACTATATCAACAAGGTATTTAACTCAAGAATGGGCTGATTGGTTAGAGGGATTATTCACATCAAATGATGTTTGGTTAATAACTGAAGCTAATACATGGAGACCTATTAATTTAGTTTCTGCTGATTATACTAAATTTAATGACCCTCGTTCTCAAAAATTAAAATCCTATACAGTACAATTTAAATATGCTAACCAACCAAGACCAAGATAATGGCTGAGATAATAATTAGAGTATACAATAATAAGGTAATAGCTAAACCAGGTGCTGTTGATTCTACTTGGTGGGACCTTGATGTTGATAATAATGATGTTCAATCTATTAAATTAGATATATCATCTATTGATTCAAGTGATATAGGTGCTGTATATGGGGCTGCTTCTCAGAAGTTCTCTCTACCAAATACAGCAACTAATAATGATTTCTTTAATTATGCTTTCAACATTAATTCAGAAGAAGCAGGTTTTACATTTCAGAAAACATTTCCTTGTCAGGTATTAGTTGATGGTGCTTCTGTTGCTACAGGTAGATTATTTTTTGATTCTGTAACAACTGATAATTTTGGTAATCATAAATACAATTGTTCATTTAATGATTCTGTTGCTTCATTAAAGGATTTATTGGGAAATATGACCTTAGCTGATTTAGATTGGTCTACTCATACTCATAATTTTACTGTTGCTAATGTAACAGGTTCTTGGGATAATTTGTTGGTTAATGGTGATATAATTTACCCAACTGTTTTATATGGTTATCCTAAAGATGTTTCTCACTATGTTTGGGATGCATCTTATTTCCAACAAGCTGCTTTAGGAAATATAAATAATATTATACCATTATCTGCTTATAAACCATCTATTAGAGTTAAAGCTGTTATTGATAAAATATTCAATTCATTGAATTATGAATATTCATCAACATTTATCTCTAACAATACAAGTTCATTTGGTGAAGATGTTTATGGTAAGGTAACAGCATCATTTGAGGATTTATATATGTTGACCACACCTGATGCTAATGCTGGTCCTTTTATCACTACACCTTGGGCTGATGCTGCCCATTATTCACCTGGTCCTTATACTGGTTCATTTGCTGCAAGTACAGCAACATTTCAATCAATAACAATACCTGTTAGAGATATAATGACCGGTTCAGGTAATTATGAGATTTATGACCCTGATAATTATTTGGATTTTGCTGCTTCACCTACATTCACAGTTCCATATAATGGTACTTATAGAGTTTTACCTCAATTTACCTTTACACCAAATAGAACTAATAACTATAAAATAACATTTAGGTCTACATCAGGTACCCCATCAGTTGTTTTATATGATGGTGTTATCAGTTCAGGTAGTTCTTATACATCAAACCAATATGTTCAGTATGATACTCTAACACCTGCTGCTAACATAGCTTATGAATTAAAAATAGAAAGAAGACCAATATCACCAGCAATAAACTTAGGTAATACATCAGCTAGCTTATTCTTAACAGAAAATTTCTTTGCTATTGATAACTTAGCTAAAAATGAAGGACCAGTTAATATGGCCTTACAATTTGGTAATTTAAAAGCTATTGATTTCTTAAGAGGTTTACAAGAACAGTTCAATTTAGTATTCTGGTCTGATAGAGAGAATCCAACTAAAATTTACATAGAACCCTGGAATACTTTTAAGGATTTAGGTACAACATTAGATTGGTCGGATAAAATAGATTATAATGTTAAATGGGAGATTTCACACCCATCTGCTGGTGCTGAAAAAACATTAGCTTTCCAAAATACAAATGATGAAGATGCTGCTAACAAATATTATATTGTAACAGATAATAAACCATTTGGTTCCTTCACTTATGAAGCACAAAGTGATTATGCTAAACAAACTACTAAAAAGATAGGTAGTTCATTCTTTGCACCAACTGTTGTTAAACCAATCCCAGGTACTCAAGCTATAACAGAAGGTAATAATATAACTATACCTCATATATATGGTTCTGATACACCTAATAGACCTCCATTAATTAAATTTAAACCAAGGTTATTATTTAAGAATGGTAAGAAAACATATAATGTTGATTATACTTTAGAATCAGTTTCTCTTAACACTTATTATCAGATGTCCCCTGTAACTACTTTACAGAACTCTGCTTCTAAGTTTGATTTGAATTATTCCTCAATGAACTATTATTGGGGTGCTGATAGTATTATACAGTATGACCATTATACTGATAATGATTGTTTTAACAGATTCTGGGCTGATTATGTAAATAACATTTATAGAAATCCTGCTAGAAGATTAACTTGTAATATAGTTTTTGACCCTACTGATTTACAAAGATTTAAAATTAATGATACTATTTTAATCGATGGTCAAACCTATTTAATCGATAAAATTAGTGGTTTTAACTTAACTAAACCTGATTCTGTAGAGGTACAATTAATTAAATTATTATTCCCATCTGATAAATATAGACCAATTTATATTGTTGATGGGAATGATGATATACAAGTACCTGGTCACCCTGCACCTGATAACACTCATAATGGTTCTGAATTTACATTCGATGTTGATTTAGCAGACCCAACAAAAGTTGTTATTAGAGATTTAGATGGTGGAACAGTACCACCTGATGTTGTAAGTAAAGATTTAGTTAGAAACTCAGGTTATTTAGTTAGTGGTTCACAAGTATTAGCTAAACAAAAATGGGATAAGCAATTTGTTACAAGAAATGTTCCTAACAGTGTACAGTATGGAATTAATGATGGTTCAACACCTACGGGAAATTCGTTTAATGTTGGTGATAATAACACACTAAACGGATTTGGTCGAAATATAGTTGTTGTTGGAGATTCAAACGAATTATCCGTTGAAAACCAAAATTTAATTATTGTAGGTAATACTAATAATGTTGATAGAACAAATCAGAATTTAGTTTACATAGGTGATAACAGTAACTCAGGTGTTAAGAACTTTCAAGGTAGCTTAATTATTGATAACACATCAGGTAGTAGTGATTTAAATAGTGATGGTGTTACCAAATCTGGTTTAATTGCTTTGAATAGTAATATCCAGTTAGCTGGTACAATGAATGATACTGTTATCTTAGCTAATACATTAAGAGGTAGTACTGGTGTATCAATAGGTAGAACAGGTTATGATACTAAAAACTGTTTATTTATTGGTAATGATAATGTTAATGCTACTCCATCAAGTGAGATGGATAATATCACTATGATTGGTAACACAGGTGTTAACTTTTCTGGTTATGCTGCTGCTGGTATTTATCCTGATTTTGGTAGAATAACTATTATAGGTAACCAAGGTGTAATTGTAAGTGGTGGTTTTTGGAATTTTGCCCAATATAATGATTATGGTACTACACATACATCTGTAGGTAGTACATCTTATAGCATAACCAGTTTAGGTAATGAGAGTACTGATGTTGAATATTCTCTTTATGCTAACAACAGTTATATCAATAATACAGATTGTGATTTTTCAGGTTCACAATCTAATCGTAGTACTCTTATAGCTAACAATTATACAGGAACTAAAAGAGATGTTTATAATAGTGCTTTAATTGAGAATAATAGATTAACAGTAAATAATGATACTGATGGTACTTTATTTGCTACTAATGATGCTGTTAGTGTTGGTAAAACAGATTTTAGCAATATATTAACTAATGGTAATCCTAGTTTTGTAGTACCTGGTGGTAACCCAGATTCTCCAGGTTATGCATATCCTAATTTTTATGCTACTGCTTCTTATTCAACATTATTAAATAACTGGAATTCATATATTTCAAGGTCTGATTATTCTGTTATAGCACAAAACCAAGCATTAGATAGTAGAACAACTAATACTAGAAATGTTATTTTAAATACATTTAGTGCTTCATTTAGACCAACAGGTGGTAGTACAGGTAATACTGATTCAAATTATATAGGTGTTAAAAATACTACACTATCAGGTAGTACAACAACAGCTTATAATAGATTAACCTTATTAAATATTAGTGCTTGTACCTTTACAGGCAGCCACGCTGATAGTATCTATGCTAATAATACCAATGCTGATTTTAGAGAAGCAGGTACTAATAATATTATCATGGGTGTTAACTATGGTGATTATAATATTGGTGATAATAAAATTATATTAGGTTGGCCTGGTATTTTAAGGAATTTCGATTATCAAGATTTCAACTTATCATCAACTGATTATGCTACTATTTTAGGTTCTCCTGATAAAACCAGTTATGGTAATGGGCCTATCATGGAAACTATTAGTGTGATAACAGGTCACCAATATCATTATGGTGCCCAATATCATGGTTTTGATAAATTAGTAGGTTCAGCAGGTGGTAGTTCAACTTTAGATTCTTCAGTTAATACTCTATTATTAGACTGGTTTAGCACAGCAGGTACTTATACATTAACTTTACCTGATGCTGTTGATGTTGATGGTAGAGTAGTAGTTTTTAAAGCTAATGGTAATATATCAGCTACTAAAATTATTCAATTAACTATTGATGGTGTTCAAAGAATTGATGCAAACACTACTTACAATATTGATGCTGCTTATGAAACAGTTACTATAATGGCCATGGATGGTCAGTGGTGGATAATAAATTAATCTTAGTGAACATAATAATCTATCTGTAATAAATAAATAAAATGTCGGCCCAAGCAGAAATAGATATCAGGGTAAATACAGAAGGTGCCCAACAATCCTTAGATAAGTTTCAAGGTGCTATTGATACCTTAGGAGGTTCTGTAGAAGTTGTTTTCGGTTCATTAGCACTGTTTGGTGTTGAAAATGAATGGGTTAAGAATTTAGAACAAGGTGCTGTAGGTGCTATTGCGTTAGCTGATGGTGCTAAGCGAATGACCGAAGGTATCATTAAGTTTACTGGTGCTACTACATTAGCTGAAGCTGCACAAGCTGCTTTTAATGCTGTAGCTAATGCTAACCCTTATGTTTTATTAGCTACTGCTATTTTAGCTGCAGGTACTGCTTTATTCTTATATAAGAAAAATGCTGAAAAAGCTAAAGAAGCACAAAGGCAATTAAGGGAGGAAATAGGTAAAGCTAATTTTGATACAATTAGAAATATTCAGCTGTTAAAAGTTGAATTAAAAAATGAACAAAATTTAAGAGAATATCAAGCACGTGTTAGTACTAAATCTGTAAAAGAATTAAATACTGAAATTGCAGCATCTAATAAAGCTATCACTCAACAAACTGCTAATGTTGAAAAACAAATTCCTTTACTACAACAGTTAGATTTACAGTTTCAAAAAGAAGCTAATGCTTTACAAGCTAGATTTGATGCTGGTCAATTAAGTAATGAACAATATGAAAAGGAAAGTGAAGCATTACAGGAAAGAACAGACCAAAGAAAACAAGATATTGAGTTATCGCTTGAAAATGCTAGAATAGCTATTGAACAGCATAAAGCTTACATTGATATAGCAAATGAGGAAATAGATAAAAGAAATGAAGTAGCTGAAACTAAAGCTGATAATGCTAAAGCTGATAAGGTACTTAGTGATGCTACAAAAACAGCTGAAAGAGAAAAAGCAGCAGAATTAGTTAGAATTCAGACCGAATTAGAGGATGAATTATATTTAGCTAGGTTTAAAGGTCAAGAATTAGAAGAACTACAAGCACAACAGTTATTTGATGATAGAGTAGCTAGGGCTAATGGTAATGCTGAGTTAATAAAACAAGCTGAAGAACAATTATTAGCTGATTTAGCTGAAATTAGAAAAAGATATGCTGATGAGGAAGAAGCTAAAAAAATTGAAACTAAAACTAAAGCAGATGAGGATGCTGCCAATCAATTAGAAGCACAAAAAGCATTAAATGATAGATTATTAGAATCACAAAAAGAATTAGCAGCAGATGAAGAAAGTTTACAACAAGCTAAAAGAGATGCTTTATCTGCTACGTTTGATTTAGCAAGTACTTTAGCAGGTGAGAATGAAAAAGTACAAAAAGCTATATTTTTAGGAACTAAATTAGCTGAAGCAGCCCAAGTAGCTGTTGATACTACATCTACTGTAACTGGTATAAAACAATCTACAGCTAAATCGGTTGCTGATTTATCAGCTGAACTAGCAGTAGCTACTGGAAGGGCAACAGCTGGTGACCCTACAGCAATAGCTGCTGTGCCAGTTTTAACAGGTTTAATAGCAACAACTAAAACAGCAGGTGCAGCAAAAGCAGCAGCAGCTAGAATTAGAGGTGCAGCAGCAGTAGCTGCTATATTAGCATCCTCCATAACTGGTCTTAAAGGTGGAGGTGGAGGAGATGGAGGTGAAGGTGGTGGAGGTGGTTCAGGTATAAGTACAGGTGCTTTTGCTACATTAAGTTTACCTAATCAAAACCAAAACCAACCTCCTCAATCACAACCATCTCAACCTATCCAAGCATATGTATTGGCTGGTGATGTATCTAATGGTTTAGAAGCACAACAAAAAATTCAAGAAAGAAGAAGATTATGAGTACCCCATTAATAATAAAATTAGATTTCGAAGAGGATAAAATAGAAGATGGTGTTTATGCTATCTCTATAGTTGATAGTCCTGCAATAGAAGTAGATTTCTTTACTTTTAATAAATATGAATTTGCTACTTATTCTGATTATCCTAAAGCTGTATCAGCAGCTGCTGAAAGAGGTATTAGATTAAATGAAGCAGTAAACAATAAATGTGCTACACAAGTTGGTAAAGTTAGGGCACAACAATTAGCCCAAGGTAAACCTGTTAGTGAGGAAACAATTAAGCGAATGTTTGCTTATTTGTCCCGTGCTAAAGCATATTATAATCCTGATGATACTGAAGCTTGTGGTACAATTTCTTATTTATTATGGGGTGGTGAACCAGCATTAGGTTGGTCTGAAAGAAAATTAGCACAAATTGAAAGAGAAAGAGAATTAAAAGCAGAAAATGAATTAGTTGATTCATTTGAGTTCTCTAAAAAGAAAAAAACTATCTATCTAATATCTTGTAGTTCTGATAAATTAGAAACTAAAGCAGCAGCAAGTGAATTGTACTGTTCTCCTCTATTTAAGAAATCTCTTGAATATGCAAGAAAACAAGTATCAGATGACCAAATATTTATTTTATCAGCTAAATATGGTTTGGTACCTTTAAATAAAGTTATAGAACCTTATGATGTTACATTAAAGGATATGCCCAGTGATGAAAGAAAAATGTGGGCTGATAAGGTATATTCTGAATTAGAAAACCAATTCAGTATTAGTAATGATGAGTTTGTATTTTTAGCTGGTACTGCTTATACAGAATACTTAATTCCTAAATTTAAGTACACTCATGATTTCTTAGAAGGTAAGAAAATAGGAGAAAGATTAGAATACCTAAATAAATTCTACATTTGTTTCAACAGTGATTATTTAGCTTTCTCTTATTTATTTAATGCTTTAGAACAGTTACCAGAATCAGAAAAAGATAATGTTATTGAACTACTTGATAAAATCTCGCAGAATACCAATAAGGAGATATTTTGTGATGCAGATGGTGGGTGTGAAGTTAAAATGGAAATTCAAACGGATTTTACAGCAGAATCCGAAAAGCAAATGATAGTTTCACCGGTAATGATACCGAACAAAACTATCCTAAGAAAATCTGTTACAGGTGAAGAATTTTATGTTTATTTTACACCTGATACTATTGAAAAAATGGCCCATAACTTTCTAAAAAAGAAAGCAACAGATAACTTCAACATTCAGCATGATACAGGTACTAAATTAAAAGGTATTAGTGTTGTTGAAAGCTGGGTTAAACAAGATGATAATGATAAAAGTTCCAAGTATGGTTTTAATTTACCTGATGGTACTTGGTTTGTTATGTTAAAAGTTGAAGATACTAATTTATGGAATCTAATTAAAACAGGTGCTGTAAAAGGATTATCGTTAGAAGGTTATTTTGGTAAACAAGAAACCTTAAACAAATTTGAAGATTGTGGTTGCGAATAATATGATTAGTGGCCTCAAGTATATATATGTTTCTGTAATATTAAAATATTTTAATCTCATGTTAAACTTAAAAGAATTAGTAAAACAACATTTTGGTCTAGTTGAACCAACTGTTGCTACTGAAACTGCTATTGAGTTTGCTACCGCTAAAACATTAGATGGACAATTAACTTTAGAATTTGATGAATTATCTGCTGGAAAAGAAATTTTCATAGTTGATGCTGAAGGAAATAAAGTTAAAGCACCAACTGGTGAATATGTGTTAGAGGACAAAAAAGTAGTTAAGGTAGAAGAAGGTGTTATTGCTGAAGTTAAAGAAGCTACTGATGTTGAGGTAGAAGTTGAAGCTGAAGAGGTTGTAGAGGAAGAGGTTGTTGAGGAAATGAAAGATAAAGAGGAAAAAATGGCTGAAGTTACCCCTGCATTAGTTGAAGAATTAATTAAGCAAATTGCAGCAGTTGTTGAAGAAAGATTGCAACCATTAGAAGCTAAATTAGCTGCATTAGAAACAACTACAACCAAGATGGCTATTGCCCCTGCGGTTGAACCAACTGTTATTAAATCAAATAAAAACGCTGAAGTATTCAAAGGTTCAGCACTAACCAAAAACGCAGAAGCGAGATTAAATAGAATCGCTAACGAATTAAAAACAAGATAAAAATTTAAAAAATGAGTAATAACTTATCAACAATCACAACCGACTTCATTGATAGAGAAGGGTTGGGATTCTTAGCAAGAATTGTAAATGAGGGTAACACTATTGAGTTAGCTACCCTACAAACTGGTGTTAGACACAAAGCAACTGTTAACTCAGTTTATGCTGATGGTAACTTCCAGTATGGAACTTGTGCTGGTACTGCTGACCAAGCTACCACTTCTTCATTCAATGCAAGAGAAATCTTAGCTTGTAAGACCACTATGTACGATGGTGTTTGCTTACAGGATGTTCAAGAGAAGTTTGGTGCTTTAGGTGGTGAAGGTGCATATGCACAAAATGCAGAGGTATTAAGACCATTGGTTGAAGGTGCATTAAGTTCATTCCAGTGTCAAGTTGAAAAGAACTTATGGAACAAAGCAAATGCTACATTATGTGAAGCTGGAACTGGTTTGTTTAAAGTTATTTCTGGTTCTACAACTGGTGTTACTTTCAGTGGTTCAGCTTCTCCAAACGCTTGGGTTGGTGATGCAGTTGCAACCCCAACTTCTAACAACATTATCGGACAAGTTAATGCTGTTTA
>Ga0181363_1000349_pt1 | contig 13326 bp, 19 predicted proteins | sample Fa13NDMLBSN_FD_130109 | JGI IMG/M metagenome (GOLD analysis project Ga0181363, IMG submission 130109) | Freshwater viral communities from Lake Michigan, USA - Fa13.ND.MLB.S.N | ecosystem: Environmental > Aquatic > Freshwater > Lake | place: USA: Michigan | collected 2013-09-23
AAAATTGATAAATCAGTAATTGTATCTTCCAATTACATGGTTCAAGTAGTTAAAGAATTATCTAAACCTAAACCAAGTTTTAATGAAATACGTCAAATTATTGCAAACGCAAATGTCCAAGATTATGAGGAACTTTATCGTTTCTTGTATGATAATTCTTCTCAATACGCAGCAGGCAGTGAAGGAATGGTGGCAATCTATGTAAACGAATATTCATACCAAGCTAACTTCCGCATTGATAAAGAAATTAATTGTATGGCATTAATTGCTAGATTAGTTGAATTAAAATGAAATATTTTTTAAAATATACATTATCGTGGGTTTCAAGTAACTTATCAGTACCGTTTTGGACTGTAGGTCATATTCATTTAATGACGTCTATATACGCGGATATAGACGAATTATTAATGTCATTGGGTATGAATATTGTAGTTGCAGCTGGATTTATCCACGATTTTATAGAATATAAACGCGAAAAAACAAATAAATAATATGAATCAAAAACCACAAATGAATGTCAACATTGACATTAAAAACACTCAACCAATTACTTCACCTGAGGGCAATCAAGTATTTCAAGAAGGTGTAATCTTACGTAAAGTATCTCGTTTTGTAACAGGTACCCAAGAAGACGGAATCATTCCAGTTCCAGTATTTTTTGATGTACAAACTGGAAAAGTATTAGTAGAATTATTGCCTAAAGAATTACGAGCTGAATTCGAAGATGACGCTGTTTGATTGGCTTAATGAGTTAACCTTTAATAAAAGGGACTGGTCAACTTTTTCGGAAGATCAGCGGGAATCGTTCAATTCTTACATGGTACATAGATATGTATCGATGTATATAGGTTATGTAGAAATAGCCAATGTTGCACAAAAACTCCCACTTGCTGAAAAAGAAAAAATATATAACATCTATAAAACCATGCTCCCAAAGAAAAAAATGTTCCTTAAGTATGTAAAGAACCAAAACAAAAAACCATACGACGATTTATTAAAATACGTATCTGATTACTATCACTGTAGTCTTGGAGAAGCAGAACATTATATTGATATTATACGAGAAGCTGGTGTAAGAGGTATTCTTTGGGAAATGGGAATTCAAGAAAAAGAAGCAGATAAATTAATTAAAAAAGCAAAGTTATGAGAAATCTTTTATTAGATGCAGTTTACAAACATGCCGAAGGTCATGTTGCAAAACATAGAGCCAACGTTGAAGTTTATCTTCACCAACCAGTTGGAATTGGAGAACATTCTGATATTATAGAAGCAATTGAAATCGAATTAGAAGCAATTGCTAAGTATCAAGATCAAATTGAAATTTTAAATCATTATTTCCCAAGAGAAAAACAAACAATTTTATAAGTTATGATTACTGAAAATCAAGGTTACGATCCTACAGGAGCTAGTAAAGCTATTTCGGATTTTGAACAAACATATCCAACATTAGCTGAAGCATTTAAAGAAAACCAACAAGAACAATACGAGTTGTTTGCTCGTAAAATGATGGATTATGGTTTAGCAAATATTTCTCTCGGTACTACACTTGAGGAATCTGATGATATACAACTTTCATTGACTGGAATTTGGTTGCGTTGTAATGACAAAATAAATCGTTTGAAAAACATGCTAAAACGCAAAGGTCGTAATTACGTTCAAGACGAACCAATGATTGATAGTTTTATAGATATTGCTAATTATGGAATTATTGCTCAATTAGTAATGAAAGGTAAATGGAAAAAATAATATTATGCATAATGTAGCTTATCAAAACGCAGAAAGATTTTACCACAATTATTGTGAAAGTAATATCGAAAACAAAAAAATCTTAGATATAGGTTCTTATGATATCAATGGATCTCTTAAACCAATATTTGAAAAAGGTCAATATATTGGAATGGATATGAGTGAGGGTCCTAATGTTGATATAGTAGCTTCTGCTCATGATATACCTTTTAAAGATAATTATTTTGATGTTGTTTTATCTTCATCTTGTTTTGAACATGATGATATGTTTTGGGTAAGTTTTCTAGAAATGTGTAGAGTACTTAAACCTGGAGGATTTATGTATATCAATGCCCCATCTATAGGTCCATACCATGGATACCCAGGAGATAATTGGAGATTTTATATCGATAGTTGGAAAGCTTTAGAAAAGTGGGCTTTAAAAAATAATATTAATATAAAATTAGTAGAAAATTATATAGATAATTTTACTGAGAAAATTCCAAATCACGATGTTTGGGATGATTCTATAGGTATTTACACAAAAAATTAATTCATGAAAAACCCAATTCAGTTATTCAAAGTTCACATGGCTCCTACAGCAGCCGATGAAGTTGCTAAAGTTTTAAATAGTGGTTATATAGGACAAGGCCCTAAAGTTGAAGAATTTGAAAATCAACTTAAAGAATATCTAAACCATGACTATGTCCAAACTATCAACTCAGGTACTTCGGCTTTACATTTAGCTCTTCATTTACTAAAAAAACCTAATGATAAATGGCCTGGAATAGTAGAAGGGGATGAAGTATTAGCTACAGCTATGACTTGTACGGCTTCAAATTTTCCAATTTTAGCTAATGGATTAAAAATTAAGTGGGTAGATATAGATCCTACTACACTTAATATGGATTTAGATGATTTAGCTCGTAAAATTACTCCAAAAACTAAAGCTATTATTTTAGTACATTGGGGTGGTTATCCAAATGATTTAAATAAAATCAAACAAATCCAATCCCAAGCCGAAGAACTCCATGGATTCAAACCAGCTGTAATTGAAGATGGAGCTCATTCTTTTGGTTCAAAATATATGGGAAAATATATAGGAAATCATGGTAATTTAACTATGTATTCTTTACAAGCTATCAAACATATTACTTCTATTGATGGTGGTTTATTACTTAGTCCTCATCAAGAATTACATAGGAGAGGTAAATTAATTCGTTGGTATGGAATTGATAGAGAAGGAAATAGAAAAGATTTTAGATGTGAAGCTGATATTGAAGAATGGGGATTTAAATTTCACATGAATGATGTATGTGCTACTGTAGGTATTGAAAATCTAAAACATGCTAATGAACTTATTCAAAAACATAAAGACAACGCTGCTTACTATGATAAACATCTTCAAAATACACCTGGAGTAACTTTATTAAAACGTGAACCTGGATTTGAATCTGCATTTTGGATTTATTCAATGTTGGTAGAAAATCGTGATGGTTTTTATAAACATATGAAAGACTGTGGGATTGTAGTTTCTCAAGTTCATGAACGAAACGATAAACATACAGCTGTTAAAGAATTTAGAACTCCTCTACCTACATTAGATAAAACTATTGGTAAAATAGTTTCAATTCCTGTAGGTTGGTGGATTACTCCTGAAGAAAGAAAATATATAGTAGATTGTATTAAAAAAGGATGGTAATATTAAGACCTTTAAAAAAAGAAGATTTACCATTCTTGTTAGAAATAAGAAACGATAATTCTACTAGAATTAATTTAGAAAACGATTCTGTTTTTACATTAGAAGAATGTGAAAAATGGTTTGGGAATTTAAAATCTCCTTGGTATATTATTGAAATAAATGAATATAAAGTAGGATATTTTAGAACTAATGAAAATGAAATAGGTTGCGATATTCATCCTAACCACAGAAGAAAAGGATATGCTAAAACAGCTTATGAAATTTATCTTAAAAACAAAAAATATGCTAGTTTATGGGTATTTAATGATAATTTTGCTAAACAATTATATCTAAATCTAGGTTTTAAACCCACAGGAGATATAAAAATTATTAGAGAACGTCCTTATATTAAAATGGAATATTTTGGCTAAAAAGAAAAAAATACCCCAAATTCTTAAACAGATTAAGAACCAACCTTTAAGGGAAATGAATTATGCTTTTGAAAAAGCAATCTCATATAGTCAATTCTCAGTATTTCAATCATGTCCTCGTAAATGGTCTCTACAGTATAGAGACGGTTTTTATACGTCTGAACAATCGATCTACATGACTTTTGGAACGGCGTTGCATGAAGCTATACAGCATTATATAACAACTATATATGAACAAAGTGGCGCGGCAGCTGATCGAATTGACCTAAAAGAATATTTTGAAGAACGTTTCCGAGAAACTTATTTGAAGGATTATAAATCTAATAAAAATACCCACTTTAGTAATTCAGTTGAAATGAATGAATTTTTTGAAGATGGAATTGAAATATTAAATTTTATTAAGAAAAAACGAGGTGGTTATTTTGGAAAACGAGGTTGGCATTTAGTAGGATGTGAAGTACCTCTTATGGTAACTCCAAATTCCAAATACCCTAATATTTTATATAAAGGATACTTAGATGTTGTTTTATACAATGAAACTTTAAATAAGTTTAAAATTTTAGATATTAAAACATCTACTAGAGGTTGGGGTGATAAAGAAAAAAAAGATGAAACTAAACAATTTCAACTTGTTCTTTATAAAAAATACTACAGTCAACAATTTAATATTCCTGAAGATAATATTGATGTTGAATTTTTTATTGTAAAACGTAAAGTTTGGGAAAATAGTGATTTCCCAATATCACGAATCCAAGAATTCAGACCAGCTGCAGGTAAAGTAAAATTAAATAAAGCTACTAATGCAATTAATAGTTTTATAGAAGAAGTATTCAACATAGATGGTTCTCATAATTCTAAAGAATATCTACCTAATCCTTCAGCTCATAACTGTAAATTTTGTCCCTTTAAAGACAACAAAGAACTTTGTAATAAAGGATTATGAAAGAAATTGTATTAATATCAGCATACACCCCAGATGTTGAAAGACAAGATAATTTAAGAGATTTAATTAAATCCTTAAAAAAATTTAATTATAGAGTATGTTTAATTACTCATACTTCTACTCCTCAAGATATTATTGATAAATGTGATTATTTTATCTTTGATAAAGAAAATGAAATTTTATATGATCCCAATATGAAATATCATTACTATTTTTATTTAAATGATTTGTCCATAAGATTTAAAGATTATATTTCTATGGCTACTCATATGATTCCTGTTTTTAGAATGTATTTAGGAGGTTTGTCTTATTTAAAATCAATGGGAGAAGAAATTATTCATATGATAGAATATGATACTATTGTAAAAAATAGAAATATATGGGATCGTAACTTAGAAATTCTTAAAGAAAAAGATGCTGTATTTTACTCATTTCCTAGATTTTATGAAAATGATAAATTAAAATGTGTATATAGTTTTCAAAGTTTAAATGTAAAAAATATTCCACATAAATTTTTAAATTTTAATAAATCTGAATTAATTAATCAATATAGTCAATATGTTAATGAAGAAAAAGTTCCTATATTTGAAAGAATGATTTTTGATAATATGTGGAGTAAATTAAATTTTCATTTAGAAAAATTATCTTCTGAAGAGGATTTAGAAGAATCTTTCACCACTAATATTATCAGAGTCGGTACTACCTCAGATACCCCACCAGTAGAAAAAACTAATATAAATTATTATAATAATAAATTTCACTTTTTTCATCATAATGATTCTTCTAGTTCAAACAATTTTTTGGTTATAATAAATAAAGATAAAATTTTAAATTTTGAAATTCAACCTACTTATTGGAATTGGATTCCCTTAGATTATGATGAAATTTACCATATTCAAATTTTTAAAAATAATGTTTTATTAAAAGAATTAGATTTAACAACTAAAGAAGGAAGAGATTGGGTTTTTAAACATTCTTATGCTAATATTTTACATTCTCAAGAATCCTAATATATTTATATACAACAATTAATAATAAAAGCTATGAATAAAAAAGATATGACATTAACTTCTGTCAAAGTACAGAGTGAGTTATTCGAAGATTTCAAAATTGCTTGTGTGAAATACAAATTTTCTCTACAAAAGCTTGCTGACCGTACAATTCATTTGTATCTTACCGATGAAGATTTTAGAAAAAAAGTACATAATCACACAAATTTAGAAATCACAGAATAAAAATTAAATTAAAAAAGTTACATGAATAATAGTTTTGAATATCTGCCTTTAGAGCAGCGTAAAAAAATTCTACTAATATGCGATGATATTAGAGTTCATTCCGGAGTAGCAACAGTAGGACGAGAAGTAGTAATTCATACAGCACACCACTTCAATTGGGTAAACATTGCTGGTTCCATTCAACACCCTGAAGTTGGAAAACGTTTAGATTTATCAGCCGATACTAATAAAACAGCAGGTATCCAAGATTCTTCAGTAATCCTATATCCAGCTAATGATTATGGAGGACCTGATATGCTCCGCCAATTAATTAAAACAGAAAAACCAGATGCTATAATGTTGATTACTGATCCACGTTATTTTGTTTGGTTGTTCTCAATAGAAAATGAAATTCGTAAAAATATCCCTATTACTTATTTAAATATTTGGGATGATTATCCGGCACCACACTATAATAAAGCATTTTATGAAGCTTGTGATTTGTTAATGGGAATTTCAAAACAAACAGTAAATATTAATAAATTAGTATTAAGAGATAAAGCTGATAGTAAAATTTTACGTTATATTCCTCATGGATTAAATGAAAATTTATTTTATCCTATTGATAAAAATCATGAACAATGGGAAAATCTCCAACAATTTAAAAAAGGATATTTTAACGGTAAAGAATATGAATTTGCAGTTTTCTTTAATTCAAGAAATATCCGCCGTAAGCAAATCCCAGACACAATGTTAGCTTACAAATATTTTGTTGATCAACTTCCTATTGAACAAGCTAAAAAATGTGTATTAGTACTCCATACTGAGTTAGTAAGTGATCACGGAACAGATCTACCAGCAGTACAAGAATTACTATTAAATGATGAACAATATAATGTTGTTTATACAAATAAAATTCTTAACGCAATGGAAATGAATTTACTTTATAATAGCACAGATTGTCAAATCCTTTTAACATCCAATGAAGGTTGGGGGTTAAGTTTAACTGAAGCTATTTTAGTAGGTAATCCGATTATTGCTAATGTAACAGGAGGTATGCAAGACCAAATGGGATTTGAAGATGAAAACGGAGAATGGTTTACCCCATCACCAGAAATTCCTTCAAACCATACAGGAAAATATAAAAAATGTGGTAAATGGGCCTTCCCAGTATTTCCAAGTAACCGTTCACTTCAAGGTTCACCTCAAACTCCTTATATTTGGGATGATAGATGTCGCCCTGAAGATGCTGCTGAACAAATTATGAATATTTATTCTTTGAGTAAAGAAGAACGTAAAAATAGAGGTTTAGCAGGTAGAGAATGGGCTATAAACACAGCTGGATTTACTGGAGAAAAACAAGGTAAAAGAATTATTGAAGCATTTGATACATTATTTGAAACTTGGAAACCAAGAGAAAAATTTGAATTTATTAATGCTAATGAAGTAGAAGATAGAATTGTAAACCACGAATTGTTATATTAATATGAAACCGTTATTTGTAATAAGTTCCCCTTTTGACACCTATAGTGGCTATGGTGCTCGTTCAAGAGATTTAATTAAAGCCATTATTGAAACTAATAAATACGAAGTAAAGCTTTTATCTCAAAGATGGGGTGCTACACCTTTTGGATTCTGTGAAGACAACCCAGAATGGAAATTTTTATTAGATTTAATATTACCTCATAATCAACTTCCTAAACAACCTGAAATTTGGGCTCAAGTAACTATCCCAAGTGAATTTCAACCAGTTGGAAAATATAATATCGGATTCACAGCTGGTATTGAAACAACAATATGCCCAGCTGAATGGGTTGAAGGGATGAACAGAATGAACCTTAATATTGTATCCTCAGAACATTCTAAAAAAGTATTTATTGAAACTCAATTCGAGAAAAGAAATAAACAAACAAATGCTCTGGAAGGTCATGTAAAACTAGAAAAACCAGTTGAAGTATTATTCGAAGGAGTTGATATTAAAACATATTTTCAAGATGACAGACCATGTTTAATTGATTTTAACATTCCTGAAAAATTTGCTTATTTATTTGTAGGACATTGGATTACTGGAGATGTAGGTGAGGATAGAAAAAATGTTGGTTTATTAATAAAAGCGTTTTATGAAGTTTTTAAAAACAAACAAAATAAACCTGCTTTAATTTTAAAAACCTCCCAAGTAGGATCATCATATGCTGATAGAGAAGAAATTCTTAAAAAAATCAAACAAATCCGAAAATCAGTAAATTCAAAAAACTTACCTAATGTTTATTTGCTCCACGGTGAATTTACAGATGAAGAAATGAATTCACTTTATAACCATTCTAAGGTAAAAGCAATGGTTAGTTTAACTAAAGGTGAAGGTTTTGGTCGTCCATTACTTGAATTTACTCTAAGTAAAAAACCATTAATTACTACAGGTTGGTCAGGACATATGGATTTTCTTAATCCTGAATTTACTAGTTTGATTGGAGGTCAGTTAACTAATGTACACCCAAGTGCTGCTAATCAATGGTTACTTCAAGAATCACAGTGGTTTTCTCCTGACCATGGTCAAATAGGACATTATCTTAAAGACGTATTTGAAAATTATAAAAATTATACTGATAAAGCAAAACGTCAAGCTTACAAAAGTAAAACAGAGTTTAGTTGGGATAAAATGAAAGAAAAATTAGATGGAATTTTAACTAATAATCTTCCTTTAATCCCGCTTGAAGTAAAACTTAAATTCCCTAAATTAAATAAAATTGAATTACCTAAAAAAGAATTAACAAATGGATAATCTAATAAATTGCTCTCGTTGTGGTTCAGATGCATGTTATGTAGAAGAAGTGAACCAGGATATTAAAACATATTTTTGTTATGGATGTGGTTTTCAAACTAATTCATTACTAAAAATAGGAGAAAATTTTTATGAAGAACAAGTAGGTATTTTACCTGAACTTTATAAAGATTTAATGGTTGAAGACGAAGAAGGAAAAATCTGGATGCCAACAACTATAAATCTTCCACAACAAGGTATGATTTTTGCTAACGGACCTTCTAGTAATGAATGGACCTGGTCCGCTGTAAAAGCAGTACCTGTACTTGAAGAAGAAAAAGAAAAATATCCTATTCCTAATAAAGAAGGAGAATTTTATGAATGGAGAATGGATATGAGTACTATGAAAAATTTTACTGAACGTGATTTTATAGAAGCTCTTTCGTATATTGGATTATTACCTGAATAAAAAAATTATTATGAAAATAAGTTATGGATTAACCGTGTGTAATGAACACGAAGAATTACAAAATTTAATTGAATATTTGATTAAAAGAATTGATGGAGAAGATGAAATTATAGTAGTCTATGATCAAAATAGAGTAACTCCTGAAGTATTACAAGTAATAGAAGATTATAAAGAAGAAGCAACTGCTTATCCTTTTAATTTTCAACAAAATTTTCTTGAAAATAAAAACTTCATGAACAGTAAATGCACAGGAGAATTTATTTTTCAATTAGATGCAGATGAATTACCACATGAGTTTTTATTAGCTAATTTAAAAGGTTTGTTAGAAACAAATGATATTGAACTTTTAATTACACCCCGAAAAAATTTAGTTGAAGGACTAACTCAAGATCAAATTCAAAAATGGGGATGGAATGTAAATGAACAAGGTTGGGTTAATTGGCCTGATGCTCAAAAACGTATTTACAAAAATACCCCCAATATTCAGTGGAAAGGACACCAAATACACGGAATGGTAGAAGGATATAAAACCTATGCTATTGCTCCTTTACAAGAACAGTTTTGTATTATACATAATAAAAAATCTCAACGCCAAGAAGAACAAAATACCCGTTACGAAAAAATTGAAAAAGGTGAACTATGAAAATAGCTTTATGTCTCTCAGGACAACCTAGAACTTTTGAAGAATGTTTTTCTTATTTAGAAGAAAATATTATAAAAAATAATCCTCAATTTGAGTTTGATTTATTTGGTTATTTTAATTCTTCAACTCCTATTCCTTATCTTAATAATTATCCTTTTAAAACATTAGTTGTTGAACCTGATGTAGAATGTCCTAATATGACATATCAAGATAATAAATATACTATTAATTATCCATCAAGAGCAAGACCTACATTTTTCCAAATGTGGGGAATGCAACAAGTAAATAAATTAAGACAAAAATATGAATTAGAAAATAATTTTGAATATGATTTTATAGCCAAAGTAAGACCTGATTTTAAATTTTTGAGTGAAGTAGATTTTTCTAATTTAGAAAAAAATAAAATTTATATTCCTGTTGAAAATGATCATTTTGGATATAATGATAGATTTGCTGTTGGAGATGGAAAAATAATGAATTATTATATGGATAGAGTAGATTTTTATTTAACTCAACATCCTGAGATACCTAATTATACTACTCATACTGAATCAAATTTAAAAATATGGTTAGATTTAAATAAAATTGAAATTAATAGAATTCCGTTTTCATACTGTACATGTAGAGTAAATGAAGATGTAGAATATGTTTTTATATAAAAAATAAATAAAATGAATAGAAAATATTTACCAACATTTAGTGAACTTATTGATCGTTTATCAATTGTTCAACTCAAAGAAGTTTTTATTTCAGAACATAAAGATGAATATGCTCAAGAAATAGCTGATATTATTTATGATATTCAAGCTCATATTGATGAAAATAAATCTGAAATAACAGCAGAAACAATTCGTGCTATAGTTGTTTTATCACAAATGAATCTTCATATATGGCACAATGAATCTAATTACCGTAAGGGTATTAAAGACGGTAATAACCTGGAATTAACACATGGTTTAAATGGTATTCGTAATGTTGCTAAAAACCGTATTCAAGAAATAGTAGGTGGTCGTAAAGATTATAAAATTGATTGTTTAGCGGCTGAATTTAAAGATTGGGAAATTAGTTGGTAATATGAGTAAAATATTAGTTATAGGAGAATCATGTAACGATATTTATAGTTACTGCAAAACATCCAGATTAGCTCCTGAAGCACCTGTTCCTGTAATTCAACCTCTTAGTAAAATAAGTGTTGGGGGAATGGCAATGAATGTTTATGAAAATGTTAAATCCTTAGGAACAGAAGTTAATATATTTACTAATCCTAATTGGAAAGATATTACTAAACATAGGTTTATAGACGATAGAACCAATCAGATGTTTTTGAGAGTTGATTCTAACGATCAAGACTATGGTAGAATAGATTTAAATAATCTGAATCTAGACCAATATAAAGCTATTATTATTTCTGATTATGATAAAGGTTATTTAACTGAAAAAGATATAGAGTTTATATGTAAGAATCACAATAATGTTTTTTTAGATACTAAAAAGATTTTAGGTAGTTGGGCTGAATATGCTAAATTTATTAAAATTAATAATTATGAATATGAAGCTTCTAAGAAATACATAAATAATTCTCTAGATAAATCTCTAATAATAACATTAGGAGCCCAAGGTTGTCAATACCAAAATCAAATCTACCCAGTTCAAGAAGTTGATGTAAAAGATACTTGTGGTGCTGGAGATACATTTATAGCTGCTTTAGTTTGCCATTTTATTATTTCTAATGATGTTGAGGAATCAATAAAATTTGCTAATAAATGTTCAACTCAAGTTATTCAAAAAAGAGGAACAAGTAAAACTACACTAAAAATACAATAATGAAAAAAGTTTTAATAACAGGAGGAGCAGGTTATTTGGGCTCCGTTTTAACAGAAGTCCTAATAAATAAAGGATATCAAGTAACAGTTTTAGATAATTTAATTTATAAACAAACCTCAGTAACCCCTTTTAGTTATCATAAAAATTTTAATTTTATTTTAGGAGATGTAACTGATAATTCTACTTTAAAACCATTAGTAGAATCACATGATGTTATTATTCCATTAGCAGCTATTGTAGGTATGCCTGCGTGTAAAGCTCAACCTGAGTTAACAGTTAAAATAAACTATGAGCAGGTAAAAAATATTACTAAATGGGTTACTAAAGATCAAATGGTAATGATTCCTAACACTAATAGCCAATATGGATCATCTACAGAAATTATTACTGAGGATTCACCTTTTAAACCTCTTTCACTTTACGCTGAAACTAAATGTAATGCTGAAAAAGCAGTATTAGATTCAGGTAATGGAATTGCTTTAAGATTAGCTACAGTATTTGGTACATCTTATAGAATGCGAACCGATTTATTAGTAAATGATTTTGTGTATAAAGCAATCAATGATGGTTATTTAGTATTATTTGAATCTCATTTTATCCGCAATTATATTCATATTAGAGACATTGCTAATACATTCGTATTCATGATTGAAAATTACGAAAAATGTAATAATAACGCATTTAATGTTGGTTTAACATCAGCAAATTGTACCAAATTAGAATTAGCTCAAACAATACAAAAATATATTCCTGATTTAGTAATTGTTGAGAATAATTTTAAGCAAGATTTTGATCAAAGAAATTATATGGTTTCTAATGCTAAGTTGGAATCTCAAGGATGGGTACCTACATTTACGTTAGAAGATGGAATTCAAGAATTAATCAAAGGATATCAACTAATTAAAAAATTTAAAGACAAAGATTTTACTAATTTATAATTATGGATTTAACTAATAAAAAAATACTTGTTACTGGAGGTAGGGGATTTGTAGGTTCCAATCTAGTAAATGAATTAAAAAACAGAGGATTAAATTATTATGCTCCTACTAAGGATGAATATGATTTAAGAAAAGAAGACCATGTAAAACGTCTATTTGAAGAATACAAACCAAATATTGTTTTACACGTTGCCGGAAAAGTAGGAGGAATTGCAGCTAATAAAGCTAAACCAGGTGATTTCTTTTATGATAACATCATGATGGGTACTTTAGTTACTCATTATGCTTATTTAAATGGAGTAGAAAAACTAGTTTCATTAGCAGCAGGTTGTGGTTATCCAAAAATTATTCCTGTACCTTTTACTGAAGAAGATTTTTGGAAAGATCTCCCAGATGAAAATTCTATTGGTTATTCAATGGCCAAAAAGAATTTGATAATTCAATCCTGGACTTATAGAGATCAATTTGGATTTGATTCAACTGTATTACTTCCTGCTAACTTATATGGTCCTCATGATAATTTTAATTTAGAAACATCTCATGTTGTTCCCGCTTTAATTAGAAAATTTTTAGAAGCTAAAGAAAACAATTCACCTACAGTTACTGTTTGGGGAGATGGATCAGCATCAAGAGAATTTTTATATGTTGATGATACTGTTAAAGCAATTATTGATGCTGTTAACTGTGAAGAAAGTGGCCC
>Ga0181363_1000350_pt1 | contig 13320 bp, 10 predicted proteins | sample Fa13NDMLBSN_FD_130109 | JGI IMG/M metagenome (GOLD analysis project Ga0181363, IMG submission 130109) | Freshwater viral communities from Lake Michigan, USA - Fa13.ND.MLB.S.N | ecosystem: Environmental > Aquatic > Freshwater > Lake | place: USA: Michigan | collected 2013-09-23
ATTACGCTGGTCAATCACCATCGCACCATTGATGATGCGGTTCTTCATATTAACGGATGGAGTTACCGCATTAGCAGTAATACTCCCGTTGTACATGGGAGTAACAATCCCAGTATCGCCATTCAATGTTATCGGCATTATGCTACTCCTTTTATAGCGTCAATCTGTTCTTGCAGTTTAGCAATCTGTTCTTCTTTGGTTGGCTGATTAGCAAGCCATTCAGTATATTGTGCTTGTGCTTGAGCAATTTCTTCCGCAGTTAATTCAATAACTTTTTGCTCACCAGTAACAACATTAATTTCTATTCTATTCATGGCTTACTCGTAAAGAATGTTAATAGAACCAGCATCAAATGTATCTGTGCCGTTAGAAGTAGTAATACGAACTCTATCTAATGTTCCACCTAAAGAAATTGAACCTGAACCAATAACAATATTGGTAGTATTAATTAAATAAGAATGAGAAGATACATAAGAATTTGATGAAACTAAATTTATTACACAACTACCTTCAAAAACATAAGAAGCTGTTCCATCAAAAACCAAAAATGCATTTGTTGATGATGCCCCAGCAGAACCTGAAGCACTATTTAATGTAATTGATGTAGATGTATATCCAGTTGATACAACACCGCTTGATGTGCCTAATTGAATAAATATGTTTGCTGAACCATTTAAAGATACTCCGTCAAACATTACAGTAATACGCTTGACCCAGCTAGGAATGCTAGTAAAATCAATGCTTGTGCCACTTGTAGAAGCTACAGCAGTACCGCTAGTAACAAGGGATGTAGATGGGTTGTATTGACCAATCGCTAAACCGCTAGAGCTAACAGTTGCTTTGGTAGTGCCGTTACTTTGTAATTCAATAATTCCACTTGTATCCGCACTCTGAACTAGCCCTGTGGATGTACTCGCATTTAGTGTGACAGCCATTATGCTACTCCTAATAATGCTTTAACTTCATCGGCAGTTAAGCCGAGTGCAGTTAGTTTAGATAGTGCGGATGCCTTTGCTGTTTCTTGTTCTTGTTTTTTAGAAATTTCAGCCGCTTGTAGTTCCGCTAATTTTGCATCAAACTCTGCTTTAGTTGGCTTGGTCACACCATCTTTAATAACAATAGCGTGTTCCCAACACATACGCTGGTCGTTAGGTATTTTGTTACCATCCGCATCATGCGTAGCCCAGCTATACCAGTCAGGTGTATCAGGTCGCAAAGCCTTAAGTGCATTCTGAACAAAATCAATTTTCATGTTGATGCTCCAAGACGAATAAAGTTTACTGCGGTGTTATTTTCTACTGTTGAACCACCCCAGTTTCCAGCAGTTCCTTCACATTGTTGTGAAAATCTAACTTTGCAATTTGTTGTGCTTGTTACATTAAATATATAAAAAGCATAAACACTTCCAACAGTAAAATTGCTTGACACTTGTGAAACAAACTGACTGTTACCTGAACCAATGTCGTAAGTTGAATTATTGGTTGTCACTTCAATATTAATAACATTAAATCGCTGACTTCCATTTACAGCCAAACGACCTGCTACTTGTATTAACCATGTTCCTGTGCTTGGAAATGTAAAAATACCGCTTGATTCGGTCATTCCTGTGCCAACATATCCAGCACCATAAGTGTCTGCTCTTTCCCAATTTGTGCTAAAAACAGTAACGGATGTTGTGTTTGTTATGTTTGCGTTTAACCGCCATTGGTCTGCTTCAGTAACTCCAAGTCCTGAAGTTAAAGCTAAAGTGCCAGTAGTAGCTGGCAAAGATAATACAGTAGTACCAGCAACAGCTGGTTCTTGTAATGTAACGCTACCTGAAGTTGAACCTACTAAAACAATACTCATAATATTACCCACCTTTGTCCTGATGCAACTGTTACTGAGAATCCGCTAGAGATTGTGATTGGCCCAACTGACAGGCAATTGTTGCCCGATGTCGTTGTAATGTTTTCAGCAATCGTGGTGCTGTTATAAGCAATTGCTTTAGTAGCAGCTGATCCAAAGTATTGACCACCAGCTACGGCTGATGTTGTAACCGATGTTACTAATCCCTTGCCGTTAACTGTAACTACAGGAATAGAGCTAGACGAGCCAAAGGTTCCAGTAGTTGAGTTGACTGTTGCTAATGTCAGAGCAGACGATCCAGCAGAGCTAGTCGCATCACCAGTAAACGCTGGCAGTCTGGCTGCACCGAGTGTGCCACTAGAGATATTGCTTGCGTTAGTGGTGTCAGTTGTTGCCGATGCAACTAAGCCAAGGTTTGTCCTGGCTGTAGAAAAAGAGGCTAGATCAGATAAGTTGTTTGCTGAAGAAAGAAAGCCTGTGCCAGATACATACGCAGCTACCCAAGCAGAGCCTGTATATACTCGCATCTCACCAGCGACAGAGTTAAAGTATAGAGCGCCACCAACTAGAGCGTTGCCATCATTATCCAATGTTGGATTAGATGTTTTAGATCCTAGATATCTGTCATCAAAGTTATCGTATGCTGCTAGTGTTGCATCACGAGCTGCCTCGGCTGCGGTCTGTGCGTTACCAGCTGCGGTAGCGGAGTTGGCTGCGTTGGTTGCGTTGGTTGATGCATTCTGAATAGCAACAATGTTTGTAGCGTTTGTGTTAACGGCTGCAATGTTTGTAGCTACAGTTGTTACGTTGGCAGATACACCGGCCACAGTCGTTACGTTACTAGAGATACCAGCTACTGTAGTCACATTGGCTGATATCCCAGCCACAGTCGATACGCTAGAGGAGACTCCAGCAACTGTAGTCACGTTGCCTGAGATGCCAGCAACTGTATTGATGTTGCTTGAGTTGCCAGCAACCGATGTGACGTTAGCGCTAATTCCAGCAACTGTGGTTACGTTACCCGATATCCCAGCAACTGTATTAATGTTTGTGTTATTACCAGCAACTGTGTTAACGCTTGCTATATTTGTAGCGACAGTATTAATGTTGGCTGACTGAGCTGCGACTGTGGTTACAGAGCCAATGCTTGGGCCAGCCTCTGGGTTACCAGTTGTTGCGTTAAAGGCTAGGACTGTACCAGCACGAGTTGCCTTAGCTGGCAAGGTCATGTTGATGTCTGTAGGATCTACTACAGGAGCCTTGAGGCCACGCTCTGCGGTCTCGGCTACTTGCTGTGCGTAGATGGTCTGTGAGTCTAGGTCAGTATTAAGGGTGCTGGCGAACAAGTCACCGCCTGTCGTATAGTCGCTAGTGCGTTGAATTGCTCTTGCGCCAACAATCGTAATATTGCCTGTGCCAGCGGTTACTAGGGTAATTGACCCTGTGCCGTTAGCATTAATGGTTACGCTGTAATCTGTGGTCAGAGTCAGTAATGTACTGCCCCGATATACAGCGATATCGGTATTGGCAAGAATTTCAAACGTAAACGAGTATGGCCCGACACCAGTATTGGTGTAGACCACACGTCTTGCTACGTTAGATATCGCATAATCAGCCATAATATTTCCCTAATCTAGTTGATTTTTTCATAAAAGTCTATCGCTTGTAGTTCCCATATTCACGCTTTAATTGCTCTACATCTCTTAGAGCCTCGGCAAGATCGGGGTCTTCTGCAATTAATATCTTCTTAGCCATGCTATATCGATCCGATATCTCTTTTTTAATAATTGCCTGTGCAGCGCCAAGATTGGTAAGAGCCTTTTCCTCTAGGTTTGGTCCAAGATTTTCAATTGCCTTTGCTAATATTCCATCTTGGGTAGCCAGTTCAATCCAGCGGTTGTACTGAGTGGCAGACAATTCAATACCCTCAATACTCTTATCTGGGCCATCAAGTGGAACACCATACTCAACCAATACAGCGTGAGCTGGGCTAAACTTTCCATCAGCTAACTTGAATGGGTTAAACATTTCATAAAGGTTACCTTTTCCAACCTTTTGTACGTCACCAGTAATTGGGTCATACTGACGTGGCAAGCTATCGGATGTCAAAGAATTGCGAGATTTGTAGTAATTGACAGCCTCATAGAATCCACGCACAGCCGCATCCATACCAGAAAACTCTGTACTCATTTTCTCTGGCATTGTATTTGATCTGGTTGGGTCTACAATACGTTCAACAGATGCCACAAATGAACTATGAGCGCCTAATGGGGAACCACCAACAGCAAACTCTGTTACTTGTTTGCTTGTGTTTTTAATAAAATCATAAAGTTTTGATGGGCCATCTTTAGAGCCAGATGTAAATATTTTTACAACCTCATTAAATCCTTGGATAGCTGGCTGTTCTGATAAGTATTGATATACACCAAGAGCAGAACCCATTGCCATCTTGTCTAAATCAGATCCACGTCTAGTCAACTGTGCATACTCACCAGCCGTAGCACCGATTCCAAGCAATGTAGCAATTGGCTCTAGACCAGCATAAGAAATGTATACCTTGTCTGGGCCATACTTAACTGACGTAATCTTTTCAAACTCAGCCAACAAGTCTGGGTCAACGTCAGACTTGTTAAACATAAATGAAAATGGCTGCCATCCAGTTCCCTCTAGCGCCTTCTTATCTTCTCCACGCATTGGGCCATAGCCTGTCAACTTACCTTCAAATACACCAGCACTTACTGAATACATCATTGCTCCACCAAGGGTAACACGAGCCATTGCTTGGTCTCTGCGAATACCGCCAGCATTGTAGTCTCCCCAGAATCGTGGGCTTGCAAAGTTTAAGCCTGGAGTTCTAGCAAACGCCTCTAGAGCAATGTTGGTTGGGGTCTTAATAAATGGTACAAATATCTTAATTAATGGATATTGAGCAACTGACTGCATACCCTGTAATGATTTCTCTAGTTCACGAGTAAACGTAACTGTACGAGATACAGCCTTGGCGGCCTCATCAACATCTGGGGTAGGATTAGCAAGCAAGCTGGCAGTTAAGTCGGATGCTTGTTTAGCTGCATCGTCTGGAGACAAGCCTGTTTGTATTAACTTCTTATACATTCTATCGCCCTCTCGGACTGCAAGAGCATTCAATTCCATACGATAGCCAACTGCTTTGTAGAATTCATCCTCTGCCATAAGCGCTCTGCCTGGCAATGTAACGAACTTGCCCCAATAACGTAACGCATTACTAAAGGCTTTGCCTGTCTCAGAGTCACCAAAGTCAATGTCAAATGCATCTCGCCCAACTCGGCCAGTTTCAATCTTAGTGAATGGATCGGTTGACGTATTCTTGACAAATGCAGTAGCAGCTATTTCTCCACCTTCTCTGATACCTTGCAAGAACCCAGCAGCTTGAGCATATACCTCATTCATTGAGATAGCCTCTTCGCCACCCTTGAAAAATAGGTTTCTGCCTTTGCCTATAAAGGATGCAACAGCTCGCTCTGGCATCTGTAATGCGCCAAAGAATAAGTTACCCGCAATATTCTTTGCGTGGGTTACTGGGCTAGACAATAGACCATTAATCCAAGTTGAGAACCATATGTCTTTCAATGTCCCAGATATTGTTTTTTCTGCAAGGTCTCCCATAGCAGATTTGCTTGATAGGGCTGTGTACTTGTTAGCCAAATCAAATGCAGAATTAATACCACCGGCTTCAGTCATGAGACCAGAAAGCATCTCACCTCTATTTACTGATGACTGTCTAGCTTGGGAGAAGATACCGAGGGATCTAGCAATATCAATTTGCCTACCCTTGACGGCCTTAACAACCGCCCCTTCATAAGCAATGGCCTGTAAAAACTGAGAGGATAAATCATCTGTTAATTTACCATCTTTTTTGGCTTGCTTAACTTTCAAACCAAGGTCATAGGTTCTCTTGCTGGCATCAGACTGAACCAACAGCATCTTGTATGCTTTGCCGTAGTCAGCCTCTGTGGCCACGTTTGGATCTAGCAGTCTGGCAACAAATGTCTCATCGTACCCTTCAGCAGATGCCTTAGCAGCAAAGTCTGTATAGCTAATTCTCTCAAACTTATCTGCGCCAACTGACCTAGCGACAGCTTCAATGTGCTGCTTAAAAGTGTTTGGGCCATCAATCAAATCTAAGTTAAACACAGTCTCTGGCACACCAGCTGCAACCTCTGCTGACGTGGGTGAGGGTTTACCCGTAGTAGGCATGGTTGGAGTGGCTTTTTCAATAGCCTCTGCTTGTGCTGGCTTAGCCTCTTTAATAACGCTATAAGAGCCTATTTTCCCTGTCTCTGTACCTTCGGGTAGGATAGGTCTTTCTGTGCGCTTAGGAGCCTTTTTAACTGCCCTCCTAATCATTGATTCAAACCCAGCTACTTGGGTTGGCTCAAACTCAGGATTCTGGTCTGTTAGGGCGGTTGGGTCTAATGGCTCGGATTCTGGTGGTAATGCAGCAACATCTTGCTCTACTGTGGAGAGTTCATCTAACCGCTCGTTTAATGGCTTTATAGACATTATTTATTATCCTCTTGTTGCATTGCAGCGCCAGCTCCACCTACAGCAAATAATGGTTGACCTTTAGTTAAAACAGATTCTTTCATTTTAGGGGTAACATCAATGTATTGGATTTGAACAGAACCATCTCTAGGAGAAATAAACATATTCATTTGACTTGTTTTAGCATCCCACTTCTTAGCGTACTTGTCTAAGAACTTAGGTAGGATTGTGTCGTAAAAGCCTTTCATGCCTTCACCACCAACTTGGAGGTCAACTCCTGATATAGAGCGCAATGTGCCTTGTGGCTTTTGATCTAAAAGTTTTTGGGCTGGTTCTTTACCAATGTAATCAGCAAGGTTGTCTTTTGTAACCCCAGTTTGCTTGATAACAGTATCACCATTTTTATCGTAAGCAACCAAGTCTGTACCGCTTAAATGTACTTCACTAATCTGCTTGCTCAAGTCGTAGCGTTCAGCCTGAGTCTTGCCAGTAGTAAACGCTACTCGGTCATAGCCGCCTTCTGATGCAAGTTGGATAGCACGTTTGAGGGCAAGTTCATGCCATGTGGTTTTAAATGGTGCGTCTGGTACGCCAGATTTTGAGGCATTAGCAATGCCAATAGCCTCTTGAATAGCTCTCTCTGGTGATAGGCCGCCGCCAGCTCTAGTAACTAATTCTCCAGTTTTTTTGTTAAATACCTCATAGTACCCAGGATAAATATCTGGATCGCCCCCCTCTGGTACATTAGGAGGAATAAACTCAGCTCTTACATCTTCTGGTTTTAAGTCTGGCTGTTTGTATCCTTGCTTGCGCCCAGTTTGATGCCAATCTGATTGGATTTCCTCAATAAAAAGAACCTTTTTACCATCAGCATCTATGCGGTCATTGACTCGCATATGAGCAATGCGATTTATATCTGCCTCTCCGTCAGCGCTATGCGCTCGTGGCACAATATATTCATCTTTGTTTTTTCTACTAGCATATGCAATATCAGCCTGACTTAATTTAGCATCAGGGCTTGCTCCCAAAATAATCCTAGCCTCATCTTCTGTTACTGTTTTGGTTGGCAATGTCATAAAGATTTCTCGATAGTTCGTGCCGCCAGGTAGTTGGTATCTTGAAAACTTAGTGCCACCAGCATCAGGCCCAATTAATTCAGATAAAACTCTATCTTCCCAGTTATCGGTATCTTCTAAGTTTGGGAACTTTTTGGTTAAGGCTTGATATGCATCATAGTCATTTGCTAATGTAACCCTCATTCCGCTATAACCATTTGACTGATTTTCTTTAAGAACCTTTAAAACTTCTGGTAATGCGTATTCACTTTTTTCGTTTAATTTGATATCGCCAAGCTGAACCTCTTTAACCTCTACGCGATTCTTGTCTAGGTACTCTTGAACCTCAGCCTTGGTAACTGTTTTCTTAGACTTTAAGAAATCATCCAATCCTGTCCATTTAATCTCATCTGGCTTTACACCTGGTGTTTTTTCAATCTGCTTTAGGAATTGCTCGCCAGTTCCCTTTGGTTGCTGAATAGCATCTACAGCCTCTTTAGCTGCTGAATAGAATCCAAGCTCGCTAATACCTTCGCCAACCATCTGCGTACTCATGCCAACTGGCATACCCTTGGTAGCTTGTACTGCTTTAGTTGCACCCTTAACTACCTTTGGCACATCCAACAATCCTGGTGCTGGCAAGAACTCTCCAACAGCCTGTGCTACGTCAACTGTCTTTTGGCGCTCTGCTGCATTTGGTGCGCCAGCTGGTACAACTTGAGGCAAGATATTGCTTTGCAAAACCTCTTCAGAGGTTGGGAACATACGCTTTCCCATTACAGCCTCTGCACCTTCTTGGTTAATCAAGTCAACAATAGAACGGATATCTCCAGGCAAACCAATTGCAGCGCCTGTAGCACCACGCATTGCGCCAGCCAAGGTATCCAATAAAGCAATTAATGGCTTATCTAAACCACCGGCCTTAGCGGATTGTTGCGGAGTAACACCAGCTCTGCCAAGCCTGACCCCAGTTTGTGGAACGTCAGACGTTACTGGACCAGCAGCCAACATCGTATCCTCTACAGGCATCTCGGTTGGCAAGACAAAGTCTTTAGCCAAATCATCCATGAATCGCTGGTCAATCATTTTTGAATAATCCTTACTTGTCTCATAATCTTTTTGCGAATATCTTCGTTATCAATGCCAGCTCGTCTTAAATCTGCATCAGTCCATTTTTCGTTATATTCAATTTTATTATCTGTAGAAACTCTTTTAAGCTCTTCTCTAGCTGTTGTTTTTGCAGTAACAACATCAGAAATTTCTTTCTGTTTAACAAGAGTTTGAGCAGCATCCATAGCATTAAATGCTGTTCCAGTATCTAATGCAGTTTGTTTCATTTGAGCTAATGTTGCTTTTGCTCTAGATGATTTTGCTTTGGAATCCTCAAGACCTGGAGACATCGGATCATTAATCCCAAGGGTGTTGTCAATAAACTGTCTAGCAGCGCCCATGTCTTTCTCATTGCCACGAGCAATCTTCTTGAGTGTGTTTGCCTGTCTCCAAGATATCTGACCATTCTTAGCAAGGCCATCTATGTCAGCCTCGCCTAGCTTACCTCTGTCAGCCAATGACTCAAAGTTGCCATAGTTTTGTGGATTAGCACCAGCCAAATCACCATTGAGCCAAGCCTTGCGCTTTTCATCTGGCAATGTAATACCTAATGCTTTAGTCCTTCTGTAAGCCTCTGAACCACTAATTTTGCCAGCATATAAATCATCTTCAATCGTATTTAATTCATCAACATTTTTTGATGCATTTAATTCGCTGGCACGTTTCCACATAACAGCTTCTTCGCCAGTTCTGTCAATATATGCTTTCTTTAGTCTATCTCTATCAATTGTTTTCATTACTTCTGACAACTTACCAAAGTTGCCAGACTCAATTAATTTAATTGCTTGTGATGGTGTATCTGCAAATGTTGGGCTTGTTGTGTAATCAACAATAGCGTTTAAAACTTTTTTGTTGAAATCTTCCATTGCAGATTTTACAAATTCTGCTTTACCAGTTTGTATAGCGGCATCATAAACTCTGCTTCTTTCTGATTTAATTCTATTAGAAAGCATTGTTGGATCATTTTCTGACTTTAATGTATCCGCAATAATGGTTGATGTAGCAGCTAATGCATCGTTTGCTAAAACAACTTTTCCTTCTGCAACAATCTTTGCAAAGTTCTCGGTTGCTTTTACATATACAGCATTACCAGCTGTAGCCATTGAGCTTCTAAACTTTAAGCCCTCTTCAGCATCTACAGAGCTAATTGCTCTAGCGTATCCAGAGGTTAACGATTTAATTGTGGTTTGTACTTCTTGTAAGTTAAATGTTCCCGTTTCTACAGTAGCACTTAACTTAGCCAACTCTTGACGGCCAAGAACCTCTAGCTCGCTACGCAACTGGCCAGCCTGTACTTTTCTAGCAGCATCACCAAATATTGTGCCAGGCTTTGCAAATAACTCAGATGGGCTTTTGCCCTCTTCCATTGCCCTCATTACTTGCTCTGCGCTAGGCATATTCTCAGCGCCATATTGCAAACCTTCACGTTGGGCTTTTTCGGCAGCCTCTTTAAATGCAAATCCAGCCAATCGATCCAAGGCAGAATTAATGCCTTGAGTCATGGCTACAGACTCTTTGAGATTAGCAAAGTCTAGACGTGGAACGTCTGCTGGCAGATAGCCAGTTGATTGGTAGCGTGGAAGTTCAGCCATTAACTACCCCAATCTTCACCAGTTGTGCGGAACCCGCCATCTTTGCTAGGAGGCCCACCAAGTTTTGCAAACTGAAATGCAGCAGATCCTAGTTTACCAGCTGCATCAAAGTAACCAGCCTGTTCAGCAATCTGCCCAGCGCCTTGATATAGACTTGATTGGATAAGACCGCTACGTTTTGTCATATCTGCATTAGACAAAGCAAACACAAACTCTTTGCCACCTTTAGTATTGTTTATCGATTGTATTAATCCAGCAGATCCTTCAAAACCTTGTGTGCCACCAGCAAAGCCACGAGCCACTACGGCTGCATTAGCTTGGTTGGTACGTCTAAGAATCTCGTTAGCCTGTAACTCATATTGAACAGCTCTGCGGTCAGACTCAACCTCTGCTTGCTTGGCTTGCATCTGATACATCTTGTTGCGGTCTTGGCCAGCTTTGATGGATCCAGCTGCACTAACTGCTGTTAATGTAAGGGCAATAGTTGCTGTTACTGGGTCTTGATACTTCTGTCCAATATGCTTGTTTACGGCTGGGCCATTAAATGGATCACCGATTGGGCCATCAAAGTTTTTAAGGTCTTGTCTAGAAAATCTCATATTAAGTTCCTTGATGTGTTGCTACTTTGTACTCTAAACCGAGCAAGGTCATTTTTAATGGTACGTCTTGCTCAACTGTAATCTTGCCCTCTGTCGTATAACCCAATATGCCATGCAATGTCTTTGTGCCAGTATATTCGTCAACTGCCTCATCAAGAATATCGCCAAACGCTCTGAATGGTACTTGGATTGTATTAATCTTTAAGTGTTGGGTGTTGGCAACCAATGCGTTAACCTCAACAATTCTCTTCTTAAATCCAATGCGTGTGCCTGTCTGTAGCTTTAGGTCAACTGGCATGGTTACAGCTCGTACTGTGATTGGCAAGCCAACCTCGTATTTTGTTGCTGAAGAGCGTGGGAATGTGACTGTGCCACCGCCTGGTACTGTTTGATTAGCTTGTACAGATCCATCAAGAATGACGTTAACTGTCTCTGTAGCTACATGGCTCATTGAGACGGATGCAGCAGCTCCACCAGTTTTAGATGAGTCTGTTAACAAATCATTGTCAAAAGCCTCAACGTAGTATTGGAATGTGCCGTTTACATTGCGCTTTGCTATTGTGTAGATGGTTGAAATATCAACACCTACGTCAACAAAAGATCCGTCAACTGTAGTGAACTCTGATGGAGCGATTACGTTTTGCGCTCTTAATAACGAGAATACGGCCATTGTGCCGTCATCGCTATTAGTAATTAGCAGTAAGTCGTTTTCGTCAGTAGCCACAGACCTACGCAAAGCCATGCGAGATGGAGTCCGTAAGAGATGCCCAGCAAGAAGCGATATCTTTTGTGTGACGTATGTAAGTTGCGTATCAGTATAAGCAAACTCATTTAATGCCTTTCCTTGTCTCTGTACAAACAATGTACCAGACTCTAACTGCTGAACCCGAATACCTTCTTTAATGCCGTTACGGCTTGCTGTTTTAACAAAGAAATTCGTTGGAGTAATTGGGTCAAGACCATTTTGGGGAACATAGAACTCACCTCCTGTAGTAAACACTTGCAAGTCTCGGCCAGAGATAATGTCAACGATAGCGTTAAATGTATTGGTGTCTAGAGTTGCCTCTACCGCATCATCATCTAAACCCTCTGTTGGGTCAAAGTCAAAAAACAATCCAACCTTAGAACCCCATATGGTTGATGGGCGAGACTTCGATCCACCAAAGTACAGACGGCCTTCATGGAATGTTACAGAGCGTGGCCAACCTTTACCGCTTGACCAAACATCCTCATAGCCTGACTCGTATTCCCATGAGCCATTAGCAATGGCTGATGTGTTAAAAAATGGGAACTCAGTAATTGCATCAACTGACGTGCCAGATGTGTACTTAACAATTTTGGCTCTGCCTTGTGGAGATGCGTTGACGTATTGGCCAACGCTACCAGACACAAATACTGAAGAGCTGGCAGTTAATGTAATCTTGCCCGATACAGCAGATGGTGTTAGCGTACCGGCTGGATTGCTAAACGATGCTGTAAACGCATACTTTGGAATGGAGTCAAACGTAATAGCAGATCCTGTCCAAGTCGCATCTGTGCCACCCCTAACAATCTTAATTGGATTAATGTCAGGATGAACCACAATTAACGTGTCTGCCGACTGAGTCCATACAATATTAGCTAAACGTGCGCCAGTTAAGCCAAGTGACGATGTATCAAGGTATGGGTTGCCAGAGCCATTGATGTTGGTAATCTGATTCTTGTTTTTGAATACATACATCCGATTATGCGTAAAGCAAAGCATATAGGAATCAGATGTGCTGAACTCAAACTCAACTAAACGTGTGCCGTTACCGGCTGACTCTGTGCTACTGTTTGGTAGTGATGCAATGTACTTTGTGCCGGGTCTACGTCTAATGCCACCTTGTGGCTGGCAGACCACATTGGTGGCCTCTTCTAATGCGTTAGCGTAGGCTGCTAAATCAACCCTTGCTCGGAGCAATGGGTCTAACTCACCTGTAGAAAAGTTTGTCTGGATAGAGACAAAGCGAGCCATTAATACCTCACAGCAATAAGTGAGAAATCATTAATAGCGTTTGTTGGCTGTCCTTGGCCATCAATATTCATGGCTTGTCTTAGGTATCCACCTCTGCCATTCTCGGCTGGGGATCCAATAGCGACAGACTGCCAATACTGGCTCTTCTCGGTTTGATCCGTAATAGGTAAAGCAAGATGCCAAGTCATCATATATTTGAGCAACTGCACAAAATAACTGGGCATATCGTATTCGGGTACGGCATATTGATAATCAATATAAACCTCTTCATAGTCAGTCAATAACTTGCTGCCCATGATTCTGTATTCTTTGCGTGGTGGGATGCCAATAGCATTTGTGTCATATACGGCTCTAGGCGATCCTAAGCGGTCTCCAGGCAGTTGATATTCGTAGCGGTACTCATTGGTAGGAGTTGTCACCAATTGAGCAATGGAGGTCTTTTTAAAGCTAAATGACCAAGGGTAAAGTATTAAGGCTTGATTGCGAATATCCGCATACAAGCGGTCAGCAATCGATGCCTCATCAGTTCCCTCGTTAAATGAGGAGATAGGCTTTGCGCCTAACATCACGCAAGCATCAGAACATATTGATAGTGC
>Ga0181363_1000351_pt1 | contig 13315 bp, 24 predicted proteins | sample Fa13NDMLBSN_FD_130109 | JGI IMG/M metagenome (GOLD analysis project Ga0181363, IMG submission 130109) | Freshwater viral communities from Lake Michigan, USA - Fa13.ND.MLB.S.N | ecosystem: Environmental > Aquatic > Freshwater > Lake | place: USA: Michigan | collected 2013-09-23
AGCGCGCACACTCACAGCGTGACCGGAGGCGCCACTGCCTCGACGGGGTCTGGCACGGCGCACCCCAACATGCCGCCCGCTTGGCTCACCACGTTCATCATCAAACTTTGAGGAGCGGCGATGTCGCGCAGCGCTGGGACTTACACCCTCCCGTCAAATTCTGTTTCGCCTGCGGTTGCCGATACCGTTATCAGTCCGACCGATTTCAACACGGTGATGGACGATATCGAGACGGCGGTGAACGACAGCACCTATACGTCAGGGCTTGGCTCGACCGACAATCGCCTTCTCCGCACGGATGGGACAGACGGCAAGAAAGTCCAGGCGTCCGGCATCACGGTTGATGACAGCGCGAATGTTTCGGGCATTGCCGCGCTGTCCGCTACGACGATCGAGCTGGGACACGCCAGCGACACGACGATAAGCCGCACAGGTGCCGGCGCGATAGCCGTTGAAGGCGTTGGCGTTGCGCTCAACAGCACGAGCCTGGCGCACACGGCGGGCACGATCGAGCTTGGCCACGCCACAGATACGACACTCTCGAGGCTGAGCGCGGGAGATGTCGCAGTGGAGGGCGTGGCTCTTAAAAAGGCCGGCAAGGAAACGATTTTCGTATCTGCTGCGGCGATGACCCCGCGAACGACCAACGGGGCTGCGGTTGTCACTCAAGAGCTAGCGACAAATGATATTATGTTGCGGTCGCTTGATTTCGACACGACCACGGAAGAAGGCGCGGGCTTCATGGTGGCGATGCCCAAGAGCTGGAACGAGAGCACCGTTACGTTTCGCGCATATTGGACGGCGGGTTCTGGCTCTGGGGGCGTGGCGTGGGGATTGGCTGGGTATGCGCTATCTGATGACGACGCGATCGATACCGCAGTTTCCGGCCAGCAGATCGTAACGGATACGTTTCTGGCTGCGAACGACATGCACATTTCTGCCGAAAGCAGCGCCATTACGATCGGCGGCACACCGGCCGAGGGGGATGCCGTCTATTTTGAGATCACGCGCGAAGTTGGTGACGCTGCCGACACGCTGGCGGTTGATGCGAAGTTGATCGGCATTCACGTCTATATCACGTCCAACGCGAGCACCGACGCATGAGCTTCGCCCTAACGCATCTTGTCGGGTTTGGCAGCGGCAGCGGCGATATGGCGTGGGTCGACCAATACACGGCGAGCGAAGCCGATGTGATGGCCGTTGATTTTTCGACGCTGGCAATGATCATCAAAGACACGGGCACGCCCGCTAACAATTACAACGGGTCTCCCGCGTCCAAGCTGACCTATACTGCACCATCGGCAAAGGTCATTCGAGGCGCGGATGGGCTGTTTTCGTCCGCATCGACACTGCGCATCGAATACGACGCGGCTGGTGTTGCGCTCGGCGCCAGGATTGAGGAGGCTCGAACAAATCGCGTGCTGTGGAACCGTGATCTAACGAACGCAGTTTGGACCAAAACCAACATCACGGCGGCCAAGGACCGGACTGGCATAGACGGGGCTGCCAACGGCGCATCGAGCATCACGGCGACAGCCGGAAACGGCACGGTTCTGCAGTCTATCACAAGCGCGTCTGCCGCGCGCATTTCGTCGGCGTTCGTCCAGCGGATCACCGGTTCCGGCACGATCGAGATGACGCAGGACAACGGGGCGACATGGACCGCAATCACGGTCACGTCGTCGTGGACGCGGGTGCAGGTGCCGAGCGCGACCGTGACCAATCCAATCGTGGGGTTTCGGATCGTGACGAGCGGCGATGCAATCGCGGTCGATTTCGTCCAGGAAGAAACCGGCGCTTTTATTACGTCGCCTATCGCAACGACAACGGCAACCGTGACGCGAGCGGCGGATGTCATCACCATGGCGACATCCCTGGCGCCTGCGGTCGGCGCCGCAGCAACGCTCTACGCCGAATATTTGCCGACAAATCAACTTCAGGCGGCAGCGCGTCTTGCTGTTCAGGTGGACGACGGGTCAACCGCAAACCGCATTATGTTAAGTCTGCGTGCATCAAGCCTGGATGATCTCGACGTGCGGGTCACCAGAGCTTCGGTGAACGAGATGTTGGTTAACGTGGGATCAATATCGGCATCGGTTATGAACAAAGTGGCGCTTGGCGTCGCGACGAATGATGCCAACTGCTATCAATCCGGCTCGTCGATCGCCACCGATACCTCGGTCGCAGTGCCGTCCGGCCAAACGACGTGGCGGTTTGGAAATCATGTCGGCAACACGGGGCCGCTTAATGGTTGGCTGAAGCGCGTGCTTTACGTTCCCCGAAGAATGTCCAACGCCGAGCTAGGGAACATTACCACATGACACTATATGCGCGCGTCGATGGCGGCAGGGTGCTGGAGCGTCGCGAGCTTGCGAGCATCCCGGCACACAAGACAAGCCTGTGGCGGCCAATTGTGATCGAAGGCAGCGGCACGCAAGAGCAAGTCATTGTGGAAGCTGATCGTGTCCGCGTGGTCCTCAGCGTGCCGCCGGTTACGGTTGGCCAAGTGGCTGAAGAACGAGATCGCCGATTGGCGCTCGGCTTCGACTACAATTTTGGGGATGCACGCGGCATGCATCGCATCGGGACGACCAAGGCCGACCTCGAGGGCTGGCAAGAGGTCTCGACGTATGCCGGCGCGCTGATCGACTCGGGCGACCTGACGACACAGATTGCCATTGCTACGGACACCGGCCCGTGCCTCGTGACGGCGCCTGAGTGGCGCGCGGTCGAAATCGCGTCGGCATCATTCAGGCAGCCCCTATGGGCCAAATCGTTCGCGTTGATGGCTCGATCACCCATCCCTGCGGATTATACAGATGATCGCCACTGGACATGACGAGCTGACGGCGAAAGTCGTCGAGAACCTGAAAAAACGGCACTCGACGCACACAACCGAAGTTCGCGCAGAGACGCTGCCTCCCGAAGTCGCCGACCTCATCACAGAGATGGCCGGCCAACTGGCGCGGATCAATCTCGAGTTGATCGACGCCAAGCAGCGGCTTGCGGCTATTGAATCGATCGAGATCGACAAGCGACTGCTGAAGGGGGCCGCATGAAATTCGAGGCACTGGCCCGCGAATACGCGACGCTCTGGGATAACATGGAGGTCACACGCCTTCACAAATCAATCGAGCGCACGGCAGATCGCATCATCGAGAACCGCGCCCGCTATGAGGTGATCGAGGCCAGCACGGGCGTGCCGTGGTTTGTGGTCGGGATCATTCATTCGCTCGAGACGGGATTGCGGTTCGACCGGCACTTGCACAACGGAGATCCGCTGACGGCGAGAACCAAGCTCGTGCCCGCCGGCCGGCCGTTGGGGCAGGCCCCGTTCACGTTTGAGCAGTCGTGCCAGGACGCGCTCTGCATGAAGGCTTACGACAAGATCGCGGCGTGGCCGGTCGAGCGCATCGCCTGGGCGCTGGAGAATTACAATGGCTGGGGTTATCGCAGGTATCGCAAGATTTTGAGCCCGTACCTGTGGAGCGGATCGAACCACTACCTGGCCGGCAAATACGTGGCAGATGGCAAGTGGAGCGCAACGGCGGTCAGCTCGCAGTCAGGCGGGATGCCGCTGATCAAGACGATTGCGGCCAAGTGCGATGACGTAAAGATCGTCTCGATGTTCGCGGCTACGCCTGACTCGGAGGAGCCGAGCCCCGCCAGCAATGCCAGCGCATCCGAGCCCGCCGTTTCCCCCGGCGCTGCGGCTGTTGGCGGTACTGGCCTCATCGGCGGTGGTGCGCTCCTGGCTGATCCTGCCGGCGTGACGTCGACAGCCGTCGCCGTAAAGGCCAATGCAGGCCAACTCCTGTCCGGCGTTGATCTCGCTCTGTGGGGCGTGCCGCTGGTGATCATCGTTGGTGTGCTGGCGTTTCTGTGGTGGAGCTCCAAGCGATGATGTTCCTTCGATCATTATCGGGTCAGATCACGGTAGTGATGCTCGCCGTTGGTGCCGCCATAGGCTGGCTCAAGATCCACGACCGAAAGGTTGAACAGCGTACCGAGGTGAAAGTGCAAGAGCGTTCTCAAAAGGAGGGCGCTGCCCGTGCAAAGAAATCCGACCAGGCTCATGCTCGCGCCAAGTCTCCTGGCGCTGTTGACCGGCTGCGCAACGACCCCGCCACCTGCCCTGATTGCAAGCGATAGGCTGTGCGAAAGCTGGCGACACCAGACGATTCGAAAGGCGGATCGCCTGACGGAAGATACTGCCGCCCAAATCGAGGGATCGAACAAAGCCCGCCCCGAGTGGGGCTGCCAGTACGGTGAGAACCGGGCGCGGGAGCGCGGCAATGGATGAGCGATTGGCTATCATATCAGATTGGGCGGATCGCCAGCGACGTATCCGAGACGAGTCGCAAAGTGGACCACCTCACGGAGAAGGTGGATATAGCTCTTTCATGGGCGCAACGGCTAGTTCTGCTGGGCCTGTCGATCTTGGGTGGCATCGTCCTGAATTGGTCACCGGACAAAGCGGGCGAGACGCTGGCGGCCTTCCTCAAGGCGCTCCGATGAGCGTGCGGGTCTGCCATACGCTGCTGGTGATAGCAGGCGCAGCCGTGCTGGTAGGGCTGGCGCGAACGGCGTGGTGGTTGGTCATGCACTGGTAGCTGTACTGCGCCATCGTGGGGGGGACTCCGTCTCAAAACGAGTGAGCAGATTTGTAGTCGCTGTAGAGCTGTTCGGCCGAACCGCCGGCATACATCTCTTGCAGCCGCTTGGTGATGTTGCGGCGGATGTTCTCGCGCCCCTCGATATCCATTCGCTTGCACTGCTCGTGCTCGGCGAGGATGCGCTTGCGGGCCGCTGCAATGGTCCGGTTCGGATGGTTCGTCATGTTCGTTTCTCTGCCCCTGATACCGCGAGGCGCCGGTCTGATGGTGTGGATATAGCAACCCGCCGCTTGACCGTCAAGCAAAATCGGCGTACATAAATTTTATGCACAGCACGACGCTCACAATTGGATGGGTTAGCGCGTACCCGAAAAGCCCTGCGCCAACGCAGGAGCGGGCGCTTGCGTCGTTTGGTGTCCTGCCGGCCGATATCGTCGTTGATGGCCGACAGGTCAAAGGCCGCTCGCGCGAGACGTGGGCGTGGCTGCTCAAGAAAGCCCGGCCAGGCGACACGATTGCCGTGACACGCCTTCGCGTTATCTATGCGCCGCGCGGAAAGGAGACACCACGCAAGGCGCTGTTTCGCGCGCTCCACGACCTCGAAGATCACGGATGCAAAATTGTGGAGATATCCACCGGATTGCACTCGTCCAATGCGCGCGAACGCGACAAGATGATTGCGGCGTGTCTCGATGAGCTAGCGCGGTCGCGATCGGGTGGCGATGCCGGGCGGCCTAAGCGGGAGCTGAGCGCTGCCGAGCATGCGCTAGGCCGGCGGCACTGGTTCTCGCACGAGCACGCGACCAATGTTTCGGCCGTCTTCCAGGCGAGGAAAGAGGCGGGCGATCTGGGCATGCGCGAACTGCTGCGGCTTCGATCGCCGCAGGCATTCATCAACGTGTTCGGGCCGTCGGGGCGCCCGTATCGAAGCAAACGGAAAACTAGGTAGGAGGCATACCCGTGATTTTGGGCCACGCCATTGCACTGGACGCGACGGCTGCGCAGCAAGCGCAGTTCCGCCGCGCGTGCGGCGTGGCCCGCTTCGCGTGGAATTGGGGCATCCAACGCTGGAAAGAGATGCACGCCGCTGGCGAGAAACCGAGTGCGCAGAAGATCAAGGTGCAGTGGAACGCGCATCGTAAGACGCTGCCCTTCACGTTTGAAGTCACGAAATGCGCGTCGGCACAGGCGATCCTTGATCTCGGGACCGCATTTGCCAACTTCTTCCGCGACCTGAAGAAGCCGAAGGGCGGCAGGAAAGCCCGGTTTCCACGCTTCAAATCGAAGCGGAACGACAACGGTTTCGCGCTGTGGAACGACCAGTTCCAGATCGACGGCGACCGCATCCGCATCCCGCGCGTGGGCTGGGTGAAGATGCACGAGCCACTGCGCTTCGCCGGCAAGATCATGGGCGCGCGCGTGTCGCGGATCGGCACGCGCTGGCACGTGTCGGTGCAGGTCGAGACGGATGCAGCGCGCGAGACGGCGCCGGACGAAACGGTCGGTATCGATCTCGGCATCACGGCGCTGATGACGCTGAGCAAGCCGCTGCCGGACGGCCGGACCAAGATCGACAACCCGCGCGCCAGACGCTCGCTGATGAAGCGTCAGGCGAAGCTCGCGCGTCGCATCAGCCGGCAGGAGTTGCAGCGCCGAAAGACCAACGCCAAGACATCGCGGCGGCAGATGGTCCGCCGCGACCGTCTCAAGCGGCTGCACTACCGCATGGCGTCGATCCGAAAGGATGCGCTGCACAAAGCGACCACGGCCATCGCGGACGCGTTCCGCGTCGTCGTGGTCGAAGATTTGAATGTTGCCGGCATGACCAAGAACCACCGTCTTGCCGGCGCGATACTCGATGCATCGCCACGTGAAATCAGGCGCCAGATCGAGTACAAGGTGGCGATGCGCGGCGGGCGCGTCGTGGTTGCCGGACGTTGGTTCCCGTCGTCGAAAACGTGCAGCTCGTGCTCGCACGTTCTCGATACCCTGCCGCTACATTGTCGTGAGTGGGCATGCCCGTCATGCGGGACGGTCCACGATCGCGACGTGAATGCGGCGATCAATCTTGAATTGGTAGCCTCGGCTAGAGGCGAACCGCTGCCGGATGGTCCGGCAGCTACGTGCGGGAAGATTGGGGCGCTGGTCGCTGCGCAAGCAGCGGCGAAACTCCGGTCGGTGAACCGCAAATCCAACATCGAGGCCCGCAAGGGCTAAGACGGAAAGGCAGAACACAGTGGACGCGCCTACCGGCAGCCTGCCTATCGCCACGGTCAACGGTGTGCCGATCTATCTGACCGGTGTCGGCATACAGATCGCGCCAGGGGTTACTGTCGTCATCACCATCAAGAATCCATAGGAGAGAACCATGAGCGACGTGATGCAAGCCACAGAGCGACGAGCGGATCGACCGGACAGCCAGTTCGTCGACGAAATCCGCATCGTCACGGTGCCACGCTGGAAGGAAAGCGAATTGTCCGGCGACGAATGGCGCATCAGCGCACGGATCGACTTCTACCGGAAGGGTGTCGTCGTCGGCTCGAAAGGCGCCCGTGATGTATCGATGGCCGCCCGCTTCGTCGACTACTACCTGCTGACCGGCCGCGAAAATGGTGAGATCGACACGCCAAACACGCTCGGCGATTGCTGCGACCAGGAGGGGTGCTGCAAGCCGTGGACTGTGCGTTATCGGCTCAAGGATAGATACGGCAGGGACGGCAAGGTGATCCCGCCTAGCAAGTGGATGGAGGGCGTCACTGAGTATCGAGCATTCTGCGACGAGCATAAGGATCGCGGCGACTGCGGTCTGGACGATGCAGACCGCAACTACGAGCGGATGGATGGAGGACGCGCATGAGCATTCAGTGGGGGCCGCACACCAAGGCGGCGGCCGAGCGACAGGCGGCTGCAATCCGCGCTGTCGCGACAGAGGCCCGCCACCACAAGCTCGCCGATCGAGCCGCAGTGGGAGAGTTCACCGATTACTCAGACACGCACGCGTGCCCGATAACCGAGCTTCACCGGCTCTGCCGTCAGTACGGGTTGCACGCTCTTGCCGAGCGGGTAGCCAACGGCGACTTCGATGCGACCAAGGACGAGAGCGACGAGTGGATGAAGTCCACAAGCGGCCAAGAGATTGCGCGCGAACTGTCGCCCGAGATGCGAGACGTGATCGGCATCAAACTCAACAACTGACCAAGACGGAATCGGAGGCTGGTGGTGACGGTGCATATCATCAACGATGATGCCATGGCAGCGTTGGCCAGGATGGCTGATGCAAGCGTTGATTGCATCGTGACCGACCCGCCTTACGGCGAAACCTCATTGACTTGGGATCGCGCTCCAACAGGATGGATGCAGGAATGCCGCCGAGTTCTCAAGACGACCGGCTCCATGTGGGTGTTTGGTTCGCTGCGCTCCCATATCTCTAGCGACCTCGATGGCTGGCAGATCGCGCAGGACGTGGTGTGGGAGAAGCACAACGGGTCAAACTCGTTTGCGGATCGGTTTCGCCGTGTGCACGAGATCGCAATGCATCTCTACAGGTCTGATGCAAAGTGGATCGACGTCTACAAGAAGCCCCTCTTCACAAACGACGCCAGGGCCAGAGTGGTGCGCAGAAAAAAGAGGCCCCCGCAGTGGGGTGAGATCGGGGAGCATAGTTACAAGTCCGAAGATGGTGGACCGAGGCTCATGCGGTCGGTGATGTTCTGTCGGTCTATGCATGGATCGGCTGATCATCCAACGCAGAAGCCGATAGAGGTCATGCTTCCGCTGATCGAGTACTCGTGTCCTCCGGGCGGTGTTGTGCTGGACCCATTCATCGGGTCGGGAACCACAGCACTGGCGGCGCGGCAGCTAGGATTTGATTGCATCGGAATTGAGGTGAACCCTGAGTATGCAGCCATGGCAAGGAACCCGGTTGCACCAATTGCACCGCTGTTTGCGGCTGCGGTCTAAAGCGGAGAGGGAGGCGACATGTTCGGATGGCTGAGGCGAAAGCCTGTCGCCCCACGCGGGCCGGACTGGATCATCCGGACGCCCTACGCCACGATGCAGGGCTTTGGCGTCGTGCCGAGGGCGATGATCAACGATCTACGCGCGCAGGGAATACCCTGCGATGTCACTGTGGACGGCACCGGGACCGGCCTCGCGCCGATGTACCTTGAGACGCCAAACATTGAGGGAGAAGTCATGAAAACCGGAGACCACGTGCTCTACCGTCCGTCCGGCGAAAGGTGGGTTGTTGCTCCGGTCGGTGAACCGTAAATCCAATGTCTCGACCTGAAAAGGTCAAGAGGGAAAGGCAGGCGACGCGTGAAATTCCCGAATCATGCGGCATCGCTGCATCTGACGCACAACGATCACAAAAGCAGTTACATCACGGTCGCTCAGGCAATCGAGCAAAACGACTTCGGGTATTCGCTAACCGATTGGGTAAGCGACGAACAGCGAGAGAAAGCAATCGCCGCGAATGAGTGCTGGACGCTGCAATGGTATCCTGACACGCCGGTTGGCTTCATCAAGATGTCGGCGGCTGATCTCGATGTGTTGTTGGCTGCATGTGCGGAAGCGGAATAAGGAGGCTGGGATGTCGAAAGAGCGGACGTGGCGAGACGCCGATCACCCGAGCTATTGCGGCCGGCTCACCTATACGTGTCTCGGATGCCGCAAGCGGTGCGCCAAATCGGCATGGGGCGCGTGGTGTCACGCGTGCAACGTCGAGCGCATGACGCGGGTGAACAAGAGCATGGCCGAGCTGGCGCGCAGCATCGGCGATGAGAAAACGGCCCGCGAACTGGAAACGGAATAGGGACGGCGGGCATCAGTCGTCGTTTGCCCGAGCCAGGGCCATGAACAGCCCGACCGCAACAATCATGAGAACGCCATACGCGACTAGCAGGGTTGTCATCGGAAGCCTCGCTTCTGCCGGTATCGCTTGGGCACGAACGCTTTCACCGCCATCCGGCGACCGTGACCAGCTTGAGCGTGGTCGTCGGTCGTTTTGTCCTTGTGACACCATGAGCAAGCCGGGGCGAGGTTGGCGTCGTCATCCGTGCCGCCGTTCTCGAGCGCTATTACGTGCTCGCATTCCCAGTCGTCAGCAGGGCCGAGCTTGCGCTTGCAGATATGGCATCTCCCGTCAGCGGCCTGGAATATCCGCAAGGCGCGCTGAGGGCTCATGCTGCCGCGCGGGGCGTGGGTGAAGCTCGAGCCGGTCATCACAGATCATCCAGGTTCAAGCCGTCGATCGCAACGTCAGTATTTACCCATCGGAGCGAGGCTACGGGCTTTTTCTCGACAAATCGGTTCCAGCACCACTTGAAGGTGTTGATGGCAGCAACGCGGCTGTGATACCCGCCAACGGCCTCGGTGTAGGAGCTGATGATCTTCTCCCGGTATCGGTGCACGGCGTCGCCGTCGTAAGAAGGCACGCCGGTCTTGAGCACCGTCACCATTGCGTCGGCATCGAGCGCATGCGGCAGAAACGTCGAGGCGACATAGCGCACATACCCGACAAGGCCAACAGAAATGCCGCGCGGGAATGCGCGTGGGGCAGAGAGATACAAGGGCAGCTTCGGGTGCCTTTTGATCACGGCCATGGTCTGCGCCGTGGTTACGGTCGCAATGCCGCCGACGGGCGATACGCCCCGCTTCTCGTTGATGATGAAGCGGCAGGCTGTTGCGAGTGCCGACGTGTTGGTCTGGCCATTGAGCGCCAACACATCGATAGCCGACCGGGGTCTGCCGCAATCAATCACGTTCTGACAGTCGGGATGGACACCGTAGACGACTAGAGACGTAATCGGCAGGTTGGCCGCAACGCAGGCGGCAAGCCGATGCTGGCCATCGAGCAGCGTGCCATCGGGTGCAAACTTGATGGCATCGCCAGTCACGCGCCAATGGCCCTGAGAGATATCGCGGGCCATGCTGGCGACGGTGCTCCGGCGCAACTTGCGATTATGGGTGTTGGCGGCAAGCCAGTTCGTGGCCAAATCGGGGGTGATCGTCACCAACTCGAAATTGAAATCTAAGTTCTTGGTGCGCTTCGATGCGATGACGGCTTGCATAGATGATCCCTTGTGTTTGATGATGGTGTCTGTCATGTTGCCTGCCTCCCCATGTGCCGTTCCGCTGATGTCCGCCGCGCTTTAACAGGCGGCATGATCTGATCGACCTTGAGCCCGGTCTCGGCCTCGATCACGTCGGCCACGTCGTCGAACAGGGCGCACGCGGCGAGGTGTGGGAGTTCATCGAATGCGATCGACTTCGACGTGACGACGTAGAACTTGGTTCCGGCCGACTCGACATAATGGTGCTCGCCAGCCGCCTTAATCGCGGCGGCGACGGCGATCAGAGCTTGCATCGTGTCCATGTTGTCGGCGTCGACAACTGACACGTTTCGATGCCCGGCCTTGGCCTGGAGCCACTTTCTCAGGTGCTCGATGCTGCCCGGCTGGAACAGATCCTTGCGCTCTGGCCAATGGTGATAGGCGGCCTTGATGAGCGCATGGAACCGCGCGTTTTGCGGCACGGATCGCGGCTTGCCCCGCTTTGGCGCTGCTTCAATGTCACAGCCGCAGTGAGGACACGAGGTCATTGGCGCCGCTCCGTTGTTGCTGCGGTCCCGGCGCCAAGGGGCTCAAGGGCAGACGCCGGGACCGCCACGGGCTGGGAGGAGACCGCCCGTGATCCTTGAAAGTATTCCATGTGCCGCACGACCTCCCGCAGGGTCGGGTGCGGACCTTGCCAGCCGAGATGATCACAGCACCGCTGCATAACTGTCGCCGGCGGGAGGCCCTGCTTGGTCATGAGCTTGATCAGGTGAAGGTTGGACCATGTGTCGTGCATGGCGGTTACTCAGCTGCGGTTGCGTCGATCATGTCGAGCGCGGCAGCTCGGCCGTCCTCATCCATAGCCATGATCGCGGTGGCAAACTCTGATCGCACATCTTCCGGCGATTTATCCGCGAGCGCCCGCTCTATCTCACGCAGCACAGCGGATTGATCGGTTGGCGCATGATCGGGGATGTCCGGCAGATCAAGTGCCGCTGGCTTGGATGATTTATCGACCAGCTCGCCGCCGTCGACCTCTTCTCGCATGTAGATGCCGCGCAGCACATCCGGCGCCCCATCGCGAACGGCAAACCCGCGTGCGCGCATCTGCAACATGCGCTCAGGAAACCTAAACCATGGACTATCGTTCGGCTTCTGCTCGCTTTTGCCGTCCCATGTCTTTGTGACCGTGGCGCGATCATCCCACAACCTCGCCTTGCGGGCGTCGGCCTCCGAGAATTGTCGCGTGATCTGCTCGCCGTCTGGGCGCGTTACGGTGCAATGCGCAACGCGACCGTCCATCCATTCCTTGATCCGGAAACCGTGCGCCCACAGCAGCGCTGGCACAGCGTCGCCCCAGATCACGCAACGGCCATTGATCACTGCGATTTGCTGGATGGCCTGCATGGGCGGGAGCCCGACCTCGAGACCCTGCATGATCGCCATCGTCGCTTTGCCGTGCAGCGCCTCCGCAGTATCCTTGCGGTCGCCTTTGAAAAGGCCGGCAGTGATGGCCATGCGAGCCATGCGCTGCACATCCTCAAAGCTGCTTGGCACGATCGCGGAGAGTGGCGCACCGGCCTTGAATTGCACAACTGATCCACTCATGCCGCCACCTGCTCCGTTTGGGATTCGACGCCAGGCACTATCGCGCCAGCCTTGGCTTGCGCTGATGCGACCTTAGTCACCGCTTCGATTACGTCCGGATGATCTTTGACGTGGGCCAGCGCCTTACCGTAATCCGTAATCACGTACTTGGTGATGGTGCGGAGCCCAGCCTTGCGCCCGCGCTGCCCGCCGGCCTGCACGCGCACTGGCTCTGGTTCCGGCAGAGGCAGACTGATCGGCTCTGGCTCAGGCGGTGGCGGTAGATTCGCTGCCTCTGCGGCCTTGCGTGCGGATTCCTGCGCTTCGCGCTGTTTTCGGGCAGCTTCCTCTGCCGTACGTCGGAAGGCTTCCTGCTCGGCCCGCTGCCGCGCATCTTCCGCGCGCATCCACGCCGTCAGAGAATCGCGTATCCGATTGGCCGCCTCTGTCGCCTCGTCAATCGCCGGCTTCCACTTGGCCTGCACAGCCTTGGCAGCCTCGTCATGTGGGCGCTTCTCTGTCTCGCGCTGTTTGTCTGCACGCTTGCCAAGATCGAGTAATCGAGCCCGCCAATTCGCTGCCGTGTCAGCGGCCGTCTTGTCTTTCACACCGCTCTTGGTGAGCCACGCAAGTGCTTGCGTCACCGCGTCGGTGATCTCTTCCTGAATGGAGAGGGTGCCCGAGTTGTCGCCCATCTGAGGCACATCACCCGGCCAAGACCCGGTATCGAATGCCTGCTTGGCAGCATCCTTGGCGACAGGGTTACCCGCGCACCACGTCCACACGTCGTGAGCGTTTTTGGTGTCATTACCGACGCGGCAGACCAACTCGCCGTCTCGCTGCCAAATGGCTACTGGCAACCACGGCCCATCCTTGCCACGGCGCATGCGATAGTACCCGCTCTGCGGGGTAGGTTCCTCGATCGCGCCAGTGTTGCCGGCAAGCGCGTCCCGCCACCACTGAAATTGATCACTCATCGCTCACCCCCATTGCCTTGAGCGCCGCGACGGCTCTGGCGTATTGATCGCGGCTCTGTGTCGTGTCGCGCATGTGGCG
>Ga0181363_1000352_pt1 | contig 13301 bp, 21 predicted proteins | sample Fa13NDMLBSN_FD_130109 | JGI IMG/M metagenome (GOLD analysis project Ga0181363, IMG submission 130109) | Freshwater viral communities from Lake Michigan, USA - Fa13.ND.MLB.S.N | ecosystem: Environmental > Aquatic > Freshwater > Lake | place: USA: Michigan | collected 2013-09-23
CTCCGCATATCGCACGGTTCTCGCCGGATTTACACCGGAGCTTGATGCCTTTCTGCTGCTACGTTCACAGCGTACTTATCATCCAGCTAAATCCAAAGACAACCTGCTGTTTCATGAGAGGTCCAAGGTACCAACACCCGGCGCTCCTCAACGCCACTCCCTCACAGGTTCTCCCTGTGCAGCATGGCAGGTTGTCAAAATTGACCGATGTAGTGTTTTCTCTGGCGCTCGGTCGCACCTTGTACTCATTCACCTACACTACTAGGCAGCCTGTCTTTCAAGGCGAAGATAAAGACCACACGATAAGCGACCCAGGAGCAGAACAACAAAGGTACGAACAGCGTACCCACTTATCGTGTGGTCAAAGTCGCCAGTCGACAAAAGGTGTGAGAGATAATATACAATGTACTCTCACGAGCATTCGACTGACTAAAGAACGGCGAGCGGTGTAGGATTCGAACCTACATTACACAGCTTAAGGGCCGTGCTATTACTTATGCGAACCGCTCTTTGGTGACCGAGGCAGGATTCGAACCTGCATATGTTAGCGAGCGGCTAAGCAACCTAACGTGATTCCATTTCACCACTCGGTCGAAAGTAAAAGCATGACGTGTTAACTAATCTTTACTATCCACTTACGTGGCTGTCGTTATCCGGAAAAGGTTATCCGGGCCATGCTAAAGAACGAAGTACGGAAGGTGGACCTTGAACCCACTTAGCTATCGCTAACGGCCATCCCTGCTTCCGTACTAAATTGGCAGCAACTAAGAGACTTTGACCAATAACCTAGTTGCTGTTATCCATCACACACGTGACGGTCTGCGCCCCAAAACGCAGGTAATTCTATGTAAGCTATGTGCGTGCCAAGTTACGAAGGGAACAATTTGTGCGCAGGAATCTCAATGTTAACACAGGCTTCATACGTCATTGGGAACTGTCGCTTGAACTGCACAAGAATAGACTCAGCAACTTCGCGGTGTTCCTTCTGGGTGTGCGGGTCAAGTCGTTGGGTTAAGTAGTGGATCCACGAGCGGAGATTACCTGTCATGTAGAGACGAGTCTTTGTGCATTGAGGAAGGACGAAACGTGCGGATTCGGGTGCGACGCCCTCCGAAAGAAGGAACATATAGGTTTCAGCGTTAGCCTCCACTTCTCTATTAAACGTATCTTGTTCTGGTGAAAGCTCACCAGATGAACCTTGCCTGTTGCCACCGACAGATTTCATCCTGAGTTCGACAGACGCAAGAATATCTCCCAGCTTATCTACCTGCGCATACCTCTGTGAGAACTGTTGGAACGTGAAGCTTCGATGACGCAAGATCTGTGTAGCAATAGCAAGAGATGTCTCAATCTCTACCGTCATATGCACATGCTCGAATACGGACCAATGTCCGTTACGGATACAGTAAGCTAAGAGCTTTGGTGCTGTATCGGTATTGGTTTGGTTGGAAGGGTTAGAGACACGAGCTATATAGATGGTGAGTTCTTCGGCGGACAAGAGTCGGGCGCCGAACACGTCGGCGGTGCATTCGTTATTGCTTGGGTCTACCCAGATGTGAGGTAGGGTTGTGGAGATGATACGGGTTTTCATGTGTATTAATTAGAGAACCTCTCCATCCTTCTCATTCGCCTCAGGTAACGTCACATCAACAGAGATAACGATGGCCTGCCACGAAGGATTGTTCTTGTTGTAAGAGACTACGCGACCGGAGAACACAGCGCCATCACGCTTGAGTCCGATGAGTCGTTGGTTGTGCGGGCGCTTAATATACCCGACTCGAGTGTCTTTGATATAGACTGCGATGGCGTTGGCATCTGCGGGATTCTTAGTTTCGCGGCGCAGTTCGATCTCGTCACCAGCTTTGATAGAGATGAGTTGGTAGTCTGAGTATTGAACTCCGGCTACGTGATCGTGGTAGACGTTGACAGGTTTGGACTTAGTAGTTTGTTTTTTCATAACTTTGTTTGATTAGTAACTAGCTACAACCTACCCGCAGGTAGGCTGTTGTGTTAGTCACTTACCAGACTCAGCCTTCTCAATAATCCCAAGGAGCTTAGCCATAGAGTTCTCAATCTGCACCTCAGTAGTTACGCCCTCAGGGATCTTAGCCTGTGTCTTACCATCCGTTTGCAAGACGTAGTAGTGTTCGGACTTCTTACCGGCAGAGGCGACGACTTTAAGGAACACAGCATAAGAGAAGTAGCTCTCAACTTTACCTTCGAGTTCGCGGCCCACTACGGCAGCGCGTTTGACGACCACGCCGACAGTGTTACCTGTAGATTCAGTGGACAGAATCTCAGGGATAGCAGTAAGGATCCAGCGCACACGAGGAGACTTACAAGCATTGAGCAACTTAACTGCGGCAGAATTAAGCTGTGAGTAAATGTCGTAGCCAGTGAACTTTGACTTGCAGACTTCGTGACTGCCGATGTTGAACCCAGTAAACGAGTCGACAACTCCTGTCGTAAACTTAGGGTTAGCTTCGACATGGCGCATTACTTGAAGCACCTCGTCGTAGTTACGGCAAGGGAAGTAACAATCATCAGGGATAAGATGCTGCCACTCGAAGCCCTTGCATTCAGTGTCAATGAATGCAATGGTTCCTGATGGCCAGTCGAGATCCTTAAGTGAACGAGTCTTGCCAGAGCCAGACTCTCCGACGATAAGGATGTTTGCCACAGGCTTCTGTCTGTTGAGAGAAGCTGGAAGTGGTGGAAGTGTTAGATTGCTAGTCTTGCCGGGCCCGAGGGGCGAACCGGGAGAAGACAAAGATCCAGACGGTGGGTTGGCGGAAGCGGCCGGCGCGACGGGCGCGCCAGCCGTTGGGGAGACGCCGGGAGGTTTCGCTGCGGGTTTACCAAGTACGAGTCCACTCATGATGTGCGTTCTTTAATAGGGTTATAAGGTTCAATCTTGAAGGAAGCAAGCGCAAGGCCAGCTTCATGTGAGTCCTTGGCGTAACAGTAGGACTTGTAGCCACAGTATTGGCAGGCGTTGCGCAGCATACCGTCTGGCGTGGCGAACGAAGAGTCACGGAATGAACGGACAAGAGTAGGAAGAAGTTCTTCCAGCATATGGAAGTACAGTTCATACTGCTCTTCCGTCATGTACGACTTAGGTCCGAGAGACCAGCGTGGTTCCTTAGCAGAGGTCTGAATGATACAGACTTGAGAAGAGAACTTACCATCAACGATAAGGTTGTGGAAATGTAATGGCAACATGCGGTGTCCGAACTTACGGAGCACTGCCATATAGAACATGAACTGTGTCTCATGCTTGTACTTGTCGAGTGCATACTTGACTATGGCATAGGCTGTAGACTTGTAGTCGATAAGACGGACAGCGCCGTCGTAGCCTAGATGGTCCATCGTACCGCATAGGATAATCTGACAGACAGGTTGACCTGCTTCGGTAACGAGGAACCAAGGGATAGAGAACTTAATCTCTACGAGTGGTTCGCCTTCGAGGATGATAGGCGGCGGAAGGACTACGTCTTGTCGGCGCGCGGCAGCGGCAATGATAACCTGTCGCGAAACTTGAGGCCATGCTTGGGAAGCTTTCAAGACGGACTCAGCGTGGTCGCCGGTGCGCGTGAACAGTTCGGCAAACTTATGCATTGCCGAACCGATGTCACGTTGGGTTGTGTCTCCGTCAACGCCTTGGTATCCGTTGACCATCATGCCGTAGTGTCTGCGGCAGGCGGTAACCTTAAGGGATGAGGCGTTAAGGTAGAGGATAGGGACGTTAGGGACTTCGGCTTCTATGTATTCGAAGTGCATAAAAATTTATTGGTTTTGTTTTTCTCTTTCAGCTTTACGTTTCCTTGCCAATGCCAGAAGTTCTTCGTCCGACATAGCCGCAGACATGCGACCTACAGCATCTGCGCTAGCAGCTAGTAGCTTGCCGGGGCGCGTGGCTGGGAAGAAAGGACGAAGGAGTTCTGTAAGTTGTGCGTCTGTCATGTCCTCGGCTGCGATTGGGTAGTCGAGGAGTTGGTCGATTGTGGTTGGGAGTTTACCTTGGGAGTTCATAATTTACCACGGTGACTCATCACTTTCTTTCGTACTCTTACCAATCCATACCACCCTTACATTCTCAGGTGCGAACTCTACGCTAACGATGTTAGCATATTCTTTCTGCATGTCTTTGAAGAACTGTAGATCTGATTCGGTAAACTTGCCGGGCACATCTACATATTCTCCTTGTTCGTGCGGCGAAGAGATCCAATGAAGGAACAACTGTCGTCCCTTGTAGTCCTGCCCCTTCAGTGCCGCGACGCTCGCAGCTTCTTCATGGGCGTGCCGGAGAAGAATGCGAGGAGGGCGTACAATATATACACCATTGGGCTGTAGGCGAACGGCCATCTGGGCCGCAAGATCACGTATCTCTTGCGTGAAGGTTGAAGGGTTTTCATTGATGTATGTCTTGGAGTTGTAGATGTAGATTCGTAGAGTGGCAGGGCGAACGAGAAGATGGGTTTGGGAAATGATAAGTGGTTGGAACTTACCGTGTCGCCAACGCAGGAGCAGGCGCACAAGGGCAAGTGCGTCTTCCATATTGTAGCCGGTCATGTTTGTGTGCGACCGGCCAGATTCGGAATAGTTCGCGGGACGTTTTATAGGTACAGGCATAAGCGTAAGGTATTACCAGTTCCACTGTTCTTCAATGTCCTTCCATTCCATACCCAGTTCGCGCAGTTGTAGGCAAGCTTCGAGTCGTCGGACATTACCACGATCGTAGGCCCAGCTTGGAATGATATGGTCTCCTTCACCGAGTTCACCTAAAGGTGTCCAGCCATTGCGCTGAATGATAGCAGATGCAATAGGCAGTACATCTATGACACGATCACGCAAAGGTGTAGTGCGTACGATTACCTTAGCGATACGGTAGTACAAGTCCTCACGGAATTGTCCTTCGAGAATGGACTTCTTAAGATCCTTGTTCGTGGCGCAGATCAGACGGCCATTGATATGGATAGGCTCGGTGCTGCCGACAGGAATAACTTCCTTGTTCTGAATAGCACGTAGGATCTTAGCTTGTTGACTAAGAGGTAGGTCACCGATCTCGTCGAGGAACAAGGTGCCTCCGTTCGCTGCTTCGAAGAAACCTTTCCGTGCGCCGACTGATCCGGTAAACGCACCGCGCACATGACCGAACATTTCGGATTCAAATAGTGTATCGGTAATGCCTGCGCAGTTCACGGCCACGAAAGGTTGCTTGGTTTGTAGTCCTGTAATACTATCTATTGTGTAGCGCTCGCCCATCATCTGCGCAAGGACATCTTTGCCTGTGCCTGACTCGCCTACAATAAGGACAGGCATAGACATGTCACGGACTTGTTCGGCGAGTGATACTTGATCCTTCATGAAAGGATCTTCTGTCACGTATTGTGAAGTGACTAGCTTACCTTGGGAGGTAAGCTTGATGTGCGCTATCTCTGCACGGAGAGCAGCGACAGATACGGCGTGTGGAACTTTAGGGCCGACGCCTTTTTTTAATGGGACTGGCATAAGTGGGTGGTGTTACTCATCATCATCGTCATCCTCTTCTTCCTCAGCAGGAGGAAGCTCATCAGTCTCAGCAGATACAGACTGTGCTATAGCAGACTTATCCTTGCGCTTGACAATCTCTGCTGCAAGGATATCTTCGAGGTCGCCTTCTATACCGGTGAGGGTCTTGATAGATCGAAGCTTAGGTTCGAGGCGCGGTAGTACGTGTGCCACGGTGATAGTATTGTTGAACATAGGAATGACATGCTCGACGTCAGACTTAGTCATGATTCGGGCGCAGCGTCCGAACGCTTGCAAGAACTCTTCGGCCCAGTAACAGATCGTGGCAATCAATGTACGTGGACGTCCGCCTTCGATCTGGTTGTCGAGGTCAATGCCTGTGCCGCCAGCAGAGAAGGTAAAGATACAGCCGACAGTCTCGTCTGCGAGGAAGCGCTTGACTTCCTTGTGGCGCTCGATGTCTGTTTGCTTGTCGAGTTCGAACTGCTTTAGCCAAGCGACTCGTTCGTTCTGTTGTGCTTTCGTTTGATGGCGTCGAGTGCGCTGGCGATTGAACTCACGGGTACGCTTAAGCTTTGCCTTCTCCTTACGGGAGAGGAAGAAGTATTCGTCTTCTGGTTCGGTACCAAACTCTGCAACGTACTGTGCTTTAGCGGCACTGGCACGTTCCAGAATAGTAGCCATTTCCTTACCTGTAAAACATTCAGATGCTTCGATAAGTTTGCGGCCGCCCCAGATAAGCGATAGCTCGTCGCGGGTCCAGCCGCGGCTTGCAAGGATAGAACATACCTCAAGGACTGTCTCTACAAAACAGACGGCAAGCACAGGTGCGCGTCCGGCTGCACGTTCACGGCACATGTAGTCTGCAAAGATTGGAGCTTTGATAAGCTCGTCAGCAGAACGGAAGATTACAAACTGTGACATTGTAGTGTCACCGACTGTGCCGCCTGATGCCTCAACAGCAGCAATGTACAGTTGTTCTGCCTCCCTATATGTGTGCTCGGCTTCCGGAGAAGGGAACTCTACGATGTCGATGCGGTTGCGGATCTTGTACGATAGCTTATCCTCGGGCGGACGGACAAGATGGATACCTAGGAAGTCATTGTACTTCTTCATTGCCTTGTTGTCAGGCTTTGAAGCGTCAGTGCCGAAGCGCCCAAGGAAGGCAGCCATTGTCTCCTCGGTGGCGAAACCTGCGGCAAGGTTGAACAGTCGTGTGTCGTTCAGGCACACAGCAGGTGTGGCCGAGGCGAAGATCCAGAAACAATTACGCGCCGCCTTCGACGATAGGATGCCACGCATGTTACGTGTGCGGCGCGAGGTCATCTTCTTCAGTTCATGACACTCGTCAAGGACTGCTACGTTGATAGGTTCGGCAAGGCCACACTGTGGATACAGTACCTTCGAACCGTAGACTTCTACTGAATCGTATAGAGGTTCGCCAGTGTGGCGATCCTTCTTCCACATTGCAGTGTGCTTCTTGGTGCCGAAGGTAGAGTAATGATACACTCCTGCTTCGGCATCGTAGTTCGGCATCGAGTCACCAGTAGTGAGGATATCGAAGAACTTCTCAATCTTTTCACGGGTAGCAAGGACGACTGGCTTCTTGGTACAGACAAGACCTTGCGGATAGATGATGTTCGGGGACAGTTTGCCTTGGTCTTTGAGCCATTGTAGGAAGGCGCCGAACACAATGGTTTTGCCGCGGCCAGTGCCCATGGCTACCATTACAGCTTTACATCCTTGTTTGTAGGCTTCGATCATCTGGTCTAGAGCTTTGCGTTGTTGAGGACGCAGCTTTACCTTCTCAAACTTGATGTCGTTCTTCTGCACCAGTTCGAGTGCAGCCTTGGCAGCAGCCTGTTGTTCGTCGAACTTGGTAAGCTCACGGGCAACTGCGGTGGCAACGTACCAATCAAGGTATTGGATTACGTTGTCACGGATGAAAGGCATACGGGAGTATAGTTCGGAGACCTCGAAGTTGAGGATGTCCGATACCTGTTGCCAGTTGACACAGCGTCCGAGGGTGAAGCGCTGCATGACACGAGACTTAGCAGCTTGTGCAGCAGCTAAGACTTGTGCTTCCTGACGTTTACGTAGATCCTCTGCGGGATCTCGCTTCTTGGAGAGGAGGGTGATGGGCATGTTAGTCCTTGTTCCAGCTTTTAAGATCGGTTATGTGTTGCTGCAATGCGCGGACAGTAGCTTTAGCATGCTTCAATCTACGCTCCATGAAGTTAATATCTCCAGGATTCTTATCTCGTGTAGGTGATATGAACTTACCTAGTTTGTATCTACAGCAGGATGTTTCGCCGTTGTTATTCCAGTAAAGTGGCTCACCTGATGGCAGCTTACTCAACCATGGATACTGTGGATTGGCGTAATTGTATTCGTAGGTGTGAATCTTTAACTCATTGTTTGGTGAAGGCATGTTAGTTGTCCACCAACCAATTCGCATTTTAAGCTTTGGCATGTTAGTCCTTGATGAGAAGGTCGATTAGTTCTTTGCGGTCGGGGTTGTCAGAGGCAATGAGGGATTTACGCATTTCTTTTAGAGCGTCGCTAGCTTCGCGCACTTTAACATAGGCTAGTGATGCGCGCTTGTCCACTTCTGCTACCTTAGGGTTCCAATGTGCGTGGAATTTTTCGTATGCTTTGTCACGTGCGTTTACTACCTTACCTTGTTTACAAGCTTCGACTTCGTATTTATCTTGCAGCTTCTTGGCTTGTGCTTGCAACTTCTTGTACTTCTGTACTGCCTTCTGATTTTCTTTGTTCATCTTTATTCTTTCGTTGAGGTGCGCCTACCCATACTTGCTTGAGAGAATCTTCGTCGACTATCTCAATCAAAGCTGAATACAAAATGTCCATGTCATAGTTCGCACGTGAGGCTAGCTTATAGAACGCGTCACGTAGGAACGATACCTTGTAACCGATACAGATATCACAGAACTTAGAGGCTACACGTGCGAGCCATTCGACGCAGGTCTTGCGATGTGCTAGTTCTTCTGCGGTGTCTGCCTTGAGTACATCTTGTTGGTGTTTCTCAAGAGCGAGAGAAGTCTTAAGCGCCAAGCGTCGGTGCTTAGAGTCACGCCAGTTCTGTGTGCGCCAGAGAATGAAGATCTTATTCTCAGGTCCGGCGATCTGTACGTGAAAGACCTTAGCTTCTGGGTCTGACTCTTTGATTGCTACTGCAAGAGAGGAGTTAATAACCCGACACTCTGCGCAATGGTAGTCAATGATATTGCGAGCGGCCCATGCGCGTTCCTCTTCAAGGCCTAGTTCGAGGGAAGGGAATAATAGTTCTGCTAATTCTGTAAGGTGCAGTTGGACTTGTTGCATATAAGGTAGGTAAACAAGTGTTGTGCCAACGATTTATTATTATACTTTTTGCACGTAGGCAATAGGCAAATAAAAACCCTGCGCCGATTACTCAGCACAGGGCTTGTTGTTTGGCTACTGATTAGGCAGCGGCGGTGGTGGCAGCGGCGACAGGAGACTCGCCCTTCTTGGCCTTCTTCTTCTCGGCACGCTTGGCCTTGGCCTGCTCGATGGCCTCGGTCTTGGCGCGCAGGGCAGCCGTGATGTTCTTCACGCGCTCGGAAGCAGCGATCTTCCATTCGATGAGCGCTTCGAACTCGACGACCTTGTCTCCGGCGAACTTGTGCACGATAGACCAATCGATGGTGGACTCGTTCTCGCGTCCGGCCATGATCTGTTCCATGATCGGCACGAGTGCGGCGTTGAGGTCGCCGATCTCCTTGCGCAGGTCTTCGATAGACTGTCCGGCAGCGCGCTTGGTGCGAGCAAGCAGGAGGTTCTTCGAGGCGACGGTCTCGTCCCACATGGTTTCGCCAGCGACGGCAGGATTCGGAACAACGCCCTTCTCGATAGAGTCGTCGACCCAGTTGGAGAAGATACGTTCAGCGAGGGCAGCGCGATCTTCCTGTGTGGCAGAGGTCAGTGCAACGGTAGCTGCACGGACATACTGCATGCCGTCGGAATAATCCGCGACATAGTCGGTCTTCTCTGCAACCTGCTCGGACACACCGTTCTTCTTGCGGGTGTGAGCAGGCGTGGTGCGCTCCAACATAGGGAGCTTGGCGTCGCCGACCACGAGGAACAACTGCGCATCGTTCTCACCGAGGAGCGGACGAACGGTAGGCTTCTTGTTCTCGACAGTGGCGGGTGTAATGGTATCAGTAGACATAACGTATCTGTGTTTCTTGTGTTTCGTTGAGGACTAATCAGTCCGTTCAAACTTGAGCTTGGGGTAAAGCTGGGAGCGTGCCAAGCTCAAGTCTGTGTCGGGCGGATCAGAAATTTAGTTACCTCCTAGTAATTGTCCAACACATTCAGATGTTAAGGTTGACTCGTCGAGAATCAGTGCGTCTCGATGTTGGATTAGGTTAACTACCTTGTCAAACTCAGGTCCGGTGACTCGTCCAGTGTCACAAGAAATGGTAAGCGCACGGTGAAGACTGTCAACTACTGCTGCACATACTTGTGTGACACGAGGAGAGTTACGGGGTGAGAGTTCAGGAGGAACGTAGATGGTTGTCATCCTTGCATGATGGTTAAGCAAATAAGGAGTGCGGACACGAGGAACAGGAGTACTAAGGCAAGTTCACCTAGGATTTGTGCGTAGTGCCAGAATCCTTTGCCTTTGGATGCAGGTGTCATCTTAGCGTCACGTTCGTATGCGCGAGTGTCGTCGTCTGAGTTTTGTCTGGCTTTCATGGTTTGTTGGTAATTGACAGCTTATTTACTGCGTCTAGTAAAACAGGCAGACTTACAGACTGTTGCTGCTCTAGCTTTATTCGGTGCCCAACATAATCACAACCTGCATACGTAGCACATACTAAAAAGAACGCGATCGCTAGATGTACGAATTGAATGGATGACTCTTTATCCTCTTTCATGGATTTAACTTTCTTCCTTTACGCCACGGGTTAGGCAAGTCAGTAGAGCGAGGCTTAGCTGCTTGCCATTGTTGGAATTGTCTGGAGACCTTGGAGTGTATATCCTTTGGGATATGTGGAAGTTCACCTTGCTTGAGGTGCGTTGGGATTGTGGTACGTGTGCGTTCGGTTCTCATGAACGTGAGTGGTTACCGAAAAAGCTACCGAGATTGGATCGCTTACCGCGCCGTGAAGTATAGTTCTTCATAGTGCGGTATACTTCTGGACGCATAGGCTGTACCGAGCCGCCCGTCTTATGTGAGAACGATAGCATACCCTTGTATGCTGGCGTGTCGGAACAGTCCACGCAATGGGTTGTGTTGACGAGCGCGAGACGTTCGTCGGGAATCTTTTTGCCGCAGCGGGTGCAGTTCATAAGCGTGTGATAAGCAGGTATCCGTCAGCGTGGAGTTCGAAGTCATACTCTACTGCGCGAGACTTGAGGAGGCGTTTGATTTCTGTGATGATAGCCGGGGCATACTTAGATCGTACACTCATTGTGTATGACTCTCCTTTGTCTGCTGTCAGTATCTTGATGAGTAGAGCGTCGTTGGTTGTCATGATGCGATCATTTACAAATGTAGCGTGTTGTGGTGTTGTATCGTATAGGCTCATGGCTTGAAGTTATCTCATAACAATTCGTTAGGGTATGGTTTATCTGGATAACTCTTTGTATCGTTACGTAGTGAGTCGTTTAGTCTGTCATCGTTGTCGTCAACTGTAACTAAAGTGCATGATCTGTGATCGTGCATAAAATTTACTAACTGTTGGTGTGTTGTATCTGTTTCGTCTGCTTGTGGGCCATGTGCATGTAGACTATACACTTCGACGTGCCGCAAACACGACATACAAAAGAGTGAATATGATGTACTCATGGTACAAACTTATCTCCTAAAAGTTCAGAGCCTTCGATGCATAGTTGGATAATGGATGGTGCATAGACAGGCTCATCGTGTCCGTGCACGTAGGCATAGAATGTTGGCTTCTCGTCTGCGGTTGGACCCCAATCGGAAGTATTATCGTCTAACCAACCGCGGGCACGACGTTGACGGAGAAGATCGGAAGGTGATAAGGCAGGCATAGGATTATTTGTTGTCGTGCTCGTTTACTAACTGGACAGCTTTATCGAAACAGGACCTGCAGAGCATTGCAGTAGCGCTTTCGTAGTCAGGAGGTTCACCGACTTGGATTGCCCAATTTGTAGTGTTGGAGCATTCGCTGCAATGCATACGTGTCCACGACTTGTTGCCGATAATTTTGTTTACGTCGTCGGCGCTACAGGTTTCTTTGTCGAGTGCTTGAAGGCGCGTAAGGATATCTCTCTTATCTTTGTGTGTTGAATAGTAACCTGTCCCATATTGTTCGGCCCAACGATCGGCTACTTCACGGATTAGGTCACGTTCGGTTATGATTTTTGGCATATGTCAGTTAGGTCTAGAAGTGATAGTGTTTTTACCGTAAGCGATACAGGCACCAAGAGCGATTAGTGCTCCCATATGTGGTGGTAGCGTTAGCCCTACTTCAAGTGCGCCTTGTACAGCCATTTCACGTCTTTCTTTAGGCATGCGTTCGAACAGTTGAATAGCCTCGATTACAGGCGCGTGTTCACCATCTGGTGTCTCGACTTCACAATGGATAGTAAGTTTTGGCATATAGCACAGTATATCTACACTATCATTAGTGCAGATTGCTATGCACAGACATACAGGTCTGTGAGCTGTGAGATGGTCACGGTACTAAAGTGCCAGCATTAGCTCCATTGAGTCGCTTGATGACAAATTTGCCATTGTGGCCATGGATTGCCCATACACGGCCATACCATGACTCGTACGTGGTGAGCACATTGGTGCCAACGATTGCGTCCATGTTTGACAGTAGCATCTCGTAGATTGGTGTGGTAAGTTGATCCTTGCCGAAGTCTGCGGCACGGATGCGCTCAATGATTTCGAGCTTAACAGGATTTGTTTCAGTAGGCATAGTTAGAACAGGTTATCGAACTCTTTCATGGTGAAGCGGGTTGCGTAAGGTGTTACACTAACACCTCCATACATTCGTTGGTAACGTCCAGCATCAAACATGTCACTAAAAATAACAGTGATGCTTGTGCTTGTTGTAATGAACTGTTTGATCTCAACCAAGTTACGCAATCGAAGCATAACCTGTAAACGCTTAGGTAGAGTGTTCATTCTGTGATAATTAAGGTTTCTTGTACATGTCAGCCATTTCGATGAAGATCTTAGCCATTGCACGCAGATCTTCTTCATGCACGTCTTGGATGTGAATAGTTGTTAATGTTGTTGAGTCCAATTTAGGACTCACTTCAATTACAAGAACAGCAACATCAGGATTTGGACTGGCTTGGGTTCTGAGATCAAACTCAATTAAGGTATTTGATTTGCCATTTCCGGGTCGGATTTGCATATTCATTTACCAAATTAGTCACAGACGACATTGTCTGTGTCCACCCTCGCCAACGTGGAGGCTTTGGTGTGAGGGCACAACGCGAAGAGGGTGAAGTAGAGCTTATGGCTTTACTTAACCTTCTTCGCAGGAGAGAAAACTGTAGACCTTGTAGCTCGCTTCGCTCGCTGGTGGTAAAAACGAGAAGAGCAACTGCCGCGCCCACGGAGTTGTGGCGCGTGACTCGCACGGGAGCGCACGGAGTCGCGAAGCGGCTGCGTGCGCCCTCGCCCAGCGCCCATGGGGAACTTTTGTCCTCGGGGTCGCGCGAAGCGCCCACGACAGGACTTGCAGCTTAGGAAACACGTCCTTCAAGCTTTGCACGAAGATCAATGGCAAGATTCTCTTCTGTCTTGATGTAAGAGC
>Ga0181363_1000355_pt1 | contig 13232 bp, 21 predicted proteins | sample Fa13NDMLBSN_FD_130109 | JGI IMG/M metagenome (GOLD analysis project Ga0181363, IMG submission 130109) | Freshwater viral communities from Lake Michigan, USA - Fa13.ND.MLB.S.N | ecosystem: Environmental > Aquatic > Freshwater > Lake | place: USA: Michigan | collected 2013-09-23
CGCACAAACAAAATCAATCTATTGAATCAGCGTACAGAGACTATCTGTTCAAAATGAAGTCATACGAAAAAGCAGAATCTAACGGCATTAGATTTAATCAGGGCGCTAAACTTATTGGCATAAGTGGTGACCGAGATAATAGATATTATCTTGTTGGCGAAGCCTCATTCGATGTTAGCTTACATGGTAACGAGGGAGTAACCATTCACGGTGACCTGAAACGTTATGATAGTCTGAAAAATGTTCCCCAGTTTTCTGCTGATGTAGCGATGATTAATGCATATATGCAGGGCAGGGGTGACTATGACGATAGTAATGAGTTTGGTCTGTCACGCCGTGATACTTATTACGCAGACATTGATGTGGCTACTGGGTATGCGAGCAACGAGCTGTGGATTCTCATTCCTAAGACCGCCCCATGAGAGAAAGCTATCACCCCATCACACATAGTTATTTAGACCATACCTATCGTGTGCCAATGTGGGCGGCTGACGATGACTACGAAGTGAGTGTTGGACAAAACAATTACAGAATGTTCACCAATGAAACACTACCGACTCGCATCAAGACCGCCATATCCATGATTAACGCATACCCAACGAGGGACTATGCGGATTGGGAAATCAATCCCATCAATGTATACATCAACCATCAAGACCCAGCGCTTGACGAGATTGGTTGGCGTATCAATCGGAGCATGTACATGCTTGTGTTACCTACTGACTACTTGGAGAATTTAGCAAATGGCAGATACACCTGAAGCAAAAGTAAAGAAGAAAGTGAAGGCTGTCCTTGAATCATTGGGTGCGTACTACACCATGCCTGTGGCTGGCGTATTCGGGCGTTCAGGGGTACCTGACATTCTATGTTGTCTTCACGGACGGTTCGTTGCAATCGAGTGCAAAGCGAATGGCGGTAAGACCACAAGGTTGCAGGACTCAAACCTTACTGCCATAGCACAGGCAGGGGGCGTTGCACTTATTGTTGATGAAACAAATATCAGTTCACTGGGAGCTGACTTGTTAAAACTGGTATCAGGGGGTTGATATGTTGGAAATGATTGCAGGGATTCTTGTGATGACAGCAATGCTGGCACTGGGCGCGATACTGTTTGTCTTTATATGCGCCATGATTGGTTGGATGATTTTCACAACACAGAACGGAGGCGATGATGACTGAATCAAGATACCTAGACCCCGAGGACGAAGCGTTCAACGAGATTGAACGACAAGCCAAGCAACGCAAGGAAGCTGTGAGAGCAACGATAAACAAGGGGAAAACAATGAACAACCAACCAGCATTTCCAACAAACCAATACGCCAATGGAATAAGCCCATCAGGGTTTGATACAGGCATGACCTTGCGCGACTACTTTGCGGCAAAGGCTATGCTAAGAACAAGCGTGGGTTCATCCTACGAACAGCTTGCAAAGACGGCTTACGAAATCGCAGACGCAATGCTGAAAGCGAGGGAAGCATGATTTGGCTACTTGAGAACCACGCACTGTGGCGCTTGGGTAAAGACAAGCAATGGGTGTGGTGTTGTAGCTGCACTAAGTTCTTACCTTGGTCAATGATTTATACCGTCCTTGCATGGACAAGGAAGGATGCTGAATGACACGCAAAGTTTGGTACACAACCGATGACTATGGGACGCTATGGCGGTTTGTTGAAACAGCATCAGGCGTTAGGTTTTGGTGGGATGCCATCCATGAAACAGCGATGATGAAGATTCTTGGGTATACACAATGGGAGGGGCTATGACATTCAGAGAAACCACAATCAAATACATCAAGGATATTCTTAGACCAAAGACTATCTACGAAGTTATTTATGCAGAGCTACAAGAGGCACACCTACGCAAGTTGGAAGCTGAGACTGCGGCTGAGTACGCAGATGCCGCTATCAAATACAACGACCGCCGAATCGAAAGGTTGAAGCAACGCCTGTTTGAACACGCAGAGGAGGATGCATGACACAAGATGAAATCATTGAAATGGCTAGACAGGCTGGCGGACAAGTGACGGCGTGGGTCAATCAAAGCACAATTCAAAAGACTACGACATTCACCTTTGAGTCACCCATTGATTACTACGTAAGTGGAGAGTATCCCGAAAAATACCACATCAAGTTTTTGGAAATCTTTGCTAAGTTGGTAGAAGAGAAAGTGCTGGGTAAAAAGCAACGGGACAAGCATGATTGACAAAATCATTCTCAGTGCTGTGCTAGGCACAGTGGGGTTCAATGGTCTGTTCCCTGACCCGCCACAACCATTGACGCTGAAACAAAAAGCAAAAGAGAAATCTATCAGCGCCATGTGCGACAGGAAACCCAAGAGCAAAAGAGCAAAAGATTTGTGTAGAAGATGGAAGGAGCAACAGAATGCTTGAGCGCATAAGAACATTCTTTGGTAGGGAGAAGGGTACGCACCCAAACAAGTCAACCGTTGTTGCCCAAGGGTCAGCATGGTATTGCACAGACTGTAGGTTGGTATTCATAACCAAGGCGGCAGGAGACACGCATAGTTGTGAGTACAGGTTTCAAGATTCAATAGTAAAGATGAGGATGGACAATGAACGCAAAGAACGCATTTGATTGGCGAGGGCCGAGTGTTTTTTCAAGTGATGTGAAGATGAAGCAAATGGCAAGCGGGGCTAGAGCGGGTCAACTTGCAAGCCAACGAGCGGCAGACAAACTGAACGAAAAGAAACAAGTACTTGCTTACAGTAAGGGGAAAGAAAGTGCCAAGACCAAAAACTGAATTGACCAAAAGCGGTAGGGCCATTGGTATCCGCTTGACACAAAGTGAGTACGAGGAGTACGAGCGACTTGGTAAGGGTAAGTGGTTGAGGAAACTTCTACAAAACAGCAGAGACAAAAGGAAAACAAATGACCGAGGAAATTAAAAAACGAAAAGGACGAGGCCCTAGTAAGAAGCCAACCCTTTTCAATACGAGCTTGCGACTATCAAGGGAGGTGATGGATTACTTCAACACCTACCATCCGTATTCAAAGCAAGCCAAAATCCGTGAAATTCTTACCGAGTATGTAAACAGCCAACAGCAAGGAGCTAACAATGGCAACAGCAAAGAAAGTTCGTAAACCTAGCCGCGCCGCAAAGATGCGCGAGTACTTCACCGCCAACCCATTGGCTACACCTAGCGAAGTAGCCAAGAAGTTCAAGACCACGTACCAAGTTGCGTACATGTGCAAGAGAGGGATGAAGCCGAAGAAACTTGTTCTTGGACGCGCCGAGGTGGAGTTCGCCAACAGACTGGGAGTATCAACGAAGGACTACGCCGAGCAGGTATACAAGCGGCGGCGGGGGAGTAGAGCGGCGGCACAAAAATGGGAGGCAATTGCAATGACCTCAAGCAACACGCCAATCACAATGGAAGAGCCACAAGCCGACCCGGTGAACCATCCTGCTCATTACAAAGTAGGAGGAATCGAGACCATCGACTTCATCGAGGCCAAGGGTCTGACGTATCACTTGGGTAACGCCGTGAAGTACATCAGCCGAGCCGACCACAAGGGCAACCGCAAGCAAGACTTGGAGAAGGCCAAGTGGTATCTTGAACGAGCAATCGCGCAAGCCTAACAAATGTTAGGGTAAGTCCTAGCCGCCTACGGGCGGCTTTTTTACGTCTGTCACTTGACAAAGTAAAGCCATGTGTTATTATTGCCGCCTGAAAACAAATTGGAGGGTTAGAGCATGGCAACTTTTGGAAAGTCATCCGTAGCTTTTGATGGCGATATATTGAAATGTCCTCGGTGCGGTGAAAATTATTTGCACCATCGCAATACGACGATATTTGAACGTAGCGAAGACGACAAGCTAACAACTGTTATAGCCCAGTCAGAACACGAAGCACACGTTTCACGTTTTCCTTCCGCAGATACATGTAACCCCAGTGACCGCAGGAACGGAATACTTGTTGAGTTTGAATGCGAGCACTGCCATTATGATTATGGCGATGCAAGTCCGGAACTAACTGAAAAATTTCATTTAGCCATAATTCAACACAAAGGTGGTACCTTTGTGGAGTGGGTGTAATGGCGGCAACTCCCGAGGCCAAGGTCAAGGCCAAGATCAAAAAAATCTTGAAAGACAACAACATCTACTACGCCATGCCCATCGGCACTGGCTACGGCAATAGTGGTGTGCCCGACTTCCTTTGCTGTGTCAACGGACACTTCCTTGCGATTGAAGCCAAGGCAGGTAAAGGCACGACCACGGCACTACAAGAAAAAAATCTTCGAGACATAAAACAAGCCGGTGGCACAGCCGCCGTCATTGCTGAAGAGCAACTCGAATACCTAGAGCAACTTATCCAACTGATGAAACAATGAACATCATCACGATTGACTTTGAAACGGCCTACGGCGGTGACCTTGGGTTTGCCAAGCAGACCACTGAGGAATACATCCGCGACCCACGCTTTGAGGTTATTGGTGCGGCGGTACAGGTAAACGATGGCGAGCCGGTGTGGTTCAGCGGAAGCCATCAAGCCATGTACCAGTTCCTCCAAAAGTACGACTGGGGGAATTCCCTTGCGTTAGCGCACAACGCACCATTTGACGGAGCCATTCTGAATTGGCAGTACGGCATCACGCCCAAGGGCTGGTTGGATACGTTGAGCATGGCGAGGGCATTGCATGGCACTCAAGTAGGCGGTAGTCTTGGAGTCTTAGCGACTCACTATGGAATCGGAATAAAAGGTGAACAAGTCAAGCAGTACATCAATTATTTCCGCAAGAGTTTCACCAAAGACGAGTTAGCTGACTACGGAAGCTACTGCAAGAATGATGTGAAGCTGACATGGGGCTTGTTCAACCTAATGAGCCAAGGTTTCCCCAAAGTCGAGCTACGCTTGATTGACCTGACTGTGCGTATGTTCACCGAGCCAGTGTTGCAGTTGGACAAGCAGATGTTGGAAGTTCACTTGGTCAAGGAGAAGCGCCGCAAGGAAGAGTTGCTGAACAACTTTGACAAAGACACCTTGATGAGCAATCCGCAGTTTGCTGACCTGCTCGCATCCCTTGGGGTCACGCCGCCCATGAAGAAGAGCCCAGCCACTGGCAAGCAGACCTTTGCGTTTTCTAAGACCGACGAGGAATTCAAGGCCCTGTTGGAGCATGAGGATACTCGGGTACAAGCAGTAGTTGCGGCCCGGCTGGGAACGAAGTCAACCATCGAAGAGACCCGCACCGAGCGGTTCATTGGGATTGCTACACGAGGCCCAATGCCTGTACCCCTACGCTATTACGCCGCCCACACTGGGCGCTGGGGTGGTGACGACAAGATCAACTTGCAGAACTTGCAACGCACATCGCCTTTGAAGAAAGCCATCCTTGCACCATTTGGTATGGTGATGATTGACTCAGACTCATCGCAGATTGAGGCACGGACGTTGGCATGGTTGGCGGGGCAAGACGACTTGGTAGACGCATTTGATAGGGGTGAGGATGTATACAAAATCATGGCATCGGCTATATATGGCAAGGCTATTGAAGATATTACGAAAGACGAAAGGTTCGTTGGTAAAACGACGATTCTTGGGGCGGGGTACGGCATGGGTGCAGGGAAGTTCCAAGCGCAACTCAAGACCTTTGGCGTATCTATTGAACTGGACGAAGCTAAACGCATTATTGACACGTACCGACGAACTTATCCGTATATCCCTGAGCTATGGAAAGCGGCGGCGAATGTCCTCCCCGCAATCATCCGTGAACAAACCACGGCGTTTGGGCGGAATGAACTTCTCAAAGTGGATGGGTCAGAGGGCATCCTACTCCCCAACGGCCTACGTTTAAAGTACCCCAACCTGCGCCAAAAGATAGACGATGATGGCAAGACCGAACTTGTGTACGACACCAAGAAGGGCAAGGCAACTATCCCCAACCGAATCTATGGCGGTAAGGTGATTGAGAACGTATGCCAAGCACTTGCACGTATCGTGATAGGTGAGCAGATGTTGATGGTCGCTAAGAAGTACCGCGTGGTGATGACCGTCCATGACGCCATCGCTTGTATTGCACCGGAGGCCGAGGCTGAAACAGCTAAGGAGTACGTTGAATTATGTATGCGCCTACGCCCGTCGTGGGCCCCCGAGCTACCCCTGAACTGCGAAGCAGGGTATGGCAAATCTTATGGAGATTGTTAATGAGTATCGTATGGTCGTTCAGTAGCCTGAAAACATTTCAGCAGTGCCCCAAGAAGTACTATCACACCAAGATAGCCAAGGACGTTGTTGAGCCTGACACAACGGCAACGCTGTACGGCAAGTCTGCCCATACTGTGGCAGAGGAATACATACGTGACGGCAAACCAATCCCACCCCAGTTTGATTACATGAAGGACACGCTGGATGCCTTGAAGGGTATCGAAGGGGAGAAGCTATGCGAGGTAAAGCTTGGGCTGACCAAGGACTTGGAAGCCTGTGACTTCAGTGCGCCCGATGTGTGGTGGCACGGCATTGCCGACTTGGTTGTGTTGAACGAGGCAAAGGGTTTGGCGCACTCTGCTGACTACAAGACCAGTAAGAGCGCAAGGTACGCAGACACCAAACAGCTTGACCTTGTGGCGGCGGGTATCTTTGCCAAGTTCCCCAAGATCAATCGAGTCAAGTCAGCTTTGATTTTCACGGTGAGCAAGGAGTTTGTGAAGGCCGAGCACCACAGAGAAATGATGACAAAGTACTTAGAGAAGCCAACAAAAGATGTGGCGCGAATCGAAGCCGCACTGGAGAACGGTGTATGGAATCCCAGCAGTGGGCCACTGTGCAAATTCTGCGCAGTCAAACAATGTGAATACAACAGGAGCTAACTATGAACGCAATGACAAACCAAGAGACTGATACCGCCCTGATTCTTGAGGGGGAACTCCAACGCCGAGTTAAAGAAGTTGTTGAGCGTGTCGTGGTAAACATAGTAGGAAAAATTATCCACGAGGAATTTAATAAATACAAAACTGAGATGATGATGGAGATCACTTTAGCAGTTGGCAAAAGCCTGCAAGTAATAGAAAATGAGGGGCGCAAACCTTTGTGGGAAGCAACCCCCGAGGAGTTTGGCTTAACCCGAGAAGACCTCAACACCCACAATATAGGAAGCCCAAATGCCATACGTGAATAAACCCCGACCCTACAAAAAAGAATATGAACAACAAAAAGCAAGAGGCGAATCTGATTCCCGCCTTGAACGTCAACGAGCAAGAAGTGAGATGGACAAGAAGGGCATTGACCGTACTGGAAAAGACATCGACCATGTGGTTCCCTTATCCAAAGGGGGAAGCAATGCTTCAGGAAATCTTAAGCTCAAAACCCCAAGCGCCAACCGTTCATTCAGTCGCAATTCAGACCATACTGTCAAAACCAACAAGCCAAAGAAAAAATGAACTTATCAGAGTATGAGTGGCCCCGTCCCCACGGGTTCACACCGTTCGAGCATCAGAAGACTACAGCCGAGTTCCTAACGACCAACAACAAGGCGTTCTGCTTTAACGAGCAGGGGACAGGCAAGACAGCATCAGTGATTTGGGCGATTGACTATTTGATGCAACGAGGATTAGTGAAACGAGTGTTAGTGATTTGTCCGTTGTCAATTATGAAGTCGGCATGGCAAAACGATTTGTTCAAGTTTGCTATCCATCGCACAGTCTCTGTTGCACACGGCTCAGCCAAGAAGCGCAAAGAGATCATCAATGCGGGGTCAGAGTTTGTCGTCATCAATTTTGATGGGGTTGGAATTGTTAAGAGTGAACTGCTCAAGGGCGGGTTCGATTTGATTGTGGTGGATGAAGCGTCAGCGTATAAGAATGCTCAGACCGAGCGATGGAAAGACTTGCGTGACCTAACAAAAGTTATACGTGGGTTGTGGATGTTGACTGGAACACCCGCCGCACAGTCGCCTGTGGATGCTTACGGATTAGCAAAGCTGGTGAACCCCAACGGCATACCTATGTTCTTTGGGCAGTTCAGAGACAACGTGATGATTAAGGTTGGGCAGTACCGCTGGTTACCCCGCCCTGAGTCCAAACACATTGTCCACAAGGCACTCCAGCCAGCCATTCGGTTTGAGAAGAAGCAGTGTCTCGACCTGCCCCCTGTGACTTTTGTTGACCGTGATGCCCCACTGTCCCCACAGCAGATCAAGTACTACAACGTACTCAAGAAGCAGATGCTGATTGAGGCCGACGGGGAAGAAATCTCTGCGGTCAACGCCGCTGTGCAGATCAACAAGCTGCTTCAAATATCCGGTGGTGCGGTTTACACCGACACTGGCGAAGTGTTGGAGTTTGATGTATCCGCCCGTTTGAATGCAGTGCAGGAAGTCATTGAAGAGTCGAGCCAAAAAGTGCTGGTATTCGTGCCGTTTACCCATACCATCGAACTCTTAGAGAAACACCTGAACAAGCACGGCATAAGCTGTGAAGTCATCAACGGGAGTGTGAGCGTTAACAAACGCTCGGCCTTGGTTCAGCAGTTCCAAGACAACCCTTACCCCAAGGTGCTCATCATCCAACCACAAGCGGCATCTCACGGGCTTACCCTAACCGCCGCCGACACAATCATCTGGTACGCTCCCTGCTCCAGCGTAGAGACGTATCTACAAGCCAATGCTCGAATCGACCGTCCCGGTCAGGTCAACCCAATGACCATCGTGCATATAACAGGCAGTCCGATAGAGACAAAGATGTACGCCCACCTGCGGGGCAACATTGCACACCACACAAAAATAATTGATTTGTACAAGCAAGAAATTATTTCTGAAGGTACTTGACAATGTCAAGTTCTGTGCTAAACTAAAACCTCAAAACAACTGGAGCTAACTATGGACGCATTAGAAGTTCAGGGGGAACAACCCTCTCTACCACTCGACAAACTTGCCGCTGTCTACATCAAGATACGCGATGCCAAGGACACACTCACCTCAGATTACAAAAAGCAATACGCCACTCTTGAAGAACAGATGGGTGTGCTTGAAGCTGAGATGCTTGAGATTTGCAAGAACATGAACGCTGATAGCGTTCGCACAAAAGCTGGCACGATTGTTCGTTCCGTAAAGTCACGGTACTGGACGAATGATTGGGATTCTATGTATCGCTTCATCAAAGAAAACGATGCGTATGGCCTGCTGGAAAAGAGACTTCATCAGACACACATGAAAGAGTTTCTTTCTGAAAATCCCGACCTGCTTCCTATGGGCTTGAACGTAGAAAGCGAATACACCGTGGTTGTTAGACGTTCTAAGGAAAATTGAAAAATGAGCAACATTACTTTGTTAAACCAAGACCTCCCCGACTTTCTGCAAACCGCTGGAGTCAGTGAGCTTACAAAACAACTCGCTGGTCGTACCGGCGTCAAACGCATCGTCCCCAAGAACGGAATCTTCCGCAAGGTTGTGGGTGGTGAGGAAATGGGTAAGGTCAAAGGCGACTTGAATGTTGTCGTTGTCAATGCTTCTCCTAAAGTTGGACGCATCTTCTACGCTAAGCAGTGGAGTCCTGAAGCCGAGCCGTCTGCGCCCGACTGCTTCTCCAATGACGGCAACGTGCCTGATGCTGGTTCGACCAACAAACAGTCCGACCGCTGTGACTCTTGCGAGCAAAACATTAAGGGTTCGGGCATGGGCAACTCTAAAGCCTGCCGCTACTCACGCCGCATTGCTGTGACGTTGGAAGAGGACTTTGGTACTTCGCTTGAAGGTTCTGTGTACCAAATGAACTTGGCCTCCAAGTCTTTGTTTGGTGAGAGCGTTGGTGACAACACTCATCCTTTTGAGAGCTACACCAAGTATTTGGCCAACAACGGCAAGAGCTTGGACTACGTTGTTACCCAGTTGAGCTTCAATGAAGACAACGACAACCAATCCATTTTGTTCACACCTGTGCGCTTCATCAACAAAGGTGAACACGCAGTTACAAGCAAAGTAGCCGCGCTCCCCGAAGTGCAGAAGATGGTCACCATGACCCCATATCAAGCCGATGTGTCAGGTCGTGCGCCTAAGTTGGAAGCACCCAAACCTTTGGGCGAAGCCTTTGAACAGGAAGATGCCAAGGCGCTTGCCAAAGCACGAGCCGAAGCTGATGATGGAGTTGAAGCGCCCAAGAAGCGTGAATCCAAGAAGGCCGCTGAAGCCACACCCGCACCCAAGAAAAGCTTGGACTCCGTGGTTGCGGCTTGGACGGACGAGGAGTAACGCATGACCTATGGTTACAGCCAAAAATTAGTTGAAGCCAATAAAAAGGCCGACGCTGATTCTTTAGGCGTAGCCTTGGGTCGCTTCTGTATCGAGCGGGAGATTACTGCTACGCGAGTGGCAGTAGAGCTAGGAGTGAGCCGCATGACGGTTTACAACTGGTTTTGGGGTGAGTTCACTCCGTCTCCAACTTACGCCGAGCAGATAGAGCGTTTCATGGCACGACACAAAAAGCGCAAATAAACAATGTCCACATTTGACTTGCTCGACACCGTACTACCCACGGAGGGACGGTACTGCGTAGTTGGCATAGGTAAGTATGTTGACCAGCGTTTTGCAAACACAAGGGAAGAAGCCGAGACACTCATCCAAGAGTTCAACACCAAGCAAGTCAACGTGTATTTTGGCTGCGCCAAATTTGGTACGGCAGATGACAGGACACACGAGAACGTAGCCTTTGTCCGAGCCTTATGGCTGGATATTGATTGCGGCCCGACCAAGGGTGTACCGAATTCCAAGGGGAAGATTGAGGGCTATCTCGACCAGCAGACAGGGCTGGAAGAGCTTAAGAAGTTTTGCAAGACAGTCGGCCTACCTAGACCAATTTTGGTGAACTCCGGCAACGGTGTTCATGCCTACTGGTTGCTTGAAGAGACGTTAACCCGCACTGTGTGGGAACCGTTAGCCAAGCGACTTAAACAACTCTGCAAAGAGCAGGGTCTGATCGTTGACGACAAAGTATTTGAGGCATCGCGTATTCTGCGTGTGCCCGAGTCAATGAACGTGAAGAAAGGTTTGGAGCCCAAGCCCGTCATCGTTTGGAATGAAGTTTCACCGAGACTGTCTACTGAGAAACTGCGCGAACTGTTGGGCGCACCTGAGCCCAAGGAAGTAGAAGAAGCACCTGACTTTGTGCCATCTGCCATGAGCCCCATGATGGAGGCGTTGCTGGGTAACAAGGTCAAGCGGTTCAAGACCATCATGCTCAAGGCCGAGAACGGCTGTGCGCAACTGAACTACGTGTTTCAAAACCAAGCTGAGATTGATGAACCGTTGTGGCAGTCGGCGTTGTCGATTCCAGCTTTCTGCGTAGACGGAGATAAGGCGGCGCACAAGATGTCCGACCAGCATCCTGAATACGACCCCGCCGAGGTAGACAACAAACTCAGGAATATTCGCAAGCGCGGTGGCCCACACCACTGCACAACATTTGAAGAGCGCAACCCCGGTGGCTGTGATGGCTGTCCGCACAAAGGCAAGATCACTTCACCTATTGTGTTGGGTATAGAGATTGCCGAAGCAACCGAGGCCGACAACGAAGTAGAAGTTGAGACTGAAGCTGGAGTTGAGACACACCAAATACCTGAGTATCCATTCCCGTTCTTCAGGGGTAAAAAAGGAGGTGTGTATGTTCGCCCACCCAAGGATTCCGAAGAAGAACCCGCGATGGTCTACGAGCATGACTTGTACGTACTCAAGCGTATGAGGGACAAAGAGTTGGGTGAAATGGCGTTGTTCAGACTTCATTTGCCCCATGACGGGGTGAAAGAGTTTGCGATAACCACTGCGGCTATTTCATCAAAGGACGAGCTACGCAAACAGCTTGCCCAGCAGGGCGTAATGGCACATCACAAGCAATATGAGAGTCTTGCAACGTATGTCGTTACGGCGGTAAAAAATTTGCAATACACAAAGAAAGCAGAGCTTATGAGAACACAATTTGGATGGGTAGAGGGAGACAGTAAATTTATTATGGGCAGTAAGGAAATTACCAAGGACGGTACGTTCTACAGCCCACCATCGTCAACGACCGAGTTCTTTGCCGAGAAGATTCACGAGAAGGGTAGCTTGGATAAGTGGAAGGAAGTCTTCAACCTGTATGCAATGAAGGGCATGGAGCCCCACGCTTTTGGAGCGTTAACTGCATTTGGCGCTCCACTAATGAAGTTCACCGGCTTGAAGGGCGCAATCATCAACGTGATCTACGAATATGCCGGATCAGGAAAATCAACCATCCTGCGCATGTGCAACAGCGTATACGGAATGCCATACGAACTCATGTCGATTGAGAAGGACACGCTTAACGCCAAGATGCAACAACTGGGGGTGATGAACAACATCCCCAACACGATTGACGAAATCACCAACATGACCCCCAAGGACTTTTCTGACTTGGCATACGGCATCAGTCATGGCCGAGGCAAGAACCGCCAAAAGGGTTCAGAGAACGCCCTACGCATCAACAACACCTCATGGCAGAACATGACATTGTGCTCGGCTAACGCCAGCTTTTACGAAAAGTTGACTGCGTTGAAGAATAGCCCGGACGGTGAATCAGTGCGGTTACTTGAGTACAAGATAGAGCCCAACGATTTGATCGGCGTAGCCAAGGGCAAGGAGATGTTTGACCACCAACTCAACGACAACTACGGTCATGCAGGGGAGATATACCTTACATGGCTGGTGAACAACCTAGAGTACACCAAGGACTTGATAAAGAAAGTCCAAGCCCGACTGGATAAAGAAGTCCAGTTCACCGCAAGGGAACGCTTTTGGTCAGCCACTGCCGCTTGTAATATTGCTGGTGGATTGATCGCCCGTCATCTTGGTCTGCACGACTTTGATATGACCGCTGTGTACGACTGGCTCAAGGGCATGTTGAGCGAAATGCGCCACGATGTGAAGCCCCCACAGTCAACCCCTGTCACAACCCTTGGCGAGTTCCTTGATAGCCACCACCTCAACGCTTTGGTGGTCAACGGTGAAGTGGATGCCCGAAGTAATTTGGCGGCGCTACCTTTGCAGGAACCCCGTGGAGAGTTGCTGGTACGTTACGAGCCGGATACCAAACACATCTATGTAGCCGCCAAGCAGTTCAAAGAGTTCTGTATCAAGCAGCAGGTCAACTACAAAACGCTGCTCAAAGAGTTAACCGACTTGCAAATTTTTGTTGAGGCAACCAACAAGCGCATGTCCAAGGGTATGAAAGTAGCGTCTCCTGCGGTGCGTACATTGAAGTTTGACGCATCC
>Ga0181363_1000357_pt1 | contig 13220 bp, 15 predicted proteins | sample Fa13NDMLBSN_FD_130109 | JGI IMG/M metagenome (GOLD analysis project Ga0181363, IMG submission 130109) | Freshwater viral communities from Lake Michigan, USA - Fa13.ND.MLB.S.N | ecosystem: Environmental > Aquatic > Freshwater > Lake | place: USA: Michigan | collected 2013-09-23
GCGCCGTCGAAGTTCAGCGAGCCGTCGGAGCCGTCGCCGTACATGCCAAGCATGTCGGCCCATGCCGGGTTCGCTCCGGTCCCGCCCGTGCGGAGGCGCTGCCCTGCGGTGCCGGCGGCGAGGCGCGCAAGGCCGCTCCCGTCACGGTAAAGGATGTCACCCTGCGTGGAGAGCGTCACCGCCTCCAGCGCCATCGTCCCCAGCCCGAGGTTGGTGCGAGCCCCCGCCGCCGTGCTGCTCCCGGTGCCGCCGTCCGCAACCGCTACGTCAGTCGAGCCGGGCGCGTAGTAGTCCGTGCCCGCGGTCGCTGCAGAGAGCACACCGCTGGTGAGCTTGGCGAGGCCGGTGACGGTCGCGCGGCCTGCGAGCTTGCCGGTGGTGTCGGCGTAGACCATCAGCTCATTGACGACCGACGAGGACGGGCCGACCACATCGCCAGAGCCGCCGCCCGCCGTCGGTTCAAGCGTCCGATCTCCACCGCGCAGGGTGTAGATTCGCAGCTTGCCCGTGAGCCGGTCGATGTAGATCAGCCCCCACCCGGTCGCGTCAATGACCGGGCGCGCCTGCTCGGCGACCACCAGGGCTCCCGCTTGAACCCACCGCCGCAGCCGCTCAGGCATCACGCCCATGTGGTCGCCTCCGATGCGTACACGAGCACCGACACCTCGGTAACCGGCGCCCCATCCCACGACGGCGACACCTGTACGACCTTCACCCGGTTACCGGTGAACCCCGCCGCGCCGTACCAGCGAGACGCTACCCGCGAGGTCGTCAGCCGGCCAAGGTCGCCCGGAGCCATCTGCGCCCACCACCACCCGCGCAACCTCATGGTCACGACCTCGGGCGTTCGCTCCTTCGCCTCCACGAGCCGATTGAGCATCTCCGTCCGCACCGCGGATTCGTTGCTGAACACGAGCGCGGCCATGTCGTAGGTGTAGTTCACGTCGCCGGGCCGCTGGTAGACCACCGTGCCCGTGTGCGACGACGACGCCGACGCCATCGCTACCGTAATCGAGCCGTACTCGGTCTGGTGGTCCGAGCTCCACCACTCGCTCGACACCTCCACGATGTCCGCGTCGGTAATCTGCCAGTCGGTCAGCTCGGCAATCGGCGCGATGCTCTGCTGTTGTGCGCGCACCGTCAGGCACCCTTGCCGCATCGTCATGAAGAACCCGCCGGCTCGTAGCGTGGTTTGGAGCCACGAAAACGCATCGGCCTCGGGCGCGATGAGCCCGATACCCCACTTGTATGCGCCCGACGACACCTTGGCCACCGAGCCCGCGTACTGGTAAGCGTCGAAGTAGTCCACATAGCCGATGGGCACCGCGAGCCCCCACGCCGTCGGGAGCACGTCCCATGCCCCGTTCGCGCCGCCGCCTGTCGAGGTGAGCACCTGGAGGGCAATCACGATCGGATGCTCCTCCAAGAACGCCGCTCGCGCGATGGTCGAGCCCGTGAGCGCCGCCACGCGGGTAGACCCGAGCTCGTCGGTAGCCGTCACCGTGAACGTGGTGGCGGTGCTCGCGGTCCACCGCAGCCAGAAGGGCGTGCCGCTGGTCGGCGTGACGTGGAGAACGCCATCCCCACCCGTCTTTCGGGCGAAGCCGCTGGTACTGTTGACCGTGAGCGTCGTGTCGCCCGTCGCGTAGTCGGCCGTGGTCGACGTGGTGAGGTCCGGGTCAAGGTCGTAGCAAAGCTGCATCGCCGCCGTGGTATTCGTTGGCCGCTGACGCAGGCCGGTAGCCGCATCGATGAGTTCCATCACCCACACCGGGCGCCGCCCGCTGAGCTGCCGCCACTGGCCGAACGCCACGCGCTGATAGTCGGCGTCCTCGTAGCCGGGGAACCCGAGGTACAGCGCCCAAAACGTACCCCGTGGGCCTGCAGCCGCAAGTTCGCCGAGGTCATCGCCGACGAGCTCCACGACTGTTCGCCCCCACGTCGTCGTGAGGTCGTAGTCGTTGAGCTTGGCGCCGTCGATCCGCACCCGCCGGATGCGTGGTGCGCCCGAGTGCGAGTAAATGCGCGTCTCGTTGCCCGCCTCCGTGTGGAGCTCGACGCGCTGTAGCCGCCACATCGGCGTGAGCGACGACGCGGCAAGGTCGGCGATGAATCGCGCAGACCAACTCACCGCGCCGGCCCCATGGGCATCCGGCCCGTCAGTTCTTCCAGGCTCAGGCCGTTGCTCGCGTAGGTCGGCGTGGTGGCCAAGCCAAGGCCCGCCGAGCCCGAGGGAGCGCCGAGCCCGGACCCGTCGCCGTACCGCAGTCCGCCGCTGGTCGCGTAGCTGACACCGCCAGCCGGCGCCCCGCTGTGCGGCGATGCGCCCCACGCGCCCGCCGGGGCAAAGCTGCCCATGCTGCCGAGGGCGGTGCCAAGCATCGCCGGGGAGAACACGAGGCGCAGATCGAGCGTGTAGTTCCGCCGATGGTCGTGTGTGATCGGGTCTTTCGCCGCCTGCTCAGCCGTCATGTAGCAGACCGGCCAGAAGTCGCGATGGCGCACCCACCCGCCCGCGTGGTCATACACCAGCGCCTCGCTCGTGTTGATCTGGTGGGAGCCGGTCATGCTCGACACGCCGCGAATCTCGTGCGTGAACTCGGGCCAACCCTCGATCGCCACCTCGTCACCGCTCGCCAACGTCGCTGACGGCGACCACGAGACGAAGGCGTTACCGCGCGTGCTGGCGTAGCTGTAGCCCCGCCCGGTCGCGCCCTGACGCTTCCCGCACCACGCTTTGTCGCTGTTGAGCGCCACACCGCACAGACCGCCGCGCCGGAGGTGGTTCGCGAGCGCCTGTAGCTTGCGCTCCAGAGCCGACGCGCCGGGGCTACCGAAGTGCTCCAGCAGGATGCGGACATCGAACAGCGGCCCGAGAACGGCCGTGCTCATGCTGCCGTCGAGAGCTACCGCGTCCTCGCGCCGGATGGCGGGCGTAGCCGTCAAGTCCTGGAGCTCTTCGCCGAGGTCCACCGTTTCCAGCGCACGCCCGCCCGTCGGGTAGTAGTACAGCGTGGGCGTGCCCATCAAGTCCTCCCGAGCTTACTTTCTTCTACGCCGATCTCACGGCCGAAGTCCGCCCACAGGTCGCCCGCCTGAATCCAAATCGTCGTCGGGCGTGGGTTGGCGGCCGACTTCTCATCTGCCACGATCTGAGCGCCGAACAACTGGAATCCGCCGCCAGCGGTGGTGCCCGAGCCGAGGATCATGTTTTCCTCCGCGCCGCCATCCTTGCCCGCAAACGCCCGCTCAATCCCCGCGGCGAACGCTTCCGCGATGGCGACGTAGAAGGCAGGATCGGTAAACGCCTGAATCAACCCGATGATCAACTGAGGCACCGCACCAACAAGCAACTGAATGAACATGGCGAGCAGGTCGGGAAGCATCTCAGGGATCATGCCGGCGAGGGCCACAATCACATCCGGGACGGCGCCGACCAGCGCGCCGATCAGCTTCGGAATACCCGTCGCGACCGCGCTCAGGATGCTCGGAATCGCACGGATGAGCAATACGGGCGCCTGCGCGATGATGTCGCCCACGGCCGCAAATGCCGACTCCACGAACGGCCCGAGGTTGGCCAGTGCGTCGTTGATGAGGCCGGCCGCATCCGTGAACACGGATTTACCGTCCTCCATGTTGGCGGCGCTCTGGAGGCCCGCCAGCACCGCCTGAGCGATGGGGTGGAAACTCGCCGCAGCCGCAAGCGGGGAGGAGAGCGCCTGCCCCACCTTGCCCGCGGTGGAGTCGGTGGCCGACGCCGTTTGGGCGGTCGTGATCCCGGTCTGCGCCTGCCCGACCATCCCCGACAGCTTCGCGAACTGCTCGGCGTTGATCGCGCCCTCCGCGTAGGCCTGCCCGATTTTCCCCGCGAGATCGTGCAACTTCTCCATGGCCGTCAATGTCGAGGGAGGCACCAGCCCCGACAACGACGCCGTAAACGAGTCGGCCGCCTTCTGCATGTCCGACTCACGCAGCGCGTCCCTTGCGTCGGACGCCTCCTTCTGGATCGCCGTAACCGCGGCTTGGTGCTCGGCCTCGGCCGCCTCCATCGCGCTCGCTTGAATCCCTACAATGGTGCGGATTCGTTGCAGCGTTTGCCCGGCCACCCTGATCTTGGCCGCCGCCGTGGCCTCGATCCGCTGCTCCTCGGTCAGCGCCGCCGCTCGTGCTGCGTCTGCCATCTCGGATAGCGACAGGAGGCCCGCCGCAAAGGTGGCCGCGTTCGCCGCGGCCACCTGACCCTGCACCTCGGCCGCAAGCTGCATCGCGGCGATGTAGTCCTTGAGCGCGTCGGTGCCATCCTTCCGCGCTTTGGTAGAACCATCCTCTGCCATCTTGTGAGCGATGACGGTAGGGATTTCGTCCTTCCGCGCCTGCACAGACTCCGCGAACGCTGCCGCCGCCGCGAGGGCCGCCCGCTCTTGCTCGATGGCGGATACGATCCCGTCCTCGTTGGCCCGTGCCGCCTGTACCGCGGCCGATGCCGCCGCTACCTGCTGCGTGTGAAAGCCAAGCATCCCCTGGGCGGCACCGTCGACCGCCTCGGTCATGCGGCGGGCCATGATGTCATACTTGTCCAGTTCGCCCGACGCAAGGCCCAACTCCTCGTCAAGCGACCGCGTACCGGTCTTCCATTTCTCGTGCGCCTCTGCTGCGCGGGTCGCCGCCTCGGCTGAGGCGTTCATCTTCTCGATCGCGGCGTCGAGGTCGCGCGACAGCACGAGGTAGGCGCCACCAAGTGCCAGCACCGCCGCGCCCACGATAGCCGCCGCCGGCCCCATCGCAGCCAGTGGGCCGAGCGCAGCCTTGATGGTCTGCCCCATCGTCGCGCCCGACTGGCCCGCGGCGGAGAACGCCTGCGCGATTTGGAAGCCCTGCTGGTTGGCGATCATCATCGGGTTCTGCCCGGCGCTGAGCTGCTGCACCACGTCGAACATCTGGAAGCGGAGGTTGCCCGCGGCGCTCGCTGCCCCGTTGGTGCCCTTCGCCATGCCCTGCGCGGCCTGTTCCACCGAGCGCAGTTGCCCAACAGAGACGCCAAGCGCCTTGGCCTTCATTTCCGCGGCCTGTTCCGTGGCGCGCATCGCCGCGGCCACCTTTCGCTCCGCGTCGGTCAGTTGGCTCGACGCCGCCGCAAGCTGGGCCGCCTCAACCGCCGCCCGTTGCTCTTGCGCGGCAAGCGCCGCCGCCGCAGCCACCGCCCGCTGCTCGGCCTGCTCCATCGTGTGGAGTTGCCCGACCGACAGCCCCATGGCCGCCGCTTTGAGCTCCACCGCGTCCGCAGCCGACCGGAACGCCGCCGCCGCCTGCACCTCCGCGGCGGTCAGGGTGGCGGCTACCCGCGCCACTTCCGTAGCGCGCTGCTGTAGCATCTCCTGCTCTTGACGCAGGCGCTCGACAGCGGCCGACAGCCGGTCGACTGCCGGCTGACCAACGACCTCGGCGCCAACCTTGAAGCTTACGGACTTGTCGCTCATTGGCCCACCTCCACCACCGCCATCACCTTACCGCCGAGCGACTGCACGGCGAGCTGCCGACGTTCAAAGCCGGCATCGTAAGCGGCACGGTTGAAAGCGAAGTCCTCGGCGCTCATGTCACGTAGGACCGTCGGCAGGCACCCGTACCGCGCCGCCATCGCGTCCATCGTCGCCAGCAGCGGCACCGGGAAAGGTCGCGATCGACTCGCGCCACCCCCCGCCGATCGTCAGGTCGAGCACCACGCCGCTGAGCTGGTTGGCCACCAAAGAGGGCAGCGCGTACAGCGACAGCCCGCGCGTTCCAGGGCGTACCGGGTCGCGCTCAGTCCGCAGGATGGTGCAGGGCTCCATCTCCGCTTCGCTCTCGCCGATGGCGAGCACGCAACAGTGGAGAAGGCGCTCGTGCATCGCCGTCGCTACCTCGGGGTCGACCGCGCCCGGCTTGGCTTTCCCCTTGCCGGGGAGGAGTGCCTGCGCCTGCATCTCCCCCTGCGTGGCGGCACGCACCCGCGCGTAGACGGTCGTATCCCCGTCCACGATGGGCACGACCTTACATTTGCCCTCGCTCCACCTGTTGATAACGCTCATGGTTCCCCCTCTGGAACATGCGAAGCAGCCTACGCCGTGGCGCTGGACTGCGTGTTGACGACGACGATCGCGAGCCCGCGATCACTCGACCCGCTCTGACCAACGAGCTTGATCGACTCGGGCAGCACGCCGTGCGTGTTCACGCCGATTTCATCCGACTCGATCCAAGCGTTGTGCATGGTGAACGTGATCGAGCGCGCCGAAGCGGTAGCCGAAATCACGGCGCTCGCCTGCGTGTGGGCCGTGAGCCCGTTCTGCCAGTTGTCGCTTTCGTAGTCGCTGGAGATCATGGCGGACACGTCGCGGAGGCCCGAGGGCTTCGGGTCGGCCGTGAGCTTGGTCCCGAGCACCTGACGCCGCTCGAGCTTGTTGTCGAGCTCCAGCGAGAACGTGCGGAGGTCGTAGGCCGTGGCGTTCCAGGTGATTTGCGAGAACTGGTGGTGCTCCAGCTCCACTTCGTTGGTCCCGAACGTGGGCGTGCTCGCCGTGGTCGGAGCGCCCGAGGTCTGACCGATGATCTCGATGTCCACCACACAGCGCCCACCCGCCTCCACCGCCAGCTTGATCTTGGCGATCCGGCAACCCTCGTACACGATCGCCGAGCCCGTGCCCTGCGCGACCTCGATGGTGAGGCCGCCCGTGGGAGCGGACGCGCCAAGGATGTATGTGTGCGTGTAGTCGGAGCCGCTGGGGCCGGTCGTGGAGCTCGACCACATCGCGTGGTGAAGGATGAGCCCCATGTCCTCATAGGTGCCCTCGAAGCTGATCGTACCTTCCACATCGTCCGCAGCGACGAACGAGCGGCGCGAGACGAGCCCCACGCCCTCGTACAGCGTCTCGCGCTTGACCTTCTTGACGCTGCGGCGCAGCGACGAGGAGCGCAGGCGGAAGAACTTGGTGCGGGTAACCGCGGTGCCCCAGGCGCTCTCGCCCCCGAAGCCGACGAATGATCCGTGTCCGATGTAAGCCATGATGAGCCCCTATGCGTTCATGTCGCGGACAAGTACCTCGATCTTCGCCGTAAGGGTACGGCCAAGCGTCGTAACTGCCGTGACGGTAACTATGTAGTCTGTGCCGGTGGTGCCGCCGCTCATCTGCACCCGCACGATCGCAGCGCCCGCAGCGCCGACCTCGTAGCGCGTGCCGGTCGTCGTGACCGTGAGCCCGCCGGTAGTGGCGATGGTGACGTAGCTCAGGCACTCCAACTCACGCGACGACGCCGAGCCCGTCGGGTGCGCGTGAAAGCGCCGCTGCATCAGCCCGGAGAAGTCGACCCACGCGAACACCGTGGTATCGCTGGTCTTCGCCATCGTGTTCTTGGCCTGCGTGTCGCCCAATCGCTCCTGCGCCTGAGCGGCGTACAGGTAGGCCGGCACCGGGGCGCCAAGGTCGATGTGCCCCGTCTTTGCGGAGGCCGGCACGAACGAGGTGAGCCCCGTGCCAAGGGTCGAATCGCCCCAATAGAGCCAGTATTGCAGCATCCCCGCAGCGGGCGCCGTGTCCTGGATCTCGATCGTTCCTACCTTGGTCGTCGTGTTGAAGCTCGCAAGGTCGAGCTTGGTCACGACGGTCGTGCCGTCCGGACCCGTTACGCGCATGTCGAACCCGGTAGCCAGCACCGTTGACCAGAAGTGGTCCCAATCCGTCGGGATCGTGATGGTCGCGTCAAACGCACCGCCCGCGCCGGCCGTGTTGTCGATCGACAACGGCTGACGGTACAGGTCGTTTGCGCTGCGCCAGCTCATTTGGGCTTCCCGACCACGGCGGGAGCCACCACCGCCGGCAGGACCGCATCGGCCACCGGCTCGACGCCCACAGGCGCACCCTCGGCGGTGGGCACCTCGCGGACCTCGCCCGGCGACCAGTAGACGCCCGCGGGCCACTCGCCGCGGTATGTGGTGCTGACGAGCTTGACCATTAGACCCCCCCTGTCTTTGGCGCGCGAGCGAAGAACTCGAAACGCACCCCGAAGGTAACACATCCGGCCGCATCGCCGCTCAGTCCCGACACCTCGGTAACCTCGGTCAACTGCACGTCGTACCAGTCGCCGCCGTACAAGGCGCCGCCCGACTGACGCACCGCCCGTTCAAGGGCTACCGTCACGTCATCGAGTAGTTGCTCCTGCGCCAACATGCGCTCGGCCGGCTTGTCCACCGTGGCGGGCGCCCAACAAACAAGCGTCCACGTTGCCGTGCGCGTGTAGACGCCCAGCGGCGGCCCCATGGTGCTCGACAGGTCGAAGGCCGCCAGCATGACGCACGGCACGCCCGAGCGGGGCGGCACGTCGTAGACGCCGTAGATCACCTGGTCGTTGCCGCTCAGGGTCGTGTAGTACCCGCCCGCCGTCGTCACCGCTGAGAGCGCGGTCACGATGCCCTGACGGAGCGTGGTGATCTTGGTGCTCATGCGAGCCGCCGCGCGAGCTGGTCGCCGAACACTTCGGGGAACGCCGCTACCGCCGCCGTCTGCGTGTCGCGCATGTAGTGCTTAGGCTTGATGCGAACGGAGCGCACGAGCACATACGCGACCGTGCTCTTGCGCTTGCCGTCGATCACGAGCAGGCCCATGGACCCGCCCCGGATGGACTGAAACCGCAGCTTGACCGGAGCCGTCCGCGGGGACTCCCACCCGCCCTTCGTCACGCCCGCGCCCGTGCGAGCCGGGCCTACAGGAATGGCAAGGAACTTCCCGCGCGTGGGCCGAATGGTGCCGCCGTGCTCTTGGATGCGGGCGTAGTTCACTTCCGCCGCCCGGCCCGCGAACACCTCCAAGGACACGCCAGCGCCGTCCTGCACTACCTCCATGCCCACGGAGCCGCGCAGCCGACCCGAGCGCACGCCGAGCCGGTTGCCGCTCAGGTAGCCGTCTTTGAGGAGCCGCGTCGAGTTGCCGCCCACGATGAGCAGCGCCGCACGCGAAGCCGCCGGCACCGCGGAGCGCAGCCCGTCGATCCGCTTCTGCATCTCGGTGAGCGTCACAGGAGCGCCCGCCCGAGACGAAACGGCCACAACATCTCCTGCACCGCGGGAGATAGTATCTCCTCGTCCCGCAAGCCCAGCGACACACCGCCGCCGCTCACGTTCGACCGGCCCTGCTCAGCGCGGAGGTTCCAGCAGTTCCGCACCGCGAGGATCGCCGCCGCCTTCACCGCTGCGGGAACCGTCGTGTACCCGGCCGTGACAGTCGCCTTGATGCTCCGTCGGGCCTTGTACCAGGTGCCGTGCGTGGCAGTCTCCGTGAGCAGCACCAGCCCCATGGAGCCGTCGAGGATCGCATAATCCCCGCTGGCCACAAGGTCCGCGGCAGCCCACGACCAGCCCGAGTCATCGTAAATGGACGTGACCGCGGTGAGCGGGTACACGTCGATCATAAGCTCGCGCCCGCCCGGCCCGTCGAGGTAGCGCACATAGGAAGTGCTCTCCATCGTCGCCGCCGCGCCTGCCGTTGCCGGCGGGTAGCCGCACCAACGCGCGAACACGTCGCCGATGCGGGCGATCCACAAGTCCAATAGCGTGTCCTCAGCGGTTCCGGCGGTCTGCGGAATGTGCCCGCGAGCCTCGGCAGCGGTGATGAGCGCCATGGTTAGCCCTTCCGGGGATTGCGTACCATCCGGTCAACGGGCGGCGCCGACATCGCCGGAGCGACGACATCGGACACCGCCTCGATGCTGCCGGGAAACGTGGCGAGCAGGTACGCCGCCGACTCGTCAGGGAGCTCGCGCACCTCTCCAGCACCCCACAGGACCGTCAGGCCCGGCAGGGTGCCGCAGTAGTGCGGGAGGCCGACGAGTCGGTAGCGCATCAGCCGCGCACGCCCTCGTACACCGCCACCACGTCGAAGTCGTACGCGGGGCCGGTGCCGGCCTTGGCCACGGCGACCTCGAACACGCCAGCCGCGGCGCGCTCCAAGTCACCACCGGTACCGGTGATGGTGAGAGCCACCACGGTCCCGGCGGTCAGGGCGCCACCGGCCACGGTGGTCGCACGGCTCACGAGGGTCGTGGAACCCTTCTTGACCGTGAGGGTGATGTAGTTGGTGTCGTGAGCGGCAACGGTCACGTTGGGGATGACGTAGAGGCGCTTGATCTTCGCCGCGTTCAGCGAGGCGTTGATCAGGTATTCCAGGTCGGTGGCGTCGGTTCCGACGCACTTCACGCGGTCGGTGAATTCGGTCATCATGATAGAGGCTCCTGAGTGGGGAAGGGTGAAGCGGGGCCGACCTTCGCCAGCCCCGCTCGGCGCTCGTTAGAGCATGTTGTAGGCGTAGAACACGACCTTCTGGCCGCTGCTCGACAGGGTACGCATGGACTTGCGCTGCGTGGCGACGATGTTGTAGATGCCGCGGGTGATGTCCTTGTCCTGCTCCACCATGACCGAACGGCTCTGGTAGTGCGCGAACTCGCCCCGGCTCACCGCCACAAGGCCCGAGAGGGCGCCCGATCCGGTGAAGAGGCCGGTGTTGGCGAGGTCAGCACCCATCCAGCGCGAGGCGAACAGCGGGTGCCCGCCGATGCTCGCGAGCTGGCCGGTGAGGATGGTGGCCGCAGCGCCCATCTTGTCCACGGTGAGCACGGAGGAGTCAACCATGAGCTTCTTGTACAGCACCTCGGGGGAGGTGAGCAACGCGATGTCCGACGCGGAGAGCTCGCCCATGGCGCCCACAACCGAGCCCATCACGCCAGCGGCGGTCTGAGATGCGGTGAGGTCCACGGTGCAGGAGCGGTCCACGGCGAGAGCGCGGAAGCCCAGGAACCCGCGGCGGTGGTCACCGGACCCGCCGAGGCCGGTGGCGCCCCAACGGCTGCGGAGGTTCCAGGTCGCGATGGCGTCCTGATGGGTGGCGGTGGTGTCACCGTTGACCATGCAATCCTCGTAGCCGTCGCTGATGGCGCGAGCGGCACGACGGGCGATCTCAGGCGCGAGGGCGAAGATCGCATCCTCGGTCGCCGCGTCGTCCACGATGAAGCGCGCCGCGAACCCGGCCGACTCGATGGTCTGCGAGTCGCTGGTGACATCGCTGGCGGTGTACTGGTCGGGGTCGTTGGTCGACGCCTTGCCCTTCAGGTAGGGGCGGCCGGTGTCCGTGATCTTGGGCACGATGATCGGGCCGTTGATGCTCACGGTGGCGAACAGCGCGGCGATGCCGTTGGCGGTGAAGAAGTCCTCATACAGCGCCGAGATCGGCGTGTCGGGAATCCACTCGGCGCCGCTGCCAGAAGTGTCGCTGATCGACTTCGCGATGGTCTTCTCCAGCGAGGCGCGGAACCCGCCCGCGGTGGGCGCCTTGGCCGCGTGGGCGAGCAGGCGACCGCGGAGGGTGACGGGCGCGCGGCCGGTCACGCTGCGGTAGATGGTCGCGGCGAGGGCGATCTGCTTGAGCTCGGCGTCCCAAGCGGTCGCCGGGGCATCGGTGAACAGGCCATCGCGCACCACGTCGACCGCTTGGCCGGCGAACTGCACGCGCTCGACGCTGCGAACGAGGTTGATCGACCCGTCCGACCGGGTGAACCGGGACACGAGCGCGGCCTCCCCGCCCACGGGCTCGGCGGCCTGCTTGCCGGCGAACGCCTGCCGCTCCTCCATCGCGCGCAGCTTCTCGCCGAACTCGGCGGCGGCCTTGTCGTGAGCGCGCTTGATCTCGGCTTCGGTGTTGTGCTTCGCCGCTTCGATCTTGTTGTGAACGTCGCGGAACTGGCCAAGGAGCTCGGCCTGATTGGTGATGGTGATGTCCATGGGGGTCATTCCGTGTAGAGGTGGGAGAGGCCGACCGGCGAAGGCGCCGGCTGAAAGAGCTTGGACAGATCGTCAGCGGGGGCCGAACGCTCTGCCAGAATGTCAGCGAACATACCACGAAGCGCGGGCTCTTGTGCCAGCTTGTCAATCACCATATCGGCGATTTCCGCGGCGCTGAGCTTCGAGGCCGCACGAACGGCCACCGCTTCGGGGTTGGCCGGAACCGCGACGATGCTGATTTCAAGCAGCTCGCAGTCGTAGTAGACTTCGCCGTAGCCCTCGGCCATGTACGCCGGGTCATCCTTGGCGAGCTGCGAGCGAGACACGCGGCGACCGGGGCGGAAGCCCACGGATACGGCGTTGATCACGCCGTCCTCCACGTCCTGCTTGATCTCCTGGGCGTAGGGCTTGGCGCTCCACTTGACGACATCGAGCGTGAGGCCAACGCCCGGCACGATCGCCACCTCACCACGCCCAACGACGTTGGCGGCGGTGTACTCGTGATCGGTCAGCACGACCGGGTTGGCCCGGTAGTTGTCGAGCTTCCACGTTGCTTGATCCACAACGTCACTCATGCGGTCGCTGGCGGCGGTGCTGGCCACGAAGAGCTGACGGGCTACGCCGTCCACCTCGACGGAGCGGCGATAGGCGAGGGTGCGAGTCGTGGTCATGATGCCTCGATGAGCGGGACGGTGGTGCAGCGGCAGGCTACGCAAAGGGCGGCGGAAGCGAACCCGCCCGGCCCGTCGGCGGTGGCGCCGAGGTGCTCGCCCGCGGGCACGACGAACGCCTCGCCCACAGCGCGCTCTTGCCCGTCAAGGTAGGCGTGGGCATCGCGGACGTGTCGATCGCGGGCGCTCAGCCATTGCTTACGGACGCTGACGCCCTCGACATCGGCGTAGCGCCCATAGGCCGCGTTGTGGCCGGCGCTCAGGCTGCGCGTCGTCTCCGTGCGAGCGATGAGCAGGGCGCGCGACGGGCTGAACGCGCCGGACTCCTGGACGCGAAGGCCGATTCCGTTCACGCCCTCGCCTGCGTCGATCCCAGCCTGCACCGCGGCGCGGACCTTGGCCTTGGTCGCCGGGTCCGTGAACGACACGAACTCGGCGAGGCGCGCTTCTGTCGCCGCATCGGCCGCGCTCGCGTCCATCGTCCACGGCTTGCCGAGCTGGTCGGCGCCGTCCCGATAGCCCGACTGAATCGCATCACGCAGCGCCGCGCGCATGGACTCGCCCCATGCGTCAGCCTCGCCCGCGGGGAACAGCCAGCCCATGATGTCCGTCACGAGGTCTTTGTGAACCGCGGCGAGTTCGATCGGCATCGTGTCGAGCCGGGCGATCACCCGCGCCGACTGCTTGGAGAGCGCGCGACGGGTACGCACCGCAAGCGCCGTTTCTGCCGGGCCGTGGACCTTCTCCACCCA
>Ga0181363_1000361_pt1 | contig 13118 bp, 8 predicted proteins | sample Fa13NDMLBSN_FD_130109 | JGI IMG/M metagenome (GOLD analysis project Ga0181363, IMG submission 130109) | Freshwater viral communities from Lake Michigan, USA - Fa13.ND.MLB.S.N | ecosystem: Environmental > Aquatic > Freshwater > Lake | place: USA: Michigan | collected 2013-09-23
AACTTCGATAAACGTCTCCCCGAATGGCATCTCCGTAACCCACTCGACACTTTCGCTGCACCGATTGTTGACCCAACAAACCCGGTCCCCGAAAACGTCATCTTCACCTACAACCGCACCTACCGCTGGCTGATGCAAAACTACGGTCCGACACTCGATGGCCGCCTCAAAGTTGGCGAACCATCATGGGACACTTTGTTCACCATCCTCGAATACGTTTGCGACAACGAAATCGTGACCGCCGTAATGGGCACCAACGCTGAACGCAACCCTGTCACCGGGCAGATGTATCAAGGTGCACATGTTGTTGAACTGTCCCGTATCCCCAACAAGACAGGTATGCCACTTGTTGTTGTCCCCCGCCGTATCAACCTTGACCGGCAGAAAGGCCAGTTCGACGGAATCCTCGGCATGTACTACACCCGTGCACGTTTGACTGCCCTCACCGAAATTGCTATCGAACGAGGAATCTTCCCCGACGAATATTTGATCGCCCGCCCCGGCGAAAACCCGGAGATCATTCAAATCGCAGACGGCAAGACAGGCCAGTTGGGTGTCGTAAAGGGCGGCGACATTCAACAGTTGCAGTTGAACCCCGGCTACAAAACGGACATTGCACTCGACCGCCTCGAACGACAGGAACGTTTGGAGGGTGCAATCCCCGCAGAGTTCGGTGGAGAATCCGGCACCAACATTCGTACAGGCCGCCGAGGCGAATCCATCCTTTCCGCAACAGTCGATTTCCGTGTCCAAGAATCACAAGAAGTATTGGCGTCCGCACTTCTTGAAGAAGACAAAATTGCGATAGCACTCGAAAAAACGTATTGGGGTAGCGCCTCCAAATCGTTCTTTATTCCCGGCATGGGCGGCGGAATCAAAGACTACACACCGAACAAACTGTGGGAAACCGACTTCCACTATGTCGCATACTCGGCGTCGGGTTCCGATGTGAACTCTTTGACGGTAACATTGGGCCAGTTGCTCGGCACCGGCCTCATCTCCAAGGAATCAGCCCGTGAAGCGTATCCGCTTATTTCTGACCCAGAGTTGGAACGTGACCGTCTGGTCGCTGAAGGTATCGAGTCGGCGCTACTCCAGTCGATACAGGCGCAGGCTGCGGACCCGAACGGCCCCTACCAGCCTGATGATTTGGCTTTCATTGCAGAAAAGGTGGCATCAAACGCAATGTCTCTACCTGCGGCTATCCAAGCAGCACAGAAACGTGCACAAGAACGACAAGCAACACCCGCACCGGTAGGCGCACCAGAAACAATGCCCGGTCTAGCAATGCCAGGTATGGGCGCAGAACAGCCCGCCGCCCCGCAAGGTGCGCCAAGCCTCGAATCTTTGCTTGGTCAACTCGGCGGAGGAGCACCCCAAATGGGAGCAATGGTCTAAATGGCACCACAATATAAAAACCGTTCCGATTTGCGCAACCCGACACTCAACATCGAACGTAAAGCAGCAAAAGGACAAACCTACGGTGAGGCTGGCCGCCAAATCGCTGCACAAAAAGCGGTTCCAATGGCACAGTCACCTGTCGAGGCTGCACCGCCACCGCCTGCACCAGGCTCGATGGGCGCACTTGACCGCATGACAGCCAACCCGAACGAACCATTGACCGCCGGAATGGACTTTGGTGCAGGCCCCGGTCGAGAAATTCTTGCTGCACCAGGTGGTCAAGAAAACGTTGGCAAAGACGACCTTATTCAGCGTCTACGTCTTGCTGTCGCCAAATACCCCAACCCTAACCTGATTCAACTTCTCATCGCATTGGAAAGTTAATGGTACGAACTCTTACCGATCTCGCCACCCTCGAAGCAGTTGAATCACGCAAAATTATTAAAGAGTCAAAACGGAAGACTCTTGAAGCGACGATTACACCCGAGTTGGCTGGACAGTTCGGCAAAGCGTACATTCTTGGGCGTTACGCAAGCCCCGAACTTGTAGCATCGGCTGCGGTTGCAGGCATCAGCGAAGTTGATGACCTGTATAAGAACCTTCAGACACAGTTGTTGAAGCAGGGCCTTGTTCCCGAGCAGGTGATTGACAAGAACAAGCCTGGTAAGTCAGCATTGTCGCAGTTCGCCACGGCGCAAGCAGGTGACGTTGTTACTGTCACCGACCCGAGAACTGGTAAACCGCTTCAAATTACGATTGGTACACCAGCGCCAACAGCAGCGTTTGTTGCTGAAGGCCAGGAACCTGTTGGTTTGCGTGTCCGTTCCGCTGCAGAACTTCAAGCCGCAGAAGAACGGCGTAAAGCCCTCGAAGAACGTGTCCCCGTCGTCAACCTTGACAAGGAATCGTATTCGTTGCGGGGGATGCAAGGCCCAGGTATTTTCCGTGAAGGCATCGGCCCACAAGATGTAATTGCTACACCGTTCAAAATTATTGGTGTCCCATTTCACTTTGCTGGTGCCGGTATCAGTTACATGTCGCCAAATTTTTTGGAGCCGGTCGCAAAAGCAGCCCGAGGGTTTACCAAAACCGCAACAATTCTTCCGCTTGCGGCGGCTGAATTCCCCAAAAACTTTGTTCGCCAAACCCTTCGTGACGCATGGGTGGCCGGTCAAATGGACGGCAACGCCTGGGAACGTTTTACTTACGCTCTTAATCCCCAAAGGATTACTTCCAACCTTGAAATTGCAGCGGTTAACACTACATTTGGACAGACCATTTCTGACATTGCAAGCGGCGAAGGCGCAGACTTTGGTGGTGGCTGGTTTGCCCAGGGAGAAACCGGTCAACGGGCCCGTGATGACATGGGTGCCCGAATCGGCACATATGCCGAAAACCTCGCCCGTGCAGGAAAACCCGTTTATGTGTCTCCTCAAGATGCGTGGTTGAACCAAAATGTTGAACCTGGCCGTTTGGCCGGAGACATGCTGGTTGACGCCAAACTTATTGAGCGTGATGGCGAACTTTACCAATTAGTTAGCGATTTTTTTGAAACCGGTCTTGATATTGGTCTCGATCTCGGTATGTATTGGGACCCAACAAACGCCCTTATCAAGCGTTATGGGTCGATGAGCCAAAAGGTTGCTACGGAATATGTTGCCGCCCGCAAGGCAGGCGATCTTGCTGAGACGTTGCGTATCGAAGCCGAAAACGGTTTGGACGCAGCAGTTGCCCGCAAATTGGCTGATACGGACCGCATGAACGCTGTTGCCCGCAGCACGTTTCAACGTCAAGAGGGAACCGTTTATAGTGGCGACAGGTCATATATAACCGGCAAAACTGTTGAGTCTTTCCTTGACGTAGATGACCCCAACTTTGTACCAAATACTGGGAACCTTTTTGGCGAAGGTTTGTACGTCACCGACCAGGCTCTTGTCGCAAGCACTAACGGATATAACGTGCCAGGTGCCTTGTCTTGGGATGGCATTACTCCAGAACAAATAAGGGCTGTTGAAGATATTCTTCCTGAAGGAAGTTTTTTTGGTTCCACCGGCCTTAACAAAGGCGATGCGGCGGTATGGAAGTTCGATATGTCGAACCTCAACGTTATTGACGGAGAAGCATCTATCGACCCGGCAATAAAGCAGATTGTGGACGACGCTTTTACGTCAACTTTGTCGGACCAGGGCAAGACACTTCTAAATTACGTTCCCCAACGGTGGAGACAACTTAACCAAGCCATCCAGTCGTCTAGGTTTGGCACCCCCACTTCGCCGCCAGATATCCAGCCATTCAGAAATTTGGTGGCAGATATGACAAATGGTGTTAAAAATGTACTCGGCTTGACCGACACGCAAGCAAATCAATTTGTTTACGAATATGTCAATACTTCTCTTTACGCTTTTGAAGATTTCATTACTTCATGGGACAAGCGTATTCAAGGGCTCCAAGCGAATACCAATAACACATACATAAAACAATTCGTTGAGCAGGCAAGAAAACAATCTAAAATTGCTTCAGACGCATTGCCGTCTTTGGATGATGTGGAATCTTTCTTAAAACCCCTTGGTCTTTTAGATGTTGCTTCCGATTTAAAAACCTCTGAGCGTCTGCGTTACCTTCGGGCATATCTTGGAGCACACTTTTTCCGCTTGATTGTTGACAACCCGGTATTCGATCAGGTCTTAACACCACAAAAAGGCGATGTTCTGGCATCCGTTGGCAAACAACTTGATGATTGGTTTGGGTCTGGGCCATGGCCCTCTGATGCGGGCAACAAAACCAGCCCAATCATTTTGGCGTTGGTTAATGCTGGATATGATGGTGTTAATTACAACGGTGGTGCTCGTATTGGCAGTGCCGGGGACCACACCGCAACCGTGGTATGGAAACCCAGCAAACTTAAACACGTTGATCTCCTATCTGGAGAAAAATTCCCCATTAACCAGGCGGTGTCGGCGCTTGACGATGCAGACCGTTTCCGTATCAGCGCAGAAGAACTGCAAGATGTTAAAGAAAGCCTAAAAGACCGTCGCACCACGTTCGGTTTAATTGATGATGCTCCCCGCACCATTGAACCAAACAACCTAAACAATATGCGTTTCAGCAAAGAAGGCAAGCAACTTCTTCAGCGCTTGGCCGACGAAAACAATCCTGTTGTCATTTGGCGTGACTGGCTAAAAAGAAAATCGCCTGGTGCTGCCATTGCTATAGCCCAAGCCAAAACACCAGACGAAGTGTGGCGAGCAATTGAAGCAGCCGTATACGCCGGAGACCCCGACCATAACCTACGCATCCTCCCGTACAGCGGTTGGAAAGACTGGTTCAGCAATACCGGTTTCAAAGTCAAACAGAACGTAGACAGGTACTCAAAGCAGACAGCGATGATGCCTGACAGCACATACATCCCATTCGACGACGCCGCTTTAGCGGTCGAACGTGCCGATAGGGTGCTTCAAGTGTCGGGCGTTAAGGGCGCAGACAGAGAAGTTGTTTTGCTAAAACTTTTCGACGCCGTTGAACAAAACACCTCAAAAGCATGGGACGATTTCTTTGAGGAGGCCAACGAAAAAGCCTTAACTATTCGAATGAGAAAAGCCGGATGGGATGAAGAAACCATCCGACTGTTCACCTCATACCGGTGGAAAGGCGACGATATTACCCGTTTCACCTTGGAAGACCTCGCTGACGATATTCCGATCGAATGGTTCGATGAAGGCGACGGGCCGTTGCGGATTACACAGTTGCTTTCTCGTGGCGGATTTATGATGTCCCCCGAAGTTCTTGACGAACTTGTCCGTGACCTCAACCCAGTCATTCGTGGATTGAAGAAAATTACTTCTGGTTCGGATACCGCATCAAAAGCAGTCGCATCAACAATAAACGCTGAACGTGTGTTGGCAAGGGCTATCGAGTCTGGTCTGCGTAATTGGGCGAAGCCAGCCGCTCTCGGTGCCCCGCTCCCCATACGTTACATTTTCCGTGTTATCCCGGAAGAAATGCTGCGTGTGGCGTTCTCTGGGAACTTCGAGAACCTTGGCACATACGTTGCCGCCATCTACAGCGGTCACCTTAACTACGACGTATTTGGTGACATCATCATGGACGCTGAAAAAGCGGCTAAAGAACGAGCCATTCTTGAAGATTTGAAATTTGATTACGATGCGTTAACTCGTGAACAGGCAACTGCTGACCCCGCCCGCCTCGCAAAAATTCAAGCAAGAATTAATAAAATGGAGAAAAAATACGGAACCATCGACCAAATCGAAGGCCGTATTGAACAGTTGAACAAGGCGATTAACGACAGTTTGCCGTCAGCAACTAGGCGGTTGAGCAACAACGTCAAAGGCCATATTGAGTCAACATACGACCAGCAAACAATCAGGTCGCACATGGAACGTTCAGATGTCCAGAGTGTTGTCAGTCGTAAAGTGTCCAACCCGGCAGATATCACTAAAAAAGAAAAGGCGATGCGGCGTTCCTGGGTTACCGCCCAAGCCAGTGATATTGCGGACATGACACTTAACGCCGATTATCGTGCTGTTGCAAAAGCACTGGAAACAGGAGACCCGGCGTCGCTTGAACGTGTCGCAAGAGAACTTCTTAGCGGCGACCTACGAGAAGTGTACGACGAATATACTAAAAACCTTTTCAACGTCAAAGCCGGGTGGGACTGGGAAACAATCGAAGGTGCCCGTGCCCGTGTAAACGAAATTGCTACTGACATTCGCCAACGGACAGCACTCGACCCCGACATCCTCGATGTTCTTTCAACCGGAACGCTTAATGGCGACAAAGTTGTATTGGGCCTCGTTGACCGTGTATACGAAACGACACCAGAGTTCAGACAATTGGTGTCCGAAAAACTGCTCGACAACCCGCAAGCACCGGACCTTGTGCCCTACTACCCCAACATCCGCACAAACGCCAAAGCAACCCGCAACGCCAACTGGATGTACAACACGTTCAGCCTTTACACGAAAGCGTCTGCCGCTATGGCCCGTAACCCGTTGTGGGTGCAAGCATACTGGAAACGTGTTACCGAACTGATGCCGGTCATGGACAACACAGAAGCGGTGTCCATTATTGGCTCTAACGTCGATCAGTTGCCCGACTATCTGCTTGACCGTTTGAACGACGCCGCCGAACAAGCGTCCGGCACTTTGAACCGTAAAGAGGTCACCGAACTGGCGTCCCTACACGCCCGAGATGTCGTAGACAGCCTACTGTACAACGGTCAAAACAACAAGTCGTACTTCGGTTACCGCCACCAAATTCTGTTCATGTTCTTCGACGCATACCGTGAACAGTGGGCAACATGGCTCAAACTGATGAAGAAACCAGCCAACCTGCACAAAGTTGACATGCTTACCCGTCAACTTAAAGAGTTCCGTGAACCCTTTACGCAGGAAGACAACAGCATCATCCACAACGACCCGACAACTAACAAACAGGTTGTTACGGTGCCGTTTAGCCGTTGGATTTATAGAACTTTTGGTGGTGATGCCCAATTGGTCATCCCAACTCGCAACTTGTCGCTTGTCGGTTCAACCGCCCCCGGTTTCTCCCCCGTTGTCTCTATCGGGGCATCAACATGGGAACCGACAAGCAAATCGATGGCTAACGTTAAGTCGTCCTTGTTCCCGTTTGCAACAGGCGATGTCAGCGTAGACATCCGAGATTACGTCATACCCCAATTCGCCCAATACCTCACCGAAGGCGTAGCGGGAATCGGAAGCAGGTTCGCCCCCCAACTAGACACATTCTGGGCACTTCTTGAAAAGGTGTCTGGGCCAAACGTCGAAAAAATTAAAAAGGCTTCAGTTTTGCCGATTGCTCGACAGTTGGCTGCTGACGTAGACAAATATTCCCTTACCCCCGAGAGCCGTGCCCAACTACTCGAAGACGCTGACGCACTTTCAGATGTATACGCTGTCATCCGTGCGTTCTCTAGGGCTTTCCTTCCGGCAGCATCCATCACCCAGTTCTTCCAAGAAACCAAACAGGGCACCGTCCTCCAAGGCATCGTGCTAGACGAAATCCGCAACATCGAAAACGAAGTGATGGGCAAGGGTGGAACACTCAGCCAAGCCATCGCCACCGTCCTCGACCGCTACGGCACCGGTATCTGGGCGATGCTCGGTTCCGGTTCAGAAACCAACGTCCCCGGCTTGCAGCCAACTAAGGAATACCAGAATTGGGTCTTTGACAATAAAAAGATTATTGACACTTACCCGAACGCCGGTGGTTACCTCGGACCGCAAGAAGGCGAATACAACAATAAGGTGTTCGTTCAGCAAACATTGCTGAACTGGCGACAAGTCAAAGACCCAAAGGTTGCTATCGAAGAAGGCGCAAATCTTTCGGCCGATGCTTGGTACGACTACCAAGTGTCCCAAATTCCCCGTGGGCAAGAAAACACTACAGAAGCCCGCCAATACAAAGCATCCGTCAAATCTGAAATCCAGCAGCGTTTCCCGACATGGAGCATCCTAGGGGGCGTCGCTGACGCCGAAGTAAGGCGCAGACTTCAAATGAACGATGTCAAAAAGATGATTAACGACGCAGAAATTTTGAGGATGCCACAAGGCGTCGCTCTCAAAAACTATATGACGTTGCGGGAAACCGCCATTCAACAGATGGTTGCTGCCGACCCGTCCGTCACAGTTAACAACTGGACCGACGTCGAGGCTTCGGCCAGCCTCCGGCAGTACCTTTTCGATATCGGTAAGACAATTGCCGAACAAACACCCGAGTTCAACCCGATTTGGACCAACGTCCTTGTGAAAGAATTTGACAGAACTGATCTCGCTGCGGCAGGAGCAACACAACAATGAGCATGACCGGACCCGAAGACACGACAACAACCACGCCGGGTGCTACACCCACAACTATCCCTGGTCAGGGGGCGTTCCCACAGTTGCCAGCGTTCACCCCGGTTACCGTTACCGATGACAAAAGGTACAGCAGCGCAATCGGCGTCGAGGGCCGCCGGGTAACTAATGTTGCGACCGGTGAAATAACCTACGAAGGAACTCGCATACCGACCGCAACACAAAGAATTGCGTCCTCGCTTCCAACTCCCTATGTTCCGTCACTTGAATCACGGACAGCAGAACCCAAATATTTCCAAGAAGACCTCGATAACCTCAGCGGGTTTTCCCGCCCAACTATTGCTTCTTGGCAGATGAGAATGAACGCCGCTGGATTGCTCGGCAATTCGTTTGCTTTGGGGGTTGTCGATAACCAAACCCGAAGCGCATACGCAGAAGTGTTAGGTGTGGCTAACAAGGAGTTGCTCACTGCTGAAGAAGCGTTGGCGCTGATCCAGCAGCAGGCGGTAAAACTAAAAAGCGGAGGTGTCACCCGCTACAAAATATCTAACCCGGCAGATATTAAAGCCGTCATCAACCAGTCTGCACAAACCCTTTTGGGGCGTTCACTTGACGACAAACAACTTGATGCAATGGTTCGTGCGTTTCAGCAGCAAGAGGTTACCGCACAAAAGGCATACCAAGCGGGAGGAGTCGCTACCGAAGCCCCATCCGTTCAGCAGTTCGCCACCAAAAGAATTGAAAAAGATTTCGGTGAACAAGTTGATACTCGTCGCCTAAACTCTGTGTTTGGTGCGGTCCACAAACTTTTGATGGGTGGTAAATAGACATGGCAGCCAAGAAAAAGGCTCGGCAAGCAGAAGTTGACGCACAAGTCGCCGCATACATGCAGGAAACGACTGGCGCCATTGAAGCGATGACGCCAGAAGAAATACAAGCAACTGCAGCGCTCGCATTGGGGCAACAGGGAGCACCCCAAGGTGTATCTGGCGGACCATCAGGGCCAGCCGCCGCCACCACCGCCCAACGCAGAAAGTTCGTTGCCTCCGGTGAGTGGGAAAACTTTGTAGCCAGCCGTTACCCCGGTTTGCTGCAAATCTATAAAACAAACCCAGAAATAGCCGAAATCATCCGTACCGGCTATATCCAGCAACAGACACCTGAAGAAATCACAACCAACATTTCTTCTAGCACCTGGTATAAGGGTCTTGGGTCTGGAGAATACGAATACATTACAAAAACCGCTACCGGCGATAAAGCATACGCAGACAAAATTGCTGCCCAGGAAAACCTTATCTCCGATGCAGCAAAAACACGGGGTTACACGTTAAGCCCGGAAGCAATTAAAAAAATTGCTGCCGACTCCCTTAAGTCCAACTGGGGGACACCAGAAATCAACGACGCCATCGGCACTCAAATCGTTGGCGAAAGCCAAAGGCAAACCCCAACTGGAACCCCGACCGCTGCCCCTACTGCGCTTCAACAGGGTGCCGACGCAGCAGCGCTTCGAGAACTGTCACGCCGATACGGTTTGTCACTGTCCGACAACGAAATCGAAGGCTACGTCCAAGCCTCTCTTCGTGGCGAAATTACCGCCCAACAAATTACAAACGTGTTCCGCAATCAGGCCAAGTCTTTGTACCCGTCTTTCGCTGCACAACTCGACGCCGGAGACCTCGACTCGGCAGTCGGCACCTACAAGTCGATTGCCTCACAGGTTCTTGGGGTGGACCCTACCAGGGTTGATTTTACGAACGACAAGTTTAAAAAACTGTTGACGTACAAGGACCCTGATAGTGGTGAATCTCGTCCGATGAACGCAACTGAATGGGGCAACTATCTGCGGACTCTCCCTGAGTGGAAGAAGACTGCTGAGGCTTCGGACCGTTACCGCACGATGATTGACACAGTAGACGAATTGTTTGGAAAGGTACGTTGATGGCTACCGCCGCAGACCTGAAAAAGAAACTTGACTCCCTTGGCCTCGGGTTTCTGTACAACCTTTTGGAAACCAAATTGTTGCCGGATACAACTATCAATATCCAAGACACCGACCAGATTGCTGCCGCTATCGAAGCAGACCCCGCAACCAAGCAGGCTTACGACAACCGGTTTATCGGAAACCAGTTCCGCATCAATAACGGTATGGCTCCCCTAAAACCGTCAGAGTACATCCGTGCTGAAAAAAACTATATTGACACCCTCCGTAATACTGGTATGCCGCTTGGGTTCTATGACCAACCCACTGACCTCGCCAAATTTATCGGCTCTGACATTTCGGTTAGGGAACTAGAAGGTCGCATTGTTGGCGGGTACCGTGCCGCACAGCAGGCTGACACCGCTACCAAACAACAACTTGAACAGTTGTACGGTATTACGGAAGCCGACCTTGCCGCCTACTACCTCGACCCCACAAAAGCAACAGATGTGCTCGGTCGTAAAAAAGACGCAACCCTTTTCCAACAGCAGATCGGGGCAGCCGGTATCGCAGGTCAAGCCCGCACCCAAGCCAATATTACTCTTGCAGCAGGACAGGCAGAAGAACTCCAAGCCCAAGGTGTCACAACCGCCGCAGCCCGACAAGGATTTTCTGCTATCGCCCAACAACAAGGACTGTTCGAAGCACAGATGGCGGGCGAAGAAACAGTCAGTCAAGCCGAACAGATCGGCGCTGCACTCGGCACGAACGCTCAGGCAGCACAACGCATCGCAACCCGCCGCCGTCGTAGGCAAGCAGAGTTCGAAGCAGGCGGAACATTCGCAGCAGGACAACGTGGCGTAGCAGGTCTCGGCACAGCCAACCAATAGTTGCCGAACTAAACCTTTGTGCTATAGTTTCACACGAGGCCGAGTGCCAGAACCCACGGGAAGCCCCCGTACCCGTGGAGTACATATCGGGGTGTAACCAACCAACGCAGCCATCCAACTCCTCCGGTTGGGTGTGGGCAGAAACGGAGAGTGCCATATGTCGAACCTCGAAGACGAGTTCTACGACGACGACCAGCAGGAATCCAACCCCGTCAGGGCAAGGATGAAGCAACTGGAAAAAGAAACCCGAGACCTGCGCAAGCAGTTAGCGGAAGCAGAAGTAGCCAGACGAGAATTCAATTTCATTAAAGCAGGAATTGACCCATCGGAACCAAAATTCCGATACTTCGTCAAAGGCTACGACGGCGAACTTTCTCCAGACGCAATCCGGCAGGCCGCCGAAGAGGCACAACTGATTACACCCCAGAAACCGGTCGATGACACCGATAAGCAAAAGTGGCAGGAAACAAACAAAATTGCCACCGGAAGCGAAACGGCACCACCGCCCGCCTCTTGGGTGGACCGAATCAGGAACGCCAACAACGAGTCAGAACTCCTAGCGATTTTCGATGAGGCACGAGCACAAGGAATCGAACTCTAACCTCACAAGGAGAAACCCAAAATGGCTGACTATTACGCAGCAGAAACCGGCACTGGCAACCTCCAGGTTGACCAGACTGCCTTCGAGAAGTTGGCGTACTTCGCCCTTCGCCCCGAAATGTACTACGACCAGTTTGCAGACGTTCAGGCAACGAACGCCACGAACCCCGGCGCAACCGTCAAGTTCACCATCTTCGCTGACCTCGCAGCAGCGACGACCGAACTCGGTGAAGCCGAGGATGTGACCCCCGTTGCGATGAGCGACAGCCAGGTCACGGTCACCCTCAAGGAATACGGCAATGCAACCGTCACGACCGCCAAGTTGCGGGCATCTTCGTTCCTCCCGGTTGACCCGGTTGCGGCGAACGCTGTCGGCTTCAACGCCGGTCTGTCGATTGACTCGATCTGCCGTGACGTTCTTCAGGCTGGCGACAACGTGCTGTACGCAACGGGCGGTGCAACCGACCCGTCGAGCCGCACGACCATCAACACCGATGACGTTCTGCACATCAACGATGTCCGCAAGGCCGTCGCACAGTTGCGCAAGGCAAACGTTCCGACCGTCAACGGTTCGTACATCGGATTCATCCACCCCGACGTTTCGTTCGACTTCCGTTCGAACGTGGACGCTGGCGGCTGGCGTGACTCCTACAAGTACGTCGGTGGCGAAGGTCTGTACAACGGCGAGATCGGCATGATCGACATGGTGCGCTTCATCGAGTCGCCCCGTGCGCCGCTGTTCGTGGATGCGTCGAACAACTCGTCCTCGTCGGGCACCATCGATGTCTACGGCACCCTCATCATGGGTCGTCAGGCTCTCGCCAAGGGCATCAGCCTCGGCGGCGAGTACGGCGCACAGCCGACCATCGTGTACGGCACCGTCACGGACCTCCTCAAGCGTTTCCGCCCGGTGGGCTGGAAGCACTTCGTCGGTTACGGCGTCTTCCGTCAGGAAGCCCTGCGCCGCATCGAGTCGGCTTCGAGCATCGGCAGCAACGCCTAACTCTTCCGACAAGGAAACACAGGCCCTCTCCGATTTGCGTCGGAGGGGGCTTTGTGTTTTACTAGCGTTGTTGCGAATGGGGAGAGAAAACCCTTTTCCACAACTGGTAGTAAGGACCCGTCATCGTTGGGGTGGCGGGTTCTTGCTATTCTTGGGCAATGGCAACGTTTCGTCCACCAACCGACCCGTTCGTTTTGTTTGACGACGGAAGCGGTGAAGGCATCTTCTCGTATCTGTCCGGCTGGCCGAGAGGCCGCAATGTTTTTAAATTGACCAACGGACAGTTTATTGAAACTGACCCGGCAGATGTGAATGACATCGCTAAGATTTACCACGGCGGCCACATCCATCCTCTTACCGCCGAGGAAGAAGCGGACCTGCGAGCAGCAGGCTATGGGGCTTACATTGAAGCATAGGGAAATTCATCCGACAGATGTTGACGGATGTTTTGGTTGCAAGATTCTTGGTGTCCG
>Ga0181363_1000363_pt1 | contig 13026 bp, 22 predicted proteins | sample Fa13NDMLBSN_FD_130109 | JGI IMG/M metagenome (GOLD analysis project Ga0181363, IMG submission 130109) | Freshwater viral communities from Lake Michigan, USA - Fa13.ND.MLB.S.N | ecosystem: Environmental > Aquatic > Freshwater > Lake | place: USA: Michigan | collected 2013-09-23
CGGGTGAACAAGCTGGCGGGGATGCTGTATCTGGACCGGACGCATGCCAGCATGCCGGAGTGGCAGAAGCGGGAGATCGTGCGGGAGCGGGCGGGTTCACCTGATTTCTTGCAGAAGGGCGCCAGCGCGTCACGCATCGATCTGTTGATGATGTTCTTCAATCCGTGGAAGGAGGGCATTCGCAGCCTGGCGAAGAGTGCGAAGCAGAATCCATTGAGCTTCACGGGCAAGGTGGCGACGGCGGTGATGCTGCCGAGCATCACGCAGGCGCTGGCGACGTTGGGTTTTCTGGGGGATGATCTGGAGGAGGAGTATGCCAGCATTCCGGACTATGATCTGAGCAACTATCTGGTAATTCCGGTAGGTTGGGCGAACAAGGAGCAGAAGCAGGTGGCGTATCTGCGGTTGCCTCTCTGGGAGCCGGCACGGTTGATGCACGGGCTGGTGACGACGGCGATCACGGGCCGCGGTCAGACGGCATTGAACCGGGTGGGCGGGCAGATCCCGGGCGGTAATGCGTGGTGGAAGGTGGCGAGCGCGTGGTGGGCGCATGAGGTGCAGGGGCGGAATCCGTATGATTCGTTCATGGGCCGGGAGGTGCTGGATCCGAGTGTGTTCCAAGCGCAGGGAGCGCAGGCGCGGTGGGATCTGGCGAAGTATTCGTGGAATGAGCTGGGGGGTTCAATCATTCATCGCTTCCGGGATCAGAGTCTGTATGATGCGCCGGAGGGTGAGGTGCAGGAGTTCTTGAATGCGCCGGTGGTGAATAATTTGCTGGGGCGCTGGATCAAGGTGAGCAGCCGGGGCATCGATGACGCCGACCGGAAGCGGGCGGAGCCGGTTCTGCAGGAGCGGGCGGTGACGCGGTTGGCGGTGCGTGAGATGGCGGAGAAGATTCTGGCGAATCCGCCGCAGGCATTGACGGAGGATGAGAAGCGGGTGCTGGCGGATAGTTACGCGATGGATTATCTGATGACCATTCTACCGGTGGCCGCGGGCAGCCAGGCGAGCCCGCTGTTGCGGCGCTTGAACAAGGCAGGGACACGGGAGGAGAAGGAAATGATCCTGAGCAACCCGTAAACGCAGCAAAGTGCGCAGCAGGTGGGCTAAGTGCCTCAACTGCAAGGGGGTGGGTGTGAATGGGGTTCAGAAGGTCGTGAGTTCAAATCTCACCGTCCCGACCATCTCTTCTAAGTTTTCTCCACTTACATCATTGCCCTGATTTTATTGGGGTTTTCTTTGGTTTCATTGGGCTTCTATTCATGGGGTTCTAAGTTCCTCGTTGACGGATTCAGAGGTTTTTGCATCACTAGGGCGTTGTCAATAGTTGGACAAACTTGGACAAAGCTGGACAAAATAATCTACATCATGCCACGCATCATCAATCTACATCACCCAGTTGCACTGGGAGGCCAATAGAAGGAAACCATTATGGAAATCAAGGAAGCGGTGTTGCCGAAGTGGCAGTTTAAGTATCTGGGCCGGCGGTTCACGTTGCGGAAGCGGCGCGGGGAGCGGGATGGGGCGTGGTATCTGCAGACGATCATCAATGGGGAGCGGCTATCGATCAGCATGCAGGTGAATGATTCGAAGGTGGCGCAGGCGAAGGCGATCCGGGAGATCATTCATCCGCGGATGACGGGGCAGCCGATCCCGGAGGATGCGACGGTGGCGAAGCGGTTGAAGCCGGCCGGGGTGGTGTGTTTGCGGGAGGTGTTCAATGTGTTCCGGGCGAGCACGCAACTGCGGCTGAAGGAGCGGACGGTGTATGATTATATCTGGAGTATGCGGGAGGTCGCGAAGCGGGGGACGGGGAAAGACAAGTGGACGGATGCGGAGGTGGATGGGTTGTCGGCTAATGTGCTGACTCGTGAGCTGGTGGGGAAGTTTCAGCGGGCGATGTTGGCGGAGGCGGGTGCGGGGGAGCTGGAGCAGAATTCGGCGGCGATCAGTGCGAACAGTATTTTGAGCCAGGCGCGGAGTTTGTTCGGGAAGCGGGCGCTGGCGGCAGATATTTATGCGGGGCTCAAACTGCCGGAGCTGGTGGGGTTCATGAATGCGCCGAAGTTGCCGGTGCTGAAGCGCAGCCAGTACGAGCTGCCGGCGCGGGAGGTGCTGACGCGGATCACGGCGGCCGCGGAGGTGTTGCGGGAGAAGGATCCGGCGTTGTGGCTGGTGTTTTATCTGGCGATGCAGACGGGGCTTCGAAAGGGGGAGTTGATCGCGTGTCGATGGGGGTGGTTCACGGAGGAGGGGGTGAAGGTGAAGTTTGAAGAGGATTTCGTGCCGAAGGGGAAGGCGGAGCGGTTTATTCCGCTGGGGAAGGAGACGGTGCAAACTATCAGGGAGACTTGGGGTCCGTTGCATGGACGGGCCTATGAGGGGAAGGATTTAGGCCAGGTGCGGGTGTTGCAGGGGAATACGGATCTGTTGTTCCGGAAGTTGGGGGAGTGGATGGGGGTGAATGGGTGGGATCGACGGATGAAGGCGCACGAGTTGCGGAAGGTGTTCGCGAGTATGGTGACGAAGGTGAACAGTGTGTATTCAGCGCAGGCGTTGTTGGGGCATCAGGATCTGAAGACGACGGCGAGGTATGCCGCGGCGCCGGTGCCGGTGGCGGTGGATGTGGCGAAGGCGCTAGGGTGACTCGTTGCACGAGGGGCCTATTTGGTGGGCTTCTTGGGCCAGCGCTTGGCGCGGGCGGCGGCCAGGCGGGCGGTGCGGGCGGCGATCTCTTCCGCGGTGTAGTTCTTTTTCTTGCCGGCGGCGAGGCGGCCGAGGGCTTGGGCTGCTTGGTTTTTCATAATGGAAAGCGGCCGCCTTTAACCGGGCGGCCTGCGGTGGGTTTGATTTGACTCTAGGCGGTGATCAGCATGAGGACAGTAGCAACCTGCGTTCCGCTGCTGGCGAAGGTGCCGGGGGGTAATTCAATCCATTCTTGGGCCAGGTGGCGCAAGGCGGTCGTTCGCTGGGGTCCAGCCAGGCAAAGGGCCGCGAGGCGGCCGCCAGGTTTCAGGAACTGCAGCGCGTGCAGAATGTGCCGGATATCGGCGCGCATGGTAAAGGGCGGGTTCATGGCGATCGCATCGAATGTGCCGAGATCCGCGGGGGTGAGGGTGAGAAAGTCCCGTTGTTTAATGGTGAGATTTTGCCGTTGTTGGTGGAAGAGCACGCCGGCGCAGGCGGGCGCGATCTCCACGGCGACAGTCTCGCAGGTAGGCGGGAGGTGATCCAGGAGGCGGCCGAGCCCGGCGGAGGGCTCGAGGATCCGCGAGCCCGGCTCCGGGTCCAGCAGATCCACGAGCCGGCGCGCCAGGGCGGGCGGTGTCTGAAAGAGCTGATGCACAACCACCGCTTGCGGCGCGGTGCCGTTCTCATGGCGCGCATCCATACGGGCGAAGCGGGGCGCCAGTTCCTGCATGGCGAAGCCGGCGGCGTCGTTCTCCATGCGGAGCGCGTGCAAGCGGTGGAAGGCGTTCATGGGATTAGGCGTTGACGGTTTCTGCGGTGAGGGTGAAGGGCTGGGCCCACACTGCCGCGGGGAGCGGCTTCTGCGGCTTGTCGAGGAGCACGATCACGCGGCTCGCTTGGTAGTTGCCGCCACTGGTGCGGCGGATCTCGAAGAGGGGCGCGCCGTGTTTCTCGCGCATCTTATCCGCGGCGGCGTAGTAGGTGGGGCACTCATAACCGCCGGCGAAGACTTCCCGAGTTCCGGCGCAGGCGTAAGAGCCTTTGGAGTTGTGGGAATAGGTGGCCTGGGTGGTCTTCAGGATCTCCGAGGGCTTGAATTCCGTGAGGGTGTAGCCGTTGCGCTTGTTCCGGGCTTCGTGCTCGGCGCGGGCGTGTTCGTTCCAGAGGGCCTGGAGGCGTTCGGCGTCTGCCTCGGTGGGGTTGATGAGGGGGCAGGAAGGGCCGGCGATCGCTTGGGCCGCTTTCTTGAATTCCGCTTTCAGCTTCTTCAGCTCGGCCAAACTCTCCTCTGTTGGCGGGGTGTAGGCATCCGGCGAGAGCCTTTCCGTCTCGAATTTGTATTCGGCGTACTCGGTGCCGGGGATGTTTGAAACCTGGTAGGCGTAACCGCTGACCTTGGGGCCCAGCACGTAAGCGGCGGTGACGCGGCCGGTCACGCTGGATTTGCTCACTTTGACAATCAAACGGCCGCCAAGTTTGCCGCCGGCCTGCACGTCTTCTTGTTCCAGGCGGCCGCCTTGGGCTGCTAGCATCTGGTTTTCATAGGTGAGGCGCAAGCGGGTGTGTGTGATCCAGTCCTTTGCGTGCTGGTTGTCGATCTGATCCTCCGGGCAGTTCCAGCGGGCCAGAAACTTCCGCAGCTCGGCCTCGAGCGTCTTAATGCGGCCCATGCGCACGCCGGGCTTCGAGACGTACAGGGCGTGCGAGATCACGCCGGCGGTGCGGCGCTGCCAGTATTCGGCCTTGCTCCAAGCATCAACGGCGCGGGCCGCAACGCGATCATGCCGGGCGGCGCTGCGTTCGGCACGGGCGGCGGACTGGTAACCGTGGGCGCTCGGGGTGGCGTCGTAGTGGTCGGCATGGCCGCAGGCTTCCGCGGTGCGCTTCTCGCGATAACCGGCGAAGCGTTCGGCGCGATCCGCGGCGCGATCGGCGGGGCCTTGGTCCTCGTCTTCAATGATGCCGGCGTAGTCCAGGGCGGTGTCCCGGCGGTCGGGGGTCCAGACGGCGACAAAGTCGCAATCTTGTTTTGGTGTGCTCGTCCAGCCTTGGGCGCGTAGGGCTTCGTATTCGTCCCGGGGCACGCGGCCGACATAGAGCCGCAGCTTGTTATCTTCGGGGGAGTAGGTGGCGCGGCCGTCCTTGTGTTCTGTGGTGTTCATTGCTAGTGTCTTTTCTTGTCTGGCGCCGGCGTCAACCGGTAGGGCTTTGTTGCTAGTCGGCGGGGCCCGTGCCAGACACTTTTTACCCGCCAACAAGGGGACAATCTCACAACCGTTTATGTGATGCAAGGGGAAAGTGAAACTTTTTTTAGGGTGTGTGCGTAAGACACGTTAAATAGTGGCTTGACATATCAGGCGGATGATATACACACTGTATGTATGCAAGATGAGTCAGTAAAGAAACGGGTGCAGATCACGATCGAGCCGGAGGTGCACGATACGGGGGTTGCGTTGGCGAAGGATGAGCGGCGCAGCTTTTCGAACTTGGTGGAGGTATTAATCACGAAGGAGTTACAGCGCCGCGGTGTTCCGGTGCAGATCCCCGCAGGCAACACTACGGAAGGGAAGGCTTAAATCATGAACAAGGAAACATCAGGGAATTTTGGGGTCGAGGGGACTGGGCTTGGCGCCTCGGTGCAGGGTAGGGAAACACCCCATATGGGGGGAAGCGCAAAGGAGCTGCGGAGGTTGGCGCCTAAGCCGGGGTTTACCTACGCAAAGGTACGGGTGGAGTTTCTGCTGGATGCCAAGGACTGCGAGCGCGTGAACCGTGTTCTGGCTGATTTTCAGAGCAGCATTCCCTCACGTGATGGATGGACGCCGGCGAAGTTGCTCGAGGTGGAAGCGATGGTGGAATTACGGCGGGATGATGACAGGATTACCAGGAAGCAGGAGGTGGCCGCGTGAAGCTGATCGTGGATGAGAATGATCTGGAGCGGTGGCCGCGGAATCGGCAGCCGCGGGTGGCGGATTTCAAGCCGGAAGTGCGGGCGATCATGATGCAGGTGGATCAGGTGTCTTTTACGATGGGCCTGCAAGAGAAATTCTCTGTTCCGGTTAAGATCCCCAAGCGGGGGAAAGGGGTGAAGGTATGAGCGCGGGCAATTCCATGTTGGTGTGGTGTGCTTGGTGTCCTTCGTATGGGCGTGAGCCGGCGTTTCTGGGATCCAAGCCAGGGGAAGGGGTGAGTCATGGGATTTGTCCGGCGTGTGCGCTCGAGTGGGGGAAGCCGCAACGGGGTGATGATATCAATTTAGGCAGTCGGCCGGCATCGGGTGAAGGGGTCATTTCTTCCGTCGCGGTCCTCCCGCGCAACTCCTTGGCGATTCCTTCATCCGGTCCCTACATCCAGCGTCATGACAGTCGCGAGGTGTTGCGGCTGACTGCTGATTTTAACCACAAAGAAACAAAGATATGAGAACGAATAAATTGTTGATTGGCGGTTTGTTGGGTGCGCTGGCGAGTGTGCCAGATGCTTTGAGCGGCAGCGGTAGCAAGCTGACGATCCAGGACACTGCGGCGAAGGATCTACCGCCGTTCATGCCGGCGCTGGGTGTGGGTGGTTTCAAGTATCAGGCGGTGAGGGGGGCTTTTGGGAAGTTCCGGGGGAGCAAGCGGGCGAACCGGTTTCACAAGGCGCGGAAGGAGAAGGGCGCGGCGTTTGCCTCGCGGGTGGCGGTGGATAAGCGGTTCAAGGATCGGGCGGGGAAGATCTATGTGCGGTGTGAGAATGGGCAGATGCGGCGGGCGTATCGGATGGGGAAGGCGATCAAGTTTTTCAACTGCGGGCTGGAGCACGAGGCGTGAAGGATTTTGCCCGGGTGTGTGCCTGGCTGGTGGTGAAACAACTAGAACAACAAACAACATAAGGAAACAGTTATGGGAACAAGACATCTAATAGCGGTGGTGGTGGATGGTGAGTTTAAGGTGGCGCAGTATGGCCAATGGGATGGCTATCCGGAGTGTGCGGGCGTCACGGTGCTGGAGTTCTGTCGCGAGCTGGATGTGCCCGCATTCGCGGCCAAGGTGCGGAAGGCTTCGTTTTACACGAAAGATGAGTTGAATGGTTTGCAGGCGGAGCTGGAGAAGTTCGGTGAATCTCGTTTCTTTGGAGAGCGTCCGGCACTGACGCGGGATACCGGCGCGGCGGTGTTGGCGTTAGTGGCCAAGTCGCCGGATGGGATCAAGCTGCGGAATCAACTGGCATTTGCGGGTGATTCGCTTTTCTGCGAGTGGGCGTACGTGGTGGATCTGGATAAGGGGGTGCTGGAGGTTTTCAAAGGGTTCAATCAATCCCCGCTGGTGGAGGGTGATCGCTTTTTCAATATGCCAGGGCTTGAGGTGAATAGGGGTTATCACCCGGTGAAGTTGGTGAAGGCTTTTGCTTTGGACAAGTTACCGACGCCCAAGCAGTTCGTGAAGGCCTTCGAGAAGACGGAGGAGGTTGAGACGGCTTAATTTTCAGTGAAACAACAACAAACAACATAAGGAAACAGATGAGCACGAAGGCAAGTAATACGTTTGATCACACTCTGCGCGAGATGCGGCAGGGAATGGTGGTCACGGAACTGAGTGAGGAGCTGGCGAAGTTGGTGGGCGCGGTGCGCACGACTGGCCGCGGCGGCGAGTTGGTGTTGCGGCTGAAGGTGAAGCCGGCGAGTCGCGGGGATGTCACTACGTTGATGATCACGGATGATATCAGCGTGAAGGCGCCGCGGCCGGAGAAGGCGGCGGCGGTGTTCTTCAGCACGGAGAACAATGAGTTGCTGCGGAATGATCCGCGGCAGTTGGCGATGGAGCTGAAGGTGGTGCCGGCGGCGGAGGAGAAGAAGCCGCTGGTGAAGGTGGCCTGATGTTATGGGAATACCTATTAACCAATTAAGCGAGGAGATCAAAATGAGTGATTTGAATGATATGGAAGCGGTTTTGCGGGCTGGTATCGGCTTGGCTGGGCCGCAGGAGGTGAACGGGGTCCCCTATTTGATGGTGCCGCAAAGCGCCACGGCACAGGCGGCGCTGTGGGCGATGGAGCGGCCGGTGCGGCCTACGGGCGTCCAGGTGTTGCTGGATGGGGTGTCGTTCGGGCGGTATGTGAATCGCTTCAAGGATGTGGATACGTTGCTGCTGGCGCGGCTGACGGCGACGGGTGGCGCGTTTAAGGCGGTGTTTAATGGGCATGCGCGGGAGCGGGTGTCGGCTGCCGAGGGCGGCGGCGCTGTGTTCCCGGGCTTCGGTGATTTCGGGGCGTTGTATGAGTGCCCGATCTCGGAGGAGTGGAAGCGGTGGACGGCGAGCAATAAGCAGCCGTTCAATCAGAAGGGGTTTGCGGAGTTCATCGAGAACAACTTGCTGGATGTGGTGCAGCCCGTCGGCGGTGAGTTGCTGGAGGTGGCGCGATCGCTGGAGGCGCGGAGCGAGGTGAAATTCTCGAGCGGGGTGCGGTTGCAGAATGGCAACCAGGCGCTGCGCTTCGAGGAGGTGACGACGGCGAAGGCGGGCGAGAAGGGCGAGCTGGAGGTGCCGGAAATGCTCAAGCTGGGGCTGCCGGTGTTCGCGTTCGGTGAGCGGTACGAGGTGAAGGCGCGGCTGCGGTATCGGATCAAGGATGGAGCGTTGACGTTCCATTATGAGTTGGACAACCCACACAGGGTGGTGGAGCACGCCACGCGGGAGCTGATGAAGCAGATCGAGGAGGCGACGGGGTTACAGGCGTTCCTGGGGAGTTTTTAGCGGTGCGCGGGGCTGGTGGCCTTAATGGGCTGCCAGCCTCTTTTTCTAACCATTAAACGAAAGGTTTTTTATGCGGTGGGATCTTGTGGCGGTGGTGGCGGGTGTGGTGGTGCCGTTGGGGTTTTTGTGGTTGTGCCTGATGCGGGCGCGGCCTGGTGCGGGCGCCGGGTATTGCTCGAGCTGCAATGGGTATGTGGTGAATGGGGCGTGTGAGTGCACGCGCCGGCGGGACCTGGGGCTGTCGGATGGTACGGCGCGGAATTGTCGGCGGTATCGATCGGGGAGGCTGGGGAAGGGCCTGGTGCAGACTGGTGCACTGCGGAGGATCGCGTAGGCAGGTTGCACCTGCGGGCGTTTATGAAGGCTGAACTGAAAGCGCGGCGGGTGGTGAAGGTGTTGATGAATCGCTGTGATCTGCCTGGGGTGCGGTATGTGGGCGGGTGTGCGTTGGGCTTTGGCTTTGCGCGGGAGCTGGTGGTGATCGTGATGCATCCAGCGGGCTTGGCCAATGGCTGGGGGCGAGCGACAAGGTTTTTGATGAATTGAGGGCTGATTTTTATGGATATCGCGGCAGGAGAGCAAACAGCGGGCGCGGCGAAGGCTTGGGCAGAGCGGCGGGTGTATCCGGCGGCGGAGGCGGCGAGGTTTTTCGGTCGGTCGGTGCGCTGGGTGGTGCGGCGTGTGCAGGCGGGTGATCTAGAGGGGTTCAAGCTGCCGCAGTTGGTGGTGTCGGGGCAGTCAATGAACCGGTTTTTAGCGAAGCGAAGGGTGTGATTTTTGCGGTTTTTGGCGATGAAGAGCGAGATTTCAGCGGCAGATGTGGAGTTGTGGCGGACGGAGCTGGGCTTTGATGTGGAGTCGTTGCCGGCGGCGCTGGTGGCGCATTCGCATGAGCACAATCTGACACGCACGCAGCAGATCCAGCTTGAGGCGATTGCTAAGCTGCGCGGCGGGGGAATGTCGGTGCGGGCGATCTGCGTGGCGTTGAAGGTGTCGGAGCATACGGTGCTGGCGGTGGAGCAGCATCATCCGCAGCTCGTAGCAACATATAAAGAAAGGATGTCCGCGTTGTGTAAGCGGGCCGGGATGGTGTTGGCGGAGTCGATTCTCGAGGATGTGATCACGGGTAAGATGAAGCCGGGTGAGAAGGGATTGGCGATGGGGATATTGATGACAAAGGCGGGCGAGCTGGATGGGCAGGTGCCGGTGGCGAATCAGCATGAGGTGCGCATAACCGTGGAGGATCTGCGCGGGGAGCAGGCCAGGCTGCGGGAGATGTTGAAGGCGGCGCCGCGGGTGTATGATGTGGAAACTTCTGATTCACAATCAGGAGTGAGTGAGGGGAAAGGGCTGTAATATGGCGGATTCTAGGCAAATGGTGCGGGTGGTGATGTGGAATGAGGGCGGTGAGGGTGGCCGAAGGAGGCTGCGGGTGGAGCTGGCTGCAGATGGTGAATGTGAGCGGGCCGCGATCAGGGAGATGTGCCAGGCATTGCGGCGGATGGATGTGAGTGCGCGGAAGGGGCGGGGGGGGGGTGCCTTTCGTGCGCGGGGGGTGGGTATCAGCGATGGGTTAAGGTGAGAAAATTTTGAGCACAATGGCGCGATGATTATGAAGACTACTGATGTGAAGACGATACATGTGTTGAGCTTGGGGGCTGGGGTCCAGTCCAGCACGCTTGCGTTCATGTATGCCGCCGGGTTGTTGTCGCCCATGCCGGTCGCGGCTGTCTTCGCGGATACTCATGGTGAGCCAAAAACGGTCTATGACTATCTGGAGCATGTGGAAAAAAGCGTGCCCTTCCCGGTGCTGCGGGTTTCAGCCGGGGATTTGATCGAGGACTTCAAAAAAGTGATTTCCGGCCAGAAAAAACGGTGCGGGCAACCACCGTTCTACGTGAAAAAAAGTCCCGATGACCGGGGCGGGATGCTTTGGCGACAATGCACCAAGGACTACAAGCTCAACCCGATTGCGCGGGCGGTGCGTCAGTTGGCCAAGGACTACAAGGCGAAGCACGTGGTGCAGATCGTGGGCATCAGCTGGGATGAGATGACGCGGATGAAGGAGAGCGGCCGCAAATATGTGACCAACATCCATCCGCTGGTAGATATGCGGTGGACACGCCAGATGTGCCTCGCATGGCTGAAGGAGCAAGGGCATCCAGAGCCGCCAAAAAGCGCGTGCTGGTATTGCCCTTACACGAGTAATGCGCGCTGGGCGGAGATGCGCGATAACCAATCCGAGAGCTGGAAAAAAGCTGTGCAGTTGGATCGGCAGCTCCGGACTGGGAAAATCATGAAAAACATCGTGGGGGCCATGTATCTGCACCGCTCATTCACTCCGTTGGAAGAAGCGCGGCTGACGGATTCAGACCACGGGCAAGAGGTGATGAGCTTTCAAGATGAGTGTGACGGAATCTGTAACGTATAAAACTTATGCTGACGCTGGAAAAAATTGGGCAGATTGAGCGGGTGGCGCGGTTCAAGGGCGCGGCCTGGGATGCGGAGGTGCAGTTGCTGACTTCTGAGGTGGTGGAGTTGTGCCGGTGTGGGCGGGTGGTGGCGCAGTTGTTGGCGGTGCATGAGGCCAAGGCGCAAAAACTGCGGAAGTTCCGGGCGGAGAATCCGATCGCGGGGCTCTCGAAGGAGGAGGAGGCGGCGCTGCATACGCATGAGATGATGATCGGGTTGTTGAAGGGGGACGCATGAAAAACCTCGCGCCAGATCAAAATAAGTTCCACCAAGGCAACGGGGAAGATCAGAAGCATTATTGGCTGACACCGCCTGATCTGATGGCGGATTTGCAGGCTGAGTTCTCATTTGACTTTGATCCCTGCCCGTTCCCTAAGCCTGATGACTTTGATGGCCTGACTTGTGACTGGGGCCGCTCTAACTACGTAAATCCGCCGTTCGGATCGATCATCCACGAAGGCCGGAAAAAAGGCCCAACGGCATGGATGCGGAAGGCTATCGAGGAACACAAAAAAGGGAAGCGGGTGGTGGTGGTCTATCCGGTGGACAAGTGGATTCTGATGATGCTGGCCGCCGGTGCAAAGGTGCGCAACCTGGGGGATGTGCGGTGGTTGGCGACGGAGGATAAAACTCAAGGAAAAGGCACTGGCCGACACATTGCGTGCTTTGTGCTGGAGCCGGACAAAAAACCAGAGGTGAAAGGCTGATTATGGCGCGTAAAAAGGGAGAAAAAAAGGCGTGGGCGTGGGTGGTGTTGCCGCCGGTGAAGGTGCCGGCGCGGGACAAGGATACGCCGGTGTATGGGCCGGGCACGGTGCCGTTCATGGATTTGCCGAAGGGGGTGGCGCAGAAATTACTGGATGCGGCCGCAGGGGAATCAGTTACGGCAAAGGAGCACCTTTGCCCTACCGGGGAGATTCCGCGGGTGAAGTTGACGACGTTGGTGGTGTATCGGGCGTTGCCGGTGAATCGGCGGATCGTGGAGGCGCATCCGCCGGGGAAGCCGGGGCAGATCAAGGTGGTGCGGGTGCAGGATAACTCAAACTTCATGCGGGGGATGGTGCTGGAGGCGCGGCATGTGGCGGGGCAGACGTTCGAGCTGGTGGGCGGGTTGCCGCGGTGGCGGGGGAAGTGGGGCTTGCCGGGCAAGGTGGATCTGTGGCGTCCACCAGTGGAGAAGAAGCTGACGCCGGCGGAGCTCAAAACGAAGTTGCGCGCGAAGTACGGGCGGGAGGGGGAACTGATTTGACGGACGGTGAAACCACAAAGGAAAGGCAAACAGATGATCAGCACGAATGAGTTGAGTGCGGGGGCAGCGGTGACGCCAGCGGGCCCTAAGCCGTCGCGGGCGGAGGTGAGCCGGCGGAATTATGCGAAGAAGATCAAGCGGTTGCCGGGGGAGGCGGTGGGGCAGGGGTTCGCGAGTGAGCGGTATCGGCTGGCGGCGTGCACGTTGGCGGAGGCGGCGAAAGACATGGGGGTGACGCGGCAGGCGGCGCATCAACTGGAGCGGACGGCGTTCTACAAGATCCGCCAGGGGCTGACGTGTCCGGGGAATGAGTTGCTGGGGCTGGTGTCGCCCGCGCAGCGGGTGGTGATGATGCGGGAGGCGGTGGCGTGGGCGGCGAGCCAGACGGAGGACGTGGAAAAAGGGGCGCGGCTGGTGGAGGAGCGGTATGAGGCGTTGTACCTGCTGGCGCTCGAGCGCGCGTTGCCGGTTGCACCGGCAGGCAATTAAGAAAACAGGAAAAGGGGAAAGACTATGGATAAAGATCATGAACAAAAGCGGAAGCAGCTCTGGTGTGATGTGTATGTGGCTTACGTGCAATCAAGCAATTCAACGTGTCAAGATGGCGGGAAACATTGGGCGGATACGGCGCTGAAGCGGTTTGATGAACGATTCCCGCGGCCAGCGCAGGCGGTGGATGAAGATAAGCAAGTGGACGGGTAGTTGGTTGGGAGACAGGAAACAAACCGCCCCGGAAGGGGCTGATGAAGAAAGAAGCGATACCATGGCGAAAGTTCAAATGGCGGAGCCTGATTCGGCTCACGGACGAGGCGCGGCCGGCGCGGTGGTGCTGGCGGCGGGACAAGGTGCAGGGTCGCCCAGCGCTGCTGCTGGTGAGTCCCA